>Ga0099364_10000639_pt1 | contig 59891 bp, 57 predicted proteins | sample TergutTh196P3_FD_73070 | JGI IMG/M metagenome (GOLD analysis project Ga0099364, IMG submission 73070) | Microcerotermes parvus P3 segment gut microbial communities from Pointe-Noire, Republic of the Congo - Th196 P3 | ecosystem: Host-associated > Arthropoda: Insects > Digestive system > Gut ... | reverse complement strand
GGATAGTTAATTAGGTACGTTTTTCTATGAAATGAGGGCACACATGAACGATAACCACACCCTGCGGGGGGGGGGGGTCTCCACTTTCTGAGGTAGAGCCGCCCTCTACTGATGCCACTACCGGCACTGACGCACCACGCAGTCGCAAGCGTCAAAACACCACCATAGCTATCATAATTGCCCTACTCCTTCTGCTTCTGGGAGCATTTGCCTGGGGCACCATGCAGCGTGCCATCAATCAGTTTGCCAGTCTGAACACACCACGTGCTGTACTACACGACGAATTCAGACGTCTTGATGCAGCTGAGTGGCAAAAGAGAGTATGGGTACAAAACTCAGGTAACTCACCTTTTATTGCACGCATCTCAGCATCTGAATTCATGCAGTGGATAGAAGCTGAAGACTGGACGCGCGGCAGAAACATCATAGAAGGCATTCCTTTTGCTGACCCTATTCCGGCAGCTATAGAGACGACTCTTACTCCTACGCTTGATTCAGACACCTGGGGCGTAGATGGTACGCTCATCGATACCCAAACGGCCTGGTTTAACGTCACCGCCGACATGTGGTCGATTAGGGGCCTCACTGACCCCACCAGCCTCACCCAAGCAGCGCCTGCACGCGGACATGCCGCAGACGGCATGCCTTTCAGCGAGTATTGGGACTGGGACTCAGATCACCTGACCTACAGCGAGTGGACCGCATTGCCTCTCGCTCAACGCTCAAACAAGTGGGTGTTAGCTGACGATGGCTTTTTCTACTACACATCTGTTATCAGACCAGAGACTAACACGCTTCCCTTGATGACAGGAGTATCTGCCGCTACCGGCTTTGACCCGCTCCGTGCAGCTTTCTACTACGCTATCGACATCCAGATGGAGGTCGTCACCCAAGAGGACATCAGTGCTATGAAAGACGGCCTCGTGCCTTCAAGTGGAACCGACGGCGTGTCTCTTCGCGCTGCATCCACACAGGGTAAGGCGATACTTGATGCGATTAACTGGACGGCACCTGTTATTGGGCGCTTGCTTGTCAACGGTAGTGATGACTTATCTATCACTGTACCTTTTGGCGCATCTGTCACCCTTGAAGTCGATGCCGGTGGCGACCCTGACCTCACCTACTTGTGGCAGACCACTAACTCACCTTGGAACGACGCACCAGGTACTAACGATGAGACCGAATACACGGTAGACACGACTACACCGGGTATCTACGAGTTTCGTGTGCTTGTCTCCAACTCAGGCAACGCGCCCGTAGAAGACGATGGGCATACGACCGCCTCAGATACTATCACCGTAGAGGTAGAGCCATCTCCCGTACCCACCCCTGTCACCCCGGTACGGCGTGACTTTGGCCCGGTACAGTTCTTCAAAATCGCCGAGCAAACGGTCGGTGGGGTTACCTATGACCTGCTCGTGACACGCTATGTATATGGCGCCAACCCAACGGCTGCCTGGGCTAACGTATTGTTTAACGCATCGGGCCAGGGTAACTTCTGGCTGACTAACGAAGCGGGCACGGGCCAGTCTACCGTTATCGCGGGTATGGACAGCTGGTATAACGGCCTTACCGGTGCAGAACTCGATTCAGGTACTAACAACCTCAAGTCTCTTGCGGTACAGGCCGATTTCACCGGCAGCAACGCAGGTGCCGGTAGCACGCGCACCTTCGGTACCGAGGGCTTGACGGGCCATCCCGATGTGCGCGTTTTGGCAGGCACCACGAACGCTGATGTCGCCGCAAATATCGCCTGGATGCAAGATCCGGAAAACTATCCTGAGGCAATCTCGACGCCTTCGAGCAGAGCAGCAGCAAGTGCCACTTCATCGCCAAGCACGGGACAAGGTATCGTAGCATTCCCGCTCTCTGGCAAAGAGATACTGAGCTACTTCACCAATATTGGAACCGGTACTGCTACCGGACCAAGTGTGCTGGCACCGCTAGCTCATGGTATCGGTGCCAATCACGCAGGAGCGACGACAGCTCGCCAGTGGTGGTCCCGCTCTCGTGGTCACGGTGCCACTACGGCGGGCGGCGTGGATACCAATGGTAATGTGTACGGTTCATGGGGTGTCCTGCTCAGCAATGGTACGTGGGACGATCCCAATGGCAATACGATTACCAATCCCTCTTTCGGTCTGCGCCCTGCCATATGGGTTCGCCAAGCTCCGTAAGCGATGGCCGAACCAGCAGCCGAAGCAGCCACACATGACACCCCGTCCGCCCAAACGAAGCGACCTGCGCCTCGCGCTCGATGTAAGCAAGTACATTGAGCGCGGGCTGCGCAGCCACTTTAAACCAAGCGTAGCGTTTGCTTGTGCCCTCGCTCTCGCTACGCTCGGCCTTGCTGCCTTTTTCGCATGGCATTACTTAGCCGACACCTTTCACGAAGAAACACCCGCCATTGAAGAGGAATACTCTGCACCAGACACCGACCAAACTCTCACCGTCATACGTATCGAAGGGAACTATGCGGTGTGCGAAACGCTCTCAGGCGAACTCGTCGACGTTCCTCTCAAAAACCTCCCATCAGATATTGCCGAAGGCGACAAGTTGCGCAGAGTAAACGAAGCAAGCGGCACCTACACCCTCGACACTACGCAACCCTAACATCGCCCGGGCCTTTGCATGCCTTCGCGCCTCAACTTCTATCGAACATCAAGTAACATATAGAGAACATGTGTTCGCGTTATGATATTTTGTACTATACTAAAGTTACGTAGCAGAAGTTCCGCCTTTGGATGGGCGGTGGCGCAAGCCAACCATAACTTCCCATTTTTTGGGAAGTTTTTTATTGAAAGGAGCGTTATGAACAAACGGGAAAGTAGCATACGGCTTTTCGAAGAGCAGCAGGTTCGCACGGTCTGGGACGAAGATGCCGAGAAGTGGTGGTTTTCGATCTTGGATGTTATCGGTATTCTGACCAGTCAGCCTGATTATGCAAAGGTTAGAAATTACTGGAAATGGCTCAAAGGTAAGCTCAAAGATGAAGGTAGCGAGTTGGTTAGTAATACTAACCAACTGAAATTAGAGGCCGCCGATGGAAAAAAGTATCTTACCGATGTTGCCGATACCGAGCAAATCCTTCGCCTTATTCAGTCCATCCCTAGCAAAAAGGCTGAGCCTTTTAAGATGTGGCTCGCCGAAGTTGGCAGCGAACGCATCGACGAGACGGTCGATCCTGAACTCTCGATTGAGCGCGCTATCCAGAACTATCGTCGACTCGGGTATAGCGAAAACTGGATAAATCAGCGCATCAAATCGATTGAGGTCCGCAAGCTCCTTACCGACGAATGGGATAAAAGTGGTGTCAAGCGCGGAGCCGAATACGCGACGCTTACTGATTTGATGAGCAAGACGTGGAGTGGCATGACTACGCGCGAATATAAGGCACATAAGGGGCTTAGGAAAGAAAACCTGCGTGATAATATGACCAACACCGAGCTCGTGCTGAATATGCTCGCCGAAGTTGCCGCAACAGATATATCGGTCGCGCACCAACCGAGTGGTTTCGATGAGAGTGCGGTCGTTGCTGAGAAAGGCGCGCAGGTGGCGCGGGGTGCTCGTGAGCAGATTGAGGAAGCTACGGGAAAGCCTGCGATAAGCGCGCGGAATGCCAGAAACCTCGGTACGAACCATCAAGCGCTCTCTGAGTAGCTCAGCCTCCTCAGTAGTTGCAGTCTGTTACACTAGCGGTGCGGCTGCAGGGTAAGTGGAGCAGCTGTAGGAATGAGTTACGACGCGCGTGGACCAGTGGCGTTCCGGCGCTGACTGGCGCAATCAGTGGCTGCGGTCTCCGGGCGACGCTGCCGCTCGGGCGGCTTACGTGAACAGCAATGGGACCGTGGCGGGCAACGCTAATGCCACCAATGTGTACGGCGTGCGTCCAGACTTACCCGCAAGACCCTTCCAAGCGAAGTGGATTTGCCAGGGAGTACGTGTCAAGCGGCACGTAGAGAGCAGGTAAGGGAACTCATCTCCTTTCGCACAGCACTCTGATAGAGCGTTGGCGAAAAAGGGAACGCACAGGCTCGGGTGGTCGCTACCCGCACCATCCGGGCCTTTGCATCTTATCGTAGAGGACATCACTTAACTCGCCGCATGGAGAGAACACGACGATATATTGACTGCATATAGCTTGCGATTGTCTATACAATAGCATATACTCTCTATTGGGCTGGTGAAAGGATGTGAAGTTATGGCCAAGACTGCCAACGTGTTTGCTCGTGTTGAGCCAGAAGTCAAAATGCAGGCTGAGAATGTGCTGGCTGAACTTGGTATACCGATGTCGAATGCAATCAATCTATATCTGCGCCAGATTGTGCTCAGGCGCGGCATTCCTTTTGAGACAAAGCTACCTGCCTTGAAACCTGTCGCGCTCGGAGCGCTTTCCGAAGAGGAAGTCGATGCCATGCTCGAAGAGGCAGTTGCGCAAATCAAGGCCGGTAGGGTGCGTCCCATGGAAGAAGTTCATGCTGATTTTCAAAGAAAGTATGGCATATGAGAGAGTGGCATATCGACTACTCTATTCTTGCCGAGGCAGATATTGACGCGCTGTATGGGTATAGTGGGCGCGATATTGACGCGATGCTGAGCTAATTGTCCAATTCTACGAAGATCTCAGGGCTTTTGCTACACTAGCGGTGCGGCTGCAAGGCTGTAGGAATGAGTTACGACGCACCAGTGGCGCGTGGCGTTCCGCCGCTATCTGGTACAATCAGTGGCTGCGGTCTCCGGGCACGAATGCCACTTCGGCGGCTATCGTGAACAACAATGGGACCGTGGGGAGCAATACTGCCACCAATGTGCGTGGCGTGCGTCCAGACTTACCCGCAAGACCCTTCCAAGCGAAGTGGATTTGCCAGGGAGTACGTGTCAAGCGACACGTAGAGAGCAGGTAAGGGAACTCATCTCCTTTCGCGTAGTGCTCGCATAGAGCGCCGGCGAAAAAGGGAAACGCACAGGCTCGGGTGGTTGCTACCCGCACCATCCGGGCCCGTGCTACAAGCGCTATCCTATATGCGTCCTGCTATATAGATGTTAAGCTGCGCAGGGTTAACGTAAGGGTCACCACAGCCCATTAGTTGAGCCGTACCTAATTGTGGTACTATAAATAGTACAAAATAAAGCCCTATAATAAGGAGCAATTATGGAAGCGGCAGTAAAGTTTTCCGAAGATATTATTCCTTTGACTGCGCTGAAGGTTAATCCCGGAAAGGTCGTAAAGCAGCTGGACCAGACTCGCCGGCCAGCGCTACTTACCAATCACGGCAAGGGTGTTGCGGTTATGCAAGATCTTGCGGCGTATGAGCAGAGTCAAGAAGAACGACGCTTTTTGCGTGATGTGGTAAAAGGACTTGCTGATCTTGAGGCGGGACGCGAAATTTCACTCGATGAACTCGAGATACGTCTCGGACTTGCGCGGTGACGATGTACTACACTGTCACCATGGCCGAGTCTGCTGCTGTCGATTTAGAAGATATACGTGCGTGGTATGCCAATGTCGAGGTTCCGGAGGCAGGGGACGTTGTCGTGAAAAATCTTGTCGCACGTATCAGGACTTTACGTGAGATGCCCGAGCGCGCACGAATGGTTCCCGAGTTTGAGGAATCGACGTTACGCGAGCTTATCGAGCCACCTTATCGCATTGTTTTTCGTCTCGATGATGCGCGCGTTCGTGTTGTGCGTGTATTCCACAGTGCGCGGTTGATGACATCGGAAGAGATTGAGGGCTTCGTCCCGCTCTCTGGGTGAGGCAGGCGCCGTAGAAGGAGGCATCTGTTACACTAGCGGTGCGGCTGCAAGGTAAGTGGGGCAGCTGTAGGAATGAGTTACGACGCACCAGTGGTTAGGAGCGTTCCGCCGCTCGCTGGATTGAGCAGTGGCTGCGGTCTCCGGGCACGAATGCCACTTCGGCGGCTATCGTGAACAACAATGGGACCGTGGGGAGCAATACTGCCACCGATGCGCGTGGCGTGCGTCCAGACTTACCCGCATGACCCTTCCAAGCGAAGTGGGACTATGCCAGGGAGTGTATGCTAAGCGGCATACAGAGAGCAGGTAAGGGAACTCATCTCCTTTCGCGTAGCGTATGCCCGACATGGGCGGGAAACGTCGGCGAAAAAGGGAAACGCACAGGCTCGGACGGTCGCACACCAGCACCGCCCGGGCCTTTGCATAACTTTATGAAATTAATGATAAAATAATGATACAATGACACATAATGTTTAAGAGAGCCTGAAGGAGTTGTCATGATTCAGATTCGCCCTGTTTCTGATCTTCGGAATAAATTCCCTGAAATCGAAAAGCTCGTGAAAAATGGCGACCCTGTTTACTTAACAAAAAACGGTCGCGGCGCGATGGTTGTCCTCAGTCTTCAGCAGTATGCACATTCTACCGATGAGCTTGAACGCCGACTTGATGAAGCTGACGAGATGGCCGAATCATCAAGCACACGGCTTACGCACGAGGAGGTTTTTTCTAACGTTCGGGCTCAGCTCGCATGACCAAAACGTATACGGTAAGCTATCTGCCTCTTTTCGAACAAGAACTCCAAGATACGAGCGATTATATTTCACATAAGTTGCGTAATCCGCAGGCTGCCGCACGACTTGTTGATGCGGTAGAGGGTGCTATCATGGATAGATTGCCATTTGCCGAGAGTTTTGAGCCCTATCGTTCGGCTAAGGAAAGACGTTATCCTTACTATCGCATCGATGTGGGAAACTACGCGATCTACTATGTTGTCATTGATACCGTCATGGAGGTACGAAGGCTTCTCTACAAGGGGCGTAATCGCGCAGCACTCCTGTGATGGTATGTGCCCTAAGGGGAACTTGCAGTGCTACACTAGCCAACGCAGCCACAAGGCTGTAGGAATGAGTTACGACGCGCGTGGACCAGTGGCGTTCCGGCGCTGACTGGCGCAATCAGTGGCTGCGGTCTCCGGGCGACACTGCCGCTCGGGCGGCTTACGTGAACAGCAATGGGACCGTGGCGGGCAACGCTAATGCCACCAATGTGTACGGCGTGCGTCCAGACTTACCCGCAAGACCCTTCCAAGCGAAGTGGATTTGCCAGGGAGTACGTGTCAAGATACTGAACTGCGTTTGTGCACATGGGTATACGATTGTCGACGGGACGTGCTACTATGGACACTATGGAATCTCTGCAACCCCAACAGCAGCCAAAGCGCGGACTGCACACGGGCAGAATCATCGCTTTTGTCCTCGTGGCGGCGTTGCTCGGCGGTATCGTTGGTGCAGGTACGATGGCGTTTCTTATCCCGCGTACTGAAACCGCACTATTCGACTCTGACGAGCCACTCGTACGCGACACCGACACCGAACTTTCCGTCAACGTTGCGCGCATTGCGCTGCCCTCGGTCGTGAGCCTGACGACCGATGTGGGCGGTACCGGATCCGGTGTCATTATCGATGCCGATGGCTACATCCTCACCAATAATCATGTCATTGACGGAGCACGCGCTATTGAGGTCGTCGCGGGATCGAACACCTACGACGCAACGATTGTGGGCACCGATCCATCGACCGATATCGCGGTGCTCCATATTGGAGTAACTGGCTTGCCTGCCATCGAGGCTGGCTCATCGGCCAATCTCGAGGTCGGCCAGTATGTGATGGCGCTCGGCAGTCCTTTTGGGCTCGAAAAGTCGGCTTCGGTCGGTATCATTTCCGGCATCGGGCAGTCCAAAACGTTCTGGAACGACGAGGGAATCGCCGGCTATCTCAATCTCATTCAGACCGACGCAGCTATCAATCCCGGTAATAGCGGTGGCGCGCTCGTTGACGCTGAGGCGCGGCTCATCGGCATCAATACGCTCATCACGACGACCTCGGGTTCCAGTGCAGGTGTTGGGTTCGCAATCCCTATCGATACGGCGCTCGACATTGCCAAGCAGCTGATGGAAGAGGGGCGCGTCACACACCCCTATCTCGGCGCTATGACTCATACCTTTACGGCGGCGATGGCAGCCTTTTTCGAGCTTCCGTTCGAGGCGGGTGCCCACATCATCGATGTTACGCAAGATTCACCGGCATATGAGGCCGGGTTGAGGCCCGGTGATACCATCGTGAAGATCGATGGCAAAGATATCGCGTCGAACGAAGACGTCTTTATCGCAATACGCCTTCACAGCCCTGGTGATGTTGTTGAAGTTACCTACTATCGTGGTGATGAGCGGGTAACGACCGAGGTCGAGCTCGGCAGTAATTGACGAATCACTCTCGTTAAAATCTCGAACAGGCCCCTGCTATAATAGACGCATGGACACTCTTATCGTTACCGGGCCAATCTGTTCGGGCAAAAGTACCTACATCGCTGCGCGTGTGAAGGAGACCGACAGCGATGCGCTGGTGCTTGAACTCGACAAAATCGGTCACGAGATATTAGGCGAACTTTACGGCGAGGTTGATCGTGCGGCGCTCGCCGATATCGTCTTCGAAGACCCCGCCGAGCTCGCAAAACTCGAGGCCGAGCTCCACCCACGCATTCTTGCGCGTGCTCACGAGCGCGCCATTGCCTTTGCCGGTGCACATCCAAATGGGTACGTCATCGTTGAGGCGGCACTCCCGCTTCCGGCCTGTAACATGCCTGAAATCGCACAATGGCTTGCCACCGCGAAGACTCACGTCTGCGAAGCCTCGTACGAAGAGCGACTCACACGCGCCCTCGCACGTGGTATGACGCAGCATGACTTTGAGAGACGTAATCGTGTTCAGGCCGCTCGTCAATAGCACCATGGCTGCAAACGCCTCAGAGTCTGTGCCACAACACGCCTCGATGCGCTCGTTTGAGGTCAAAGCGCCATATGAGCCCAGCGGCGACCAACCCAAAGCCATCGCCGAACTCGCCGACGGCGTCACACGTGGCCTGCGACACCAGACGCTGCTTGGTGTGACCGGCTCGGGCAAGACGTTCACGATAGCCAAGGTCATTGAGGCGGTGCAAAAACCTACGCTTGTTATGGCGCCGAACAAGACACTCGCCGCTCAGCTCGCTGCCGAGCTCAAAGACGTCATGCCCGATGCAGCCGTCGTCTACTTTGTAAGCTACTACGACTACTACCAGCCTGAGGCATACGTACCCACGACCGATACCTTCATTGAAAAAGACGCCTCGATTAACGAGGAGGTCGAAAAACTGCGCCATGCGGCAACCGCCTCGCTCCTCTCGCGGCGCGACTGCGTCGTTGTCGCCAGCGTGAGCTGCATCTACGGCATTGGCTCGCCCGAAACCTACGCCGGCATGGCCGTCTTTCTCGACACTGCGAAGCCTTATGACCGCGATCAGCTGCTTACCGACCTCATCGACATCCAGTATGACCGCAACGACTACGCGCTTGAGCGTGGCTCCTTTCGTGCACGCGGTGACGTTATCGATGTTTTTCCGCCCTACAACGATCACCCGGTGCGTATCGAACTGTTTGGCGACGATATCGAGCGCATCACCGAGGTCGATCATCTCACCGGCGAGCTCCTCACCTCTTACGATGTGCTGCCCATCTGGCCTGCCTCGCACTACGTCACCGAGCAAGCGCAGCTTAAAGAGGCACTCGTCGCCATCCAAGATGAGTTGACTGCACGTCTTGCCGAGTTCAAGGCCGAGGATAAGCTTCTTGAGGAACAGCGCCTCAAAATGCGTACGAACTACGACCTCGAACTGCTGGAAACGCTGGGGTTTTGCTCTGGCATTGAGAACTATTCGCGCCATCTTGATGGGCGCAAGCCCGGTGAGCCGGCATCCACGCTTATCGATTACTTTCCTGAAGACATGCTGTGCATTATCGACGAATCGCACGTAACCGTTCCCCAAATCCGTGGCATGCACGAGGGCGATCGCAGTCGCAAGCTCACGCTTGTTGAACACGGTTTTCGCCTTCCGAGTGCGCTCGATAACCGCCCGCTGCGCTTCGACGAATTCGAGCGCAAGATTCCTCAGACGGTCTATGTTTCGGCCACGCCCGGCGACTATGAACTCCGCGTTACCGAGCAGACGGTCGAGCAGATTATTCGCCCGACCGGACTCGTCGATCCTGAAATCGACGTGCGTCCCATCACGGGGCAGATAGACGATTTGCTCGACGAGATTCGCGCACGTGTCGAGCAAGGGGAGCGCACATTAGTGACCACCCTCACCAAGCAGATGGCTGAGGATTTGACCGACTACCTCATTGATCAGGGTATCAAGGTGCGCTATCTGCATTCAGATATCGGCACGCTTGAGCGCGTCGAAATTTTGCGTGAACTGCGTCAGGGCGTCATCGATGTCGTCGTCGGCATCAATCTGTTGCGTGAAGGGCTCGACCTGCCCGAAGTTTCGCTCGTAGCGATACTCGATGCCGATAAAGAAGGATTTTTGCGCAACGTGCGCTCACTTATTCAGACGATTGGACGTGCGGCGAGAAATGTCTCCGGCACCGTTATCATGTATGCCGATAGGGTTACCGATTCGATGCAGCTTGCGCTCGATGAGACGAATCGTCGCCGTGCGATTCAGCTTGCCTACAACGAAGAGCATGGTATCGAGCCTGAGACGATTCGCAAGGCAATCAACGACATCATGAGCTTTGTGCGTGACGACGAACCCGAGGCTGACAGCGTGCGTGATGCCGCTGAGGAACTCTCAAAGTTGCCGCAGGGCGAGGCATTGCGTATCATCGCGGCGATGGAAGAAGAGATGAATGCAGCGGCCGGTGCGCTCGACTTCGAGAAGGCCGCGCAGCTGCGCGACTCTGTGGTAAAGTTACGAAGCGAGATAGAGGGTGCCGGGAGCGATGACGTACTCGGAACACTCAAGAAAAGTGCGCGCAAAGGAAGTGCCTATGGCCGAAAGAAAAGAGCGCCTTAGATGGACTGGTTTCTGCTATTTAGCTGGATAAACCCCCATATAGTGGGATGGCTTGCCGCCGCTCTCATCTTGTATTGGATTGTCGTCGTCGTGGCACTTATCGCAGCCGACCGCGATCCCAGTACGACACTTGCGTGGATTCTTATTCTCTTCGTGTTGCCTGGCTTCGGCATGTTTCTCTACTACTTTTTAGGGCGCAATTGGGCCGTTAGCTCGCAAAAGGATAAGTGGCTCATTGCGCGTCGTGCGGTGCAACAACCCCATATGAGCGCCATCTACGAGCAGTATCGTGGTGAGGTCGAGACGTTCATGGTGCAGCATAACCATCGGCGCATCGAGCACATCGTCAAGACGATCTATAACCAGACGAGCGTTCCTCCGCTTCCGGCGCGCGATGTTGAGTACTGGTTCGACGGCGCAACATACTTTCCTGAGCTTATTGCCGATCTTGCAAGTGCGACTGAATCGATACATTTACAGTACTTCATCTGGGAAGATGACGAGCTAACTCGGCATATTATCGATGTGCTTGTCGAGCGTCTTGAAGCCGGTGTTGAGGTACGTATCCTCAACGATTTGTTCGGCTGTTTCTTTTATAGCAAGAAGGATTTGCGTCGCGTTAAGGCAGCCGGTGGCGAGGTGCTCTACGATGTTACCTCGCTCAAGAAGCTCAACTATCGCAATCATCGGAAGATAGCCGTCGTCGATGGCGTGCTGGCGCACACCGGTGGCTTCAACATTGGGCAGGAGTACATCGACGGTGGCACGAGGTACGAGACATGGCGTGACACCGGCATGCGTTTTCACGGTCCGGCCGTCGTTGAACTGCAAAATCTTTTCTGTGAACGTTGGTACGAGGTCGCGCATACCTCGCTGTGGAGCAAGCGCTACTTTCCCCTCGAACGCATTGGTAGCGGCGACACGTGGGTGCAGGTTGCTTCGCAGGGTGTCGAGGACCGATGGCACGCGTCGACGAATGCCTACGAGCAGGCGATTTCGGCTGCTTACGACTACGTATGGATTGAGACGCCCTACTACGTACCCATCGATACCGTGGCCGACCAGCTTATCAACGCGGCCTTTGCCGGTGTCGATGTGCGTATTATTCTCACCGGCGTGCCTGACAAAAAAATCGCATGGTATGCGGCACATACGTATTTTCGACCCCTCCTTGAGGCCGGCGTGCGTGTCTTTCTCTATCAGTCCGGCTTCTTCCATCCGAAGTCGCTTGTTTTTGACGATGCGGCCGCTGCTGTCGGCACGATGAACGTCGATGTGCGCTCGCTCGTACTACATAAAGAGCTGATGGTGTGGGCGTATGATGCCGCGTCTGCGCGTATCAACAAAGAGGTCTTTCTTGCCGATCAGGCCCAATGCGCCGAGGTCACGTTCGACTATCTTGACGCAATATCGCACTGGGATCGGTTCCGCAACTCAGCCTGCCGCCTCGCCTCTCGCTTGCTGTAATCGACGACGAGTGCTTCCGCAAGGTCGGTACCGTGGGGAAGTGAGACGGCGCGGCATGGTCGGCTTGGACGTGTGGCGTTAGCGAGGCCAAGGCGGCGCGCCATCGAACGCACCTCCTCCTTTCCGATACCGCAACATCGGAGCGGCGAGCATACCCCTAGCTCGGCGAGCGCGCGCATGCCCGGACGGCGCGCCGGGTCATCATCGGCGTTGGTACCATCACAGATGCGGGCATCGGGGTAGCGGCGCTTGAGCTCGGAAAAGAGCGCATGCTTGCAGTAGTAACAGCGTAGCGGGTCGTTGAAGCGCACCTCATCGATGGTCAGCGGATTGAGCTCGATAACCTCGAGTGCAAAGCCACCGTCATGTGCTACTTGCGCAGCCCAGGCACGGTCTTCATCGTCGATGAGTGGCGTATCGAAAAAGACAGCAAGCGCACGATGACCGAGCGCACGGTGGGCGATCGTTGCGACGGTGCTCGAGTCGACGCCGCCCGAAAAGGCCGTGACTATCTCGAAAGGGGATGGCGGGGCCGGGGATGGCGACATTACAGCATCGACTCGGCGTGTCCGCACTGAAAGTTCGCATAACGCGCGGCGACAAAGAGGAAGTCGCTCATGCGGTTAACGAGCGCATATACCGCGTCATTTTGCGGTGGCATGTCGGGTGCGTGCAGCAGGCGTTCGAGCGCACGCACCTGCACGCGCGCTTCGTGCAGTCGCCGCGCTGCCGGACAGCCTCCGGGCACGATGAACCCATCGAGCGCAGGGAGCTGAGCATCCAGTGCGTCGATTTCACTCTCAAGCCAGCGTACCTCGGCAACGGAATCGATGCTGTCGTCGTCGTCGGCCTTCCTACCGTCGCCCGTTTGCGTCACGAGCCACCACAGGTCGCGCATGCTGCGTTCGAGCGCACGATGTAAATCGTCCAAGTTCGCTTCCTCGCACACCTGGCAGGCTTCATTGAGTGTCACGACAGTCTCATCGACGCGCCCCGCGAGTTCAATCGTCGCATCGGCCTTTGAGACGCGCCCACGCACAGGATGTGCCGTCATGCCTCCGTCACCGGTTCGTGTGTATATTGATGCTGCCATGAGAATATTCTATCAAACAGAGCATACGTACACGCCGACCGGTATGTTCTACATGCCTCTGCGTGTTATAATGAGAAGTTACGAGTAGAGGCAAGAGGGGCAAATCTTGGCAACGACCGACATCATCATAAAGGGTGCGCGCGAGCATAACCTTAAAGATATCGATACGCGTATTCCGCGCGATAAGCTCGTTGTGATAACCGGCCTGTCGGGCAGCGGAAAAAGCTCGCTTGCGTTTGACACGATCTACGCTGAGGGGCAGCGTCGCTACGTCGAGTCGCTCTCGGCGTACGCGCGTCAGTTCCTCGGCCAGATGGACAAGCCCGACGTCGATCATATTGAAGGCCTGTCACCGGCCGTTTCGATCGATCAAAAAACGACGAGCAAGAATCCACGCTCGACCGTTGGAACCGTCACCGAAATCTACGACTACCTGCGCTTATTGTTTGCGCGCGTCGGTATTCCGCACTGTCCTGTATGCGGCAAGATTATCGAACGCCAGACGAGCGATCAGATTATCGAGGCCGTTCTTGAGCACGACGAAGGTGTGCGCCTCCAGATCATTGCACCGGTTATCGATGGGCGCAAGGGCGAGTTTGCGAAGCTCTTCGACGATCTGCGTGCGCAAGGATTTTCACGCGTGCGTGTCGACGGTGAGGTCCGTACGCTTGATGACCCTATCAGTCTCGACAAGAAGTATAAGCACACCATTGAGGTCGTCGTCGATAGGCTCGTCGTCAAGGATGGTATTCGTACACGACTCGCCGAATCGATTGAGACGGCACTCACTATCGCCGATGGCCGTGTCATCGTGGTCAGTGAGGAGGGCGGCAAAGGTAAGGACAGAGGCAAGGATGCGACAGAGACGACCTACAGCCAGGCGCTCGCCTGCGTCGAGCACGGCGTCTCATTGCCCGATCTCGCACCGCGTGATTTCTCTTTCAATGCGCCGTACGGTGCCTGCCCGGACTGTGCCGGCCTCGGCTCGCGCCTTGAGGTCGACTATAACCTTATCGTCCCTGACCCCACGAAGACGATTAATGAGGGTGCACTTGCGCCTATTCAGATGAACTCGAACTACTATCCGCAGCTGCTCGCTGCCGTTGCCGAACACATCGGATCTTCGCTCGATATACCCTTTGCAAAGCTGCCGAAACGTGCACAGAAAGCCTTTCTTGACGGGACCGGCGATGACAACATCCAGGTCGATTACGTCACGCGCGATGGGCGCAATACGCACTGGTTCGTCAAATGGGGCGGCGTCATCGGTGAAGTGCTGCGCCGCCACAAGGAGAGCGAATCCGAACAGGCACGCGAGAAGCTTGAGCGTTATATGGCCGTCACGCCGTGTGCGACCTGTGGCGGCGCACGTCTCAAGCCCGAAATCCTCGCCGTAACCGTGGGCGACAAAAATATCTTCGGAGTGACCTCGATGAGCGCGCAGGCCTCGCTCGACTTTTTTGAGAACTTGCAGCTCACCGAGGCGCAGCAGCGTATCGCCGTGCGTATCGTTAAGGAGATCGTCGAGCGCCTCCGTTTTCTCGTCGATGTTGGTCTTGACTACCTGACACTTGAGCGCGCAACGGCGACGCTTTCGGGCGGTGAGGCGCAGCGCATTCGGCTCGCTACGCAGATCGGTGCCGGACTTGTCGGTGTGCTCTATATCCTCGATGAGCCCTCGATTGGTCTACATCAGCGAGACAATGCGCGGCTCATTGCGACGATGGAGCGCCTCCGTGACCTCGGCAATACCGTTATCGTCGTTGAGCACGATGAGGATACGATTCGCAGCGCCGACTTCGTCATCGATATGGGGCCGGGAGCCGGCGAACACGGTGGCGATATCGTTGCGCAGGGCACACCGAAGCAGCTTGTGCGTGCTAAGGGGTCGATTACGGCCGATTACCTCAATGGCCGCCGCGTTATTCCCGTACCGGCCGAGCGTCGCCCCTACAAGGGTGGCTATCTCACGCTGAAAGGCGCGCGCGAAAATAACCTCGCCGATATCGATGTCTCGATTCCGCTCGGTGTCTTTAGCGTGGTGACCGGTGTGTCGGGCAGCGGTAAAAGTTCGCTGATTACTGATACCTTGGCACCGTTGCTTGCCAACCGTATTCAGCGCGCGCGCCACCGCGTCGGTGCTCATCGTGGGATCGAAGGTATCGAACTCATTGACAAAGTTATCGACATCGATCAGTCGCCTATCGGACGCACACCGCGCTCGAACCCGGCGACCTACACCGGCGTATGGGATGACATTCGCGCACTCTTTGCGTCGACGCCCGAGGCAAAAAGGCGCGGCTATGCCCCCGGGCGTTTTAGCTTTAACGTGACCGGCGGGCGTTGCGAGGCGTGTAAGGGTGACGGTCAGATTAAGATCGAGATGCACTTTCTGCCCGACATCTACGTACCATGCGAGGTCTGCAACGGTGCGCGCTACAATCACGAGACACTGCAGGTCACGTACCGTGGCAAGACCGTCTCCGACGTGCTCGCCATGAGTGTCGAGGAGGCGCTGAGTTTCTTCGAAAACATTCCCCAGATTAAGCGTAAACTCCAGACGCTCTTTGATGTGGGGCTGGGCTATATTCGTCTCGGCCAAGCTGCAACGACCCTGTCCGGCGGCGAGGCACAGCGCGTTAAACTTGCGAGCGAACTCCAGCGTCGCTCGACCGGTAAGACGTTCTATATCCTCGATGAGCCGACGACCGGCCTACACTTCGACGACGTACGCCAGCTTCTTGAGGTGTTGCGACGACTCGTTGAGCGGGGCAACTCAGTGCTTGTTGTCGAGCATAATCTCGATGTCATCAAATCGGCCGACTTTGTCCTCGACCTTGGTCCCGAGGGGGGAGAACGTGGCGGCCGTATCGTTGCACAAGGCACGCCCGAAGAGGTTGCGCAGGTGGCCGAAAGCCACACGGGGAAGTACCTCGCACATGTCCTAAGCGCATAGCTTCCGACAGCACCAAAAAAATCACCGATGTTTGCTTGTATACACTACGAGGTTAGACGTCCTCTTCCCGAAAATCAGAGAAGTTTTTGAAAAGACGGCTGAGATGGTTGAGGTAATCGGTCGAAGCGTTGACAAATTTTAAGACGTATATATCCTGTCTGAGTACCAGATAAAATACAAGATACTTCTTTTTAACTATGAGCAACCTTGTGACGTGACCTTCGATGAGTTGTTCGCCTATTCGCTCATCAAAATTTAGACCGAGTTCCGGGAAATCTTTTAATGGCTCAAGGGCATCAAGCACGAGCTGCGCGATTCGTATAGCGGCTTGCTCATCAGAGTGTGTCTCTCGAATATAGGATTGAGTGTCTTCAAGGTCATGCGCGAAATCATGAGAAAACTTAAGCTCCAAAACGTTCCCTCATCTCCGACTCCGAGATAGAATCGCCCGCCGTCATCTTCTGAAGACGAGAAGTCAGATCGTTTTGCAGATTATCAATAAATATCTCTGCCTCGATTTCCTCACGACTTTTTATCGGTATATGTCCGGTAAGGATGATTTGGTCCAATACGGAATTGAATACCACCGGGAGGTCAAGGTTGTTCGATTTTAGTACCGCGTTCGCAGCATCAATTTTTTCCGTGTAGGTCCTAAACGTGTAGACCCTGTCTTTTGTAAGAGCGGCCATAACCGTCACCTCTTCTGCGCCTCGCTTTGTATACACTGAGTATAACATATTGTATGACGTCATGTCATACATTTGCCTTGCGACTAAGGAGTGTGGGCCATGTTCTTGTGGGCGAGGCCACTTGCGAGCAACATGCGCACGAACTCGCTTGCCGACATGTCTTCTGACTTGGCCTCACTTTCGATGGCGCGTTTCATGGCAGGTGGTACCTTGACCGATAGTACCGCTGATCCCTCGGCACTCAGCGGTGGAGGGTGTATCCTAAACTGGACTCAAAGTTAAGGTTTTGACGTGAAGGCCGCTGCTCACCGAGCGGCCTTTTCCTTCTCTTCGCCTGTCGTGATACCCTCTATACATGCCAACTCTGCGCGAACAGCTCAGTCACGTCCCCGATAAACCGGGCGTCTACCTCTGGAAAGATGCAGAGGGCAAAGTTCTCTATGTCGGTAAGGCAAAGGCGCTTCGCAAGCGTATGCGTCAGTATGTGAGCGGGCACGATGACCGTATCCGTATCCCGTACCTGATGCAGGAGGTTGCCTCATTCGACTACGTCGTCACGCGCAACGAGAGCGAATCGCTCATTCTGGAGATTAATCTCATCCAGGAACTCAACCCACCCTATAACGTCGACTTCAAGGATGACAAGTCCTATCCGTTCATCGCACTGACGCTTGGTGACTCCTACCCAGGCATCAAGTTCACGCGTGAGAAGCGCATGGCTGGTACGCGTTATTTTGGGCCGTACACCGATTCCCGTGCTGCCCGTGAGGTCATCGACACCGTGCGACGGCTCATTCCTATCTGCCGCTGCACCTGTCCTGAGTGGAGGCAGGTCGCGCGTATCGCGAAGGCAGGCCGGTCTTTCCAATCGACGGCGCGCCCTTGCTTTGATAGTCACATCGGGTTGGGGCCGGGCGTCTGCCAAGGCGCGATTGAGGAGGAAGAGTATCGCCGCCGCATCGATCAGGTCATCGAGTTCCTCAACGGACGCTATGCCCCTATCGAGCGTGAGCTACAGGCCGCGATGGATGAGGCCGCCGCCGAGCTCGATTTTGAAGCTGCAGCGCGCTATCGCAATCGGCTTGAAGCTGTCGAGGCGCTTAAGTCAAAGCAATCGGTCGTTGCGCAACCGTCGCTCGATGCCGACATCATCGGGCTCTATCGTGAGGAGACCGTCGCTGGTGCGTTCGTTCTCGTGGTGCGTGGTGGGCGTGTGCTCTACACGAACGAATACATCCTTGATAAGGGTGTCGACGTAGATTTCGAGACGCTCATGCAAGGATTTTTGACACGCTACTATCTGCAGGCCGCCGATATTCCACCGGCCGTCGTTATCGAGGCACCTCTTGCCGATCGCAGCATCTTCGAGGACTGGCTGACGGTAAAGCGCCGCGAGGGCGATTCCCGTGCTGCTCAGGTGCATATTGAGGTGCCACAGCGTGCGGTCAAGCGCGAACTTATCGAGATGGCACAGCGCAACGCTAAGCACGCGCTCATGCGTTGGATGGTGCGCACACACTACGAGGACGACCGTCTCAACACGGCGCTGACGCAGCTGACCTCGGCGCTTGCCCTGACCGAGCCGCCGTATCGTATCGAATGCTACGACATCTCGACGCTGCACGGCGCCCACTCGGTTGGCTCGATGGTTGTTTTTACCGCCGGCAAGAAGGATCCAAACGCATATCGACGCTTCAAGATTCGTCGGGCCGGTGACGAGGCAAACGACGTGGCGATGATGCGTGAGGTGTTGTCGCGGCGTTTTGCTCCGCGTAATGCCGAAGACGGACGCTTTGCGAAAAAGCCCGACCTCATCATCGTTGACGGAGGAAAACCGCAGCTCAACGCGGCGCGTGCGGTGCTTGAGGAGCTCGGTGTGGCGGTGAGCGTGGTAGGACTGGCCAAGCGCGAGGAGGAGATTTTCGTCACGTGGCAGGATGCTCCGGTTGTGCTGCCCGACGGTGCGCCGTCACTCTACCTCATGAAACGGATTCGTGACGAGGCACATCGGTTCGCCGTCGAGTATCATCGCATGCTGCGTTCCAAGGCGATGACGGCTTCGATTCTTGAGGAGGTCGAAGGCATCGGCCCGGCGAAGCGCAAGGCAATCGTCAAGCACTTCGGCTCATTTGCGAAACTTCGCGCGGCGAGTGCTGCTGAGATCGCCGCTGTTCCCGGAGTGAACGAGACTACTGCCCGGAACATTCATGCTGTCCTCCGCGTATAGTGATACACTCATGGTAGGTGAATCTGCGATCTGCGTACGCGCGTGAAGGGAGATGGCAATGGCTATCAGAGTTGGCATTAACGGGTTCGGACGTATCGGCCGTTTGGTGTTTCGTGCGATGGCCGCTGACCCCGCGTTTGAGGTCGTGGCGATAAACGACTTGACCGATGCAAAAACGCTTGCGCACCTGCTAAAATACGACAGCGTGCATGGCAAATTTGCCGGCACCGTCGAAGTTGACGGGACCGATATCATCGTCAACGGTGGGCGTGTCGTTATCTCGGCCGAGCGTGAGCCGGCCAACCTTTCGTGGGGCGCTCACGATGTTGAACTCGTCGTCGAAGCGACAGGCTTCTTTACCGATGCGCACAAAGCGCGCGCCCATATTGACCAAGCCGGCGCCAAGCGCGTCATCATCTCGGCACCGGCCAAGAACGAAGACATTACCGTTGTGCTCGGCGTCAACGATACCGAACTCGACCCCGCCAAGCATTTTGTTGTGAGCAACGCATCGTGTACGACGAACTGTCTCGCACCGTTTGCGAAGGTGCTACGCGATACCTTTGGCCTTAAGGCCGGCTTTATGAATACGATTCACAGCTACACCAACGACCAGAATATACTCGACCTACCACATGCAGACCTGCGACGTAGTCGTGCAGCGGCGATGTCGATTATCCCGACATCGACCGGCGCCGCGAAGGCCATCGGGCTCGTCATGCCCGACATGAAGGGCAAGCTTGATGGTATGTCGATGCGTGTACCGACGCCGAACGGCTCGGTCGTCGACCTTGTATGCGAGCTTGAGCGTACGACCACGGCCGATGAGATCAACGCCGCGATGAAGGCAGCCGCTACCGGACCCATGAAAGGCATCCTTGAGTACTGCGAGGATCCGATTGTCTCTATCGATGTGGTCGGTAATCCGGCATCGTCGGTCTTCGATTCGCTCCAGACGATGGTCATGGGTGGCGAAGGCACGTTCGTTAAGTGCGTGAGCTGGTACGATAACGAGTGGGGCTACAGCAACCGCGTGGCCGACCTCGCCAAACTTCTCTGCGTCTAGAGGTCTGCCTATGACACCCCAGAAGTCTGTCACAGAGGCGGATGTCGGCGGCAAACGCGTACTTGTGCGTGTCGATTTCAATGTGCCGTTGAGCGGCGCACACAGCACGGATGGTGTGGGCGGCTCGGATAGCACGCGTGGCGCAGTGGTTACCGATGACACACGCATTCGCGCCGCGCTCCCGACGATTCGTCACCTTGTTGAGCACGGTGCACGCGTCATTCTCGTCAGCCATCTCGGCCGTCCGATAGCGGGGGAGCGCGGCGCCGCTCAGCCGGAGTTTTCGCTCAGCCCCGCCTGCCGCGCGCTTGAGGCGTTGCTTGGCCGTGAGGTTAAGCTCCTTGAAGGCAATCTCGAACACGAGGCGAGCGTACGCGAAGCAATCGAGGCCATGAGTGACGGTGACGTTGTCATGCTCGAAAACATTCGCTTCTATCCCGGTGAAAAGAACAACGATCCCGAGTTTGCGCGTGCATTGGCCTCGCTCGCCGATCTTTACGTCAACGATGCATTTGGCACGGCACACCGCGCTCATGCTTCGACGGCCGGTGTCGCCGAGTTTTTACCGGCTTACGCGGGGCTGCTGCTCGCACGTGAAGTCGATACGCTCGTTACGATGCTGCGCGATGCTCCGACGCCGTTTATCGCTATTTTGGGCGGTTCGAAGGTCTCTGACAAGTTCGGTGTTATCGAGCGTCTCATCGACGTCGTCGACACGCTGCTCATAGGTGGTGGTATGGCGTTCACATTCGTCGCAGCAAAAGGTTACGATGTCGGCACGTCGCTCGTCGAGCCCGACTGGGTCGAGCCGGCTACCCGTATGTTGGAGAAGGCGGCGCAGAAAGACTGCGAGCTCTTGTTGCCCGTTGACTACGTCGTTGCCGACCGGTTTGCCGAAGACGCCGCGACTCGCATCGTCGCCGCCGAGGAAATTCCTGTCGATATGATGGGTCTCGATATCGGCCCGGCGTCGTGTGAGCTCTTCGCAGCAAAGATTGCCGAGGCGCAGACGATATTCTGGAACGGTCCGATGGGTGTCTTCGAGATGGCGCCGTTTGAAGCCGGCACGAAGGCCGTTGCGGTGGCGGTGGCCGCCAACGATGAGGCGACGAGCGTCATCGGTGGGGGCGATAGCGTTGCCGCACTCAAAAAGTTCGGTCTTGAAGAGCAGGTCACCTTTATCTCGACCGGTGGAGGAGCGGCGATGAAGCTCGTCGAAGGCGCAGCGCTGCCAGGTCTGAGTGCATTAGGGGAGGTATAAGTATGGCAAGGAAACCGTTGGTAGCAGGAAATTGGAAGATGAACAAGACGGCAGCCGAAGCCGTTTCGCTCATCAACGGACTCAAAGAGGTCGCAAGCAACTGTGGCGATGACGTTGAGATCGTCGTTGCGCCGCCCTTTACGGCGCTCCACAGTGTCAAGACAATCTTCGATCTCGATCGCGTCAACATGGCACTCGGTGCCCAGAACATGTTCTACGAGACCGAAGGCGCCTTTACCGGTGAGATATCGCCACGCATGCTTCAGGCCGAGCACTGTCGTTACGTTATCCTTGGCCATAGCGAGCGTCGTCAGTACTTTGGCGAGACCGATGAGGCCGTTAACCGCAAGGCGAAAGTTGTCTTTGAGCACGACATGACGCCGATTGTCTGCTGTGGCGAGTCGCTTGAGACACACGAGGCTGAAAAGACGGCCGAGTGGATAACCGAGCAGGTCAGCGCTGCGATTACCGGTTTACTTCCCGAACACGCAGCACGCCTTGTCATCGCTTACGAGCCGATTTGGGCGATCGGCACCGGCAAGACGGCTACGCCCGATATGGCTCAGGAGGTTTGCGAGCTTATTCGTACTGTTGTCACCGAGATGTTCGACGAGGATATCGCCGCTACGGCGCGCATTCTCTACGGTGGCTCGGTCACCGAGCTCAACGCCCACCTCTTCTTTGCCGCCGATGACATCGACGGCGCGCTTGTGGGTGGTGCAGCACTCGATGCACAATCGTTCGGCAAGATCATCAAGGCCGCGTGTGGGTGTGGCTGAGCCGAATCCCGTTGTAAGGCGCCCCGTCGCGCTCATCATCATGGACGGGCTTGCCTATGGGGCGTCGGCAGACACCGCCGACAACGCGATTGCACGCGCCAACACCCCAAACCTCGATCATCTTTGGGCAACGTATCCACACATGTTGCTTGGAGCGTCGGGTGCCGATGTCGGCCTACCCGATGGCCAGATGGGAAACAGCGAGGTCGGTCACCTCAACATCGGTGCCGGACGCGTCGTCTATCAAGACATCACGCGCATCGATCGCGCTATCGAGGACGGCTCGTTTTTTGATAACGACGTTCTGTGCGCTGCCATCGATGTAGCTGTCAATCGCGCGAGCGAGGCGGGCGAGCAAAACGGTCAGGGCACCGTCCATCTCATGGGACTTATCTCCGATGGGGGGGTACATGCGTCGTTGAATCACCTGTACGCGCTCCTCGAGCTGGCTCAGCAGCGTGGTGCGCTCGATGTGGTGATTCACTGCTTCATGGATGGACGCGATGTGCCGCCTCGGAGCGCCGTCGGCTATCTGCGTGAACTTGAGGCCCGTTGTAAAGAGATCGGTCTCGGTCGTATTGCGACCGTCACGGGTCGCTACTTTGCGATGGACCGCGATGGTCGTTGGGATCGCGTGCAGCGTGCCTACGAAGCACTGACGATAGGTGCCGGTCGTCAAGAACCAAGCGCAATCGAGGCATGTGAAGCAAGCTACGCCCGTGGCACCACCGATGAGTTTATCGAGCCGACCGTTATCGATGGTGACTTCACGCCGATAGCCGAGGGCGACACGGTCATCTTCTTCAACTTTCGCCCCGATCGTGCGCGTGAACTCTCTCATGCGTTGACCGACACCACGTTTACCGGCTTTGACCGTGTCGCTCATCCGCATACGCACTTTGTGTGCATGACACCTTATGACGATACGCTCGACGCACCTATTGCGTTCCCGAAAGAGCCACTCGCCGACACACTCGCCGAGGTCCTCTCGACCCATGGACTACGCCAGATGCACGTTGCCGAGACCGAGAAATATGCTCACGTTACCTTCTTTCTCAACGGAGGGCGCGAGAAACCCTTTCCCGGCGAGGAGCGCATCCTCATTCCCAGCCCGCCGGTTGCGACGTATGATCTTCAGCCTGAGATGAGTGCACCTGAAATTGGCGATGCGCTGGTCGAGTCAATCACCCACGATGCCGCCGATGTCTACCTCTGTAACTTTGCTAACGGTGATATGGTCGGCCATACCGGCATATTTGACGCTTCGGTGAAGGCCGTTGAGGCCGTTGACCTGCAAATTGGACGTATCGTTGAAGCGATGCAGGAACGCGGTGGTGCGGTACTTATTACGGCCGATCACGGCAACGTCGAGCAGATGGTCGATCATGATGGCACGCCGGTCACCGCGCATACGCTTAACCCGGTTCCGCTGGTGGCGATAGATACCGGCGCAGGCACCCTTAAGCCCGGCACACTCTCCGATATTGCGCCGACCGTGCTCGCGCTGTGCGGAATTGAGATACCTCATGCATGGACAGGCCGCAATTTGCTGATATACTAGAACGTTCGCAGGAAGTAAGGAGCAATCGTGAGTCCGTTATTCATTGCAACGCTTATCATCTGGGCCATCTCAGCAGTTGGCCTCATCGTCCTTGTTTTGCTTCATAGTGGGCGCGGCGCCGGCCTCTCGGAGACGTTTGGCGGTTCGATGGGCGGCGACTTTGGCACCGGCGTTATCGAGAAGAACCTCAATCGTATCACTATCGTCTGCTCGCTCGTTTTCATCGGCACGCTTATTGCGATGATCTTTGTATGGCCGACAGGCAATATCTAAAACGTACTTCACGAGGAGCCGTGCTTGCGGCGATGCTGCTCGCCGCTGTGTTGCTTATCGGTTGTGGACGTCCGGTCCCGAATCCCGAGTCACCCGATTCGCGCTCGCCGGTAGCGGGCGGCACGATGACGTATTTCATCGATGAACCGCGCTCACTTGAGCCGCGCCATGCCGTTGATGCTGACAGCCTCGCCGTCATCTCGGCGCTTTTCGACCCACTCGTCAAGGTCGATCCCCATGATTCAACGATACTGATAGGTGCTGCGGCTGAAACGTTTAGTTCAACGGCGACGGCTACGGTGTGGACGTTCGAACTCGATCAAACGGCACGCTTTAGCGATGGCTCACCGGTACGCGCGCAGGACTTCGTCTACGCATTCAACCGTATCGCAAATCCGCAGACGGTCGATACGATTACACGCGAAGTAGCCCCGTCACCGATTATCGACAGCCTCGCGCTCGTCGTCGGTTTCGATGAGGTTATCACCGGCACCGCGACGACTCTTTCGGGGGTGCGCGCCCTCGATGACTATACCTTGCAGATTACGCTCACGCGCCCCTTCGCCGACTTCGCTTATCTGATGGCACATCCGGCGTTTTCGCCGCTGCCGCAGGAGACCGTCGAGCGTGGTACCGAACATAATGGAACGCTCATCCCGTACGGCGAGATGCCTATCGGCAACGGTGCCTTCAAACTCGATGAGCCGTGGCGTCACGATCAACATCTGAAGACGGTGCGCAGTGACATGTATCGTGGCGAGCGACCGTACTTGGAGGGCGTGACGTTTCGCATGTATCGTGATGTCGAGACGGCGTACCGTGAGTTCCTGGCCGGCAATCTTGACTATACGTTGATTGCGCCGGGCGAGATCGAGGCAGCTGTAACACAGTTCGGAAGCGCGCCTGATGGCTACCGCGCTAACCCGGGCGAGCAGGTGCTCCTCGGTGGACGTGCGTTGACCTATAGTCTTGTACTCAACAACGAGCACGAGCAGCTTGCGAATCCTGCAGTGCGACGCGCGATTTCACGCGCGATCGACCGCGAGGCGCTCTGCGCTGATATCTTTGCTGACACGCATATCCCTGCGACGAACATCGTCTCGCCGGGTGTGGCCGGGTACGTCGAGCGTGCGTGGGCCGATACGCGTTTCGATGCGAACACAGCACGCTCGGCGCTTGCCGAGTCAGGCTATCCTGAGGGCGCAGGGCTCGTGCCGTTCGTATTCATCTATCCGTATGGCACTGGCCACCGGGACGTTGCCGAGCAGGTTCAGCGCGACCTCGCTACGGTTGGCATCCGCGTTGAGCTTGAGGAACTCGAATGGGAGGCGTATCTTGAGCGTTTGGCCGCCGGCGCATTTGGTTTTGCGAGCGTGAGCTACGGTGCCGATTATCTGTCGGCCTACCCGTTTCTTGAAGGTGCGTTTGCCTCGACGTCACCGGAAAACTTTGCGCGCTATCGTTCGGAGGCGACCGATGTGGCGCTCGCCGAGATAGCGACGATGGACGACAATGAGATACGATCTCGGCGTCTTGAGGCGCTCAATAAGACGATTGCGGCCGATAACCCTGTCGTTCCCCTCACGCATCCCGGCATCGGGACGATCGTTTCTACGCGTATGCGCGATTTCTCGATAAATGTGCTGATGGTGCCCGACTGGACGAACGTTTGGATTCCGCGCGACCGCCAACAGCCCCAGAATACCTCGCAACGATAAAGTGTGATACCATGTTTCCTCGATATGTGTCGGAGTGGCGGAACGGCAGACGCGCTAGCTTGAGGGGCTAGTGCCCGTAAGGGTGTGAGGGTTCAAATCCCTCCTCCGACACCAAAAATATCAGCAGGCCAACCTAGTTATTAAAATCACCAAATAGTCAGCCCATTGGGCTGGCTATTTTCTTGTGAACGAAACGTGAAGATACTGCGCTCTTTATGTGTATCGCAAGCACGTGGCTATACCATAGGCAAAAACAGCTGTGATACACTCGTAGACGCAGTAAGGCGTTTAGAAAACTTGCAATGTGCAGCTATCTTTTCGGAGATTAGGTTGTTGTACGAACCGCAACGAGGTGTCCAGCCTCTAAAGCCGGTTCGTGTAGCATTGCTATTCTAACTCGTCTTACTGCAAAAGGGGCTGGCACCTTTTTGACGTACACGCCCCTTTATGACTGGTTAGGGGGGCTGTTTAATGTCAAATTACACTGCATATATTGGTGGAGAACCACAGATGTATTCCGGGTCTGCCGGATCAGGTTTCGTATTGCTGCGTGACGATGAGGAGGTGTGTACGGCGGGTGCTTATCTTGGACAAGCGACCAATTATGTTGCCGAGTACAGTGCGCTCATCTGGGTGCTTGAAAATGCGCTTGCTCTCGGTGTGACCGAGATTGATGTTTATACTGATTCTGACCTCATCGTCAAACAGGTTACCGGAGAATATGGAGTTAAGGCTGCCGGTCTAAAACCGCTACAGGTAGCAGCAGCCGAGCTGTGTCGAGGTTTTGAGCGTTGCATGTTGATACAGATACCACGCGAGGAAAACATACGACGCGCCACCCAGCTTGCGAAAGAGGCAGTAGGCGTACAGGCGCAGGTGGGCATCTGTGAGGTCTCGCCCGAAGACATACCTGCGCTCATGCCGATATTTTTGTTTGGGGAACTAGGCTAGAGGGTGGACACGCATGGTCTGATAGTGACCTTCGGCAAACACAAAGGTGAACGGTGGACACGTGTGCCGGTAAACTATCTACGTTGGTGCGTAAATGAGATATCAGAAGACCGAGAGGCACACAAGATAGCGAAAGCGGAGTTAGCTCGGCGAGGCGACACAATGCCGACTGATATCAAAATCAGCAATCACGCCATCAATTCGGCAAGCCTGCGAATTATCGAAAAATGGCACGAGGATAGAAAACAGAACGAGGGCCTGTATTCATGGCTTGTAAGGATATGTGAAGAAGCACTGACAGACCAGTCTGACTGCAAACGCGACCGTATTGTCCATAAAGGGTGTGTGCTCATATTTGCCTATGGTAATGAGTACCCCACATTGAAGACGGTAAAACCAAATAGGCACGTTTACCAAACACGGACGAGATAAATAGCACGCTGTTTTTGGTCGCGGGGGCAGGATTTGAACCTGCGACCTTCGGGTTATGAGCCCGACGAGCTACCAGACTGCTCCACCCCGCACTTTGAGCGAGTACCCACTCTAGCATACTCATCCACATAGTACAAATCGTTTTACGAGCACGCACCCTTGTGTATCAGGTATAATTATGCTCGGTATGACGAAGCTGGTACATAGCAGAGCCGTCATCTTTTTGGCGGCGCTCCTTCTTTGGAGTGGCGTATTCGTGAGCATAGTGCGCGCGATTGACCCGTCACTCGATAATCTTACCGTTGAAACCGGTCCTCCGCCTACCGATGCCGTCAGTTCCGGGTCGCTTAATGCCCCCTCGGCGACGACCCTACAGCCTGGTGAGGTACTCGTCGGCAAATCGGTCGTTTATAATAACGATCCCGTGCTCGGCACCCCGGATGGTACCGTTACCGTGACGCTTTCGGTGTGGGGGCAGACCTATACCGATGATGGCACCGTCAAGGACCCGCTCGTCGCCATGAGCGGTGGTGTGTTCGTCTCGGTTACCGACGATATCGGTGAGTTTGCGCTCGTAGGATCTCTGCCGGCCGGGCTTACGCTGAGTGGCACGACGGTGACGTGGGATATCACCGACCAGTCGACGATTCTTGGGCCTGCGCCCCTTACGGTGAGCTACACCCTCACAGTCGTAAACCCACCTGCGCAGCCGCCGTACACGCTGGACTACTGGTACTCGACCGGTACCGCTGCCGCGAGCTTCATGCCAGCCGATGACAACCCCTACTACTGGACGACCGAAGAGGTCAGCTATAACGAATTCACCATGTCGATGAACTGGAACAACGGCACCGGGCTCAACAGCGGGGCGATTATCGACAACGTATTAGGTCGCACCATTGTGTTTCCGAAGAATATCTCGCCGCAGAATGCCAACCCGTACAACACCGATGGCTCGATGAACACGACGAGCGGTTACTGGAACTGGTGGCCGCAGAATACCGGCACGCGCAATCAGGCCGCGACGGTGACGACGGGCGGCACCACGCAGTACTACACGTGGCAGCTGTATTGGGAGAAGGGCTCGACGTCACATTATACCTTCACCGTCAAAGATCTCGACGGCACCGGAATAGATATCCAGTATGAGATCGATTTCACGACCGGCGGAGGCAATGAGGCGACGCCGGGTGGTCGTACCGTTATCAGCGAGAATCACTTTCAACGTACCTTTAACTCAACTCAGGACGATTTGTTCAGCTGGGACGGGCAGACGATTGCGCTCAACCTCGATGTGACCGGTCGTGTGAGGTTGCTCGATGAGACGAGCCCCTCCACCACGTTCGAACTTACTATCGCAAAAGAGTTTGGCACCTCCGATTTTCATGATCGATGGGGCATGACCGATGACTCCCCGTTTACCATTCGCCTTAAGGACGATACGACCGACTTTGACCTCGTCTTCATCGATAACGGGGACGGCACCTATACCTATAATGGTCTGGCGGCAGCAGGTACCGGTACGCTCATTACGTTTAGCGTCAATAATCCGGCGGTGCTACTCGACGTGCCGACCGAAGACGAAAACGGTGTGCAGAAAACGTACTCAATCGCAGAGTATTTTCCGTGGGATCCGAGCAATCCGCACGCGCCGGTCGTTGACGTGCAGTACGCGGTCGATGGTGGCACGCCTGCCGATACCGTCACCATTACGCCTACGGCCAACGACGACACCGAGCTGACGGTCATCAACACCTTTGCCGACCCGGCGTTCGGTGTTATGAACGTACTCAAACTGTTTAACGGATACCCCTCTGATTGGGGCATTACCTCTTCGACCGTCTTCGAGATGATGATATGGGACCCTGAGGGGTATAATGGTGCCAGCAATCCTTCCGGTAACTATTTGCTCTTCGTGGCACCAGACGAACAGGCACTCGTTACCGATGGCTGGACAAGTCCCGGCTGGGTTGAGGGCACGCTCTTCTGTGTCGGTAATGGCGGCCTTGACATCAGCGATCCTGCCGCGTGGCAGTTTAGCGACGATTACTGGGAAGATCGCTATGATGCCGGTACCGCCGATGTACTGACCGTCATCTCGCTCACCGAGCTCGAACAGGTAGGGCTCTCGAATCTCTGGCCGGGGCCATACGAGGTCCATGAGCTTGATTTTAACGGTGAGCTCTTGTCGACGACATCGCCGAGCGGCGCATGGTGGCAGGCCGTCTACAGCTTCGACGGGGTTAGCGGCACACAGGGAGTTGTACCACCTGCCGGCATACTCAACGCTATGGTGACAAATACCTTTGTGCACGGCGAGAGTAACCTCTCGATATTTAAGGAGTTACTCGGCTATCCGCAGGACTGGGATGTCGATGACGATACCGTCTTCGATATCCGCATATGGGATATGACGACAGGCAACTACCTGCTCTTTGACCCAACGCCACTATCGGATGGGACGTGGCGTCACGTTGGCTCCAGCGACTCAGATGGAAACCGCACGCTCGATGACCCGACGTGGACCGGCGACCTATCAACGGCGTTGGACTATCTTGATCTGAGTGTTAACAGCCCGATCGTTGTGTCGAATCTGTTCCCCGGCACCGACCACCACTACACCGTGCGCGAAATCAACGTGACCGACGGACACGCGGTGCGGCTCGTCGTCGGTGGTGTGGACATTACCGATGACACTGAGGCCGGCGGTATCGTTATTGAGCACGACGGAAGCCGCAACGCCACCATCGTCAACAGCTACCTCAACCAACAAGAAGGTAAGGCGATCGTCTACAAGCAGCTTGCCGGCGACTATGCAGACTACGATGTCGATGATGATACGGTGTTCACGGCGCGCGCAACGAATATAACCGAGGACGGCAAGCTGCTTCTCTTTACGCAAAACGCCGACACCACCGACCCGACGATGAGCTCGTACACGTATTGGGGGCTGCTCGACGAGGCGACCGGCGAGGTCTATCAGTTGCAGTGGGACGGCACTGGAGGCGGAAGTGCCACGTGGACATATGAGCCGGCCGGCACGCTGGAGAGCAATCTTGCTGCGTACCCGACGCTTGGCACCGGTCTTGCGATTAGCGTGAACAAACCAGCCTTGCTCAGCGGGCTCGTCCCCGATGACTATCAGGTCTCCGAGCTCCTCGACCCGAGCGGCACCTATACCGCCTCGGTAGAAAACGGCGGTGCGATTCACATTGAGGATGAGAGCGCGATAGGTGTGACGGTTATCAATACGTTCGACTCAAGTATCCTTACCGGCAGCCTGACCATCAATAAGCAGCTTGCCGGTGATTGGGCGAACTGGGGCGTGCTTAACTCGACGATGTTTGAGACGCAGGTCGTCAACGTCGATACCGGCAACGACCTCGCATTTATACTTGAAGAAGAGACGGCCGGTTCGACAACGTATACCTACGTGGGCGAATTTACGAGCGGTGGTGTTCTTGTCGATGCCGAGGGCAATCCCATTGAAGTGAGTACACTGCCCGATGTGCCGCTTGACTATGTGCTCATAAGCGTTATGGCACCTGCTACCATCGATGGTTTGCCGCAGGGCAACTACCAAATCGTTGAGGTAGATCAGACGGCGACGCACGGTACCTACACGGCGACCTATACGGTTGGGGGTACGGCCGGTGACGGTACGTTTGCCGTTACGCCGCCGATAGGGGCACTCGCCGTTAATGCAACGGTGACGAATACGTTCGACACATGGGTTCCCGACCCGGTCTTCGGCGATCTGACGGTTAGCAAGGTATTGCAGGGCTATCCTGCTGACTGGAGCGTGACCGCCGCCACTGAGTTTATGGTGCGCGTGTGGGATGTCACCAACAACCGAGTGCTCCTGTTTGCGCCGGTGCCGCAGCCTGACGGTAGCTTTATGTGTGTCGGCAACGATGCCCCTGAGGGGGGCGATCCCGTTATTACCGAGGACGGTTATGCAGGGCCGGTGACCTCGCAGCTTCCGGTGAGCGTCGATGTGCCTCTCGCGCTGTCCAACATACCGGCCGAGTCAAATCTCGAATACGCTATCGAAGAACTCAACGTTGCCGACGGGCACACGATACGGTTTATCGACGGCACAAGCGAGATTGGTGTTCCGGGCCCGATAAGCGGAGTCATTGCAATGGTGCCGGACGGCAACGTCGACGTGACGATCGTTAACTCGTATCTACATCGCAGTGAGGGGCGCGTGATTATCGACAAGCAGCTCGCCGGTGATTGGGCGGCGTTTGCGAGCACCGATACGACCTTTACGTTGCGATTGACCAACGAACGTACGGCAGATGCGAATGCGATACCTCCGTATCTCGGCAACGTTTTAGTATTTACGTTTGAAGGGGAGAGTGCGTCTGCGCGCACCTATGCCTTTATGGGCGAGATCGATTCTGACGGTGTCCTCTGGGTCGTCGAGTGGGACGGTGGGACGGGCTTGCCCAGTCTCGTGCCAGCGGTGGATGCGCCGGTGGCTAACACGGATGGCACCTATACCTGGGGTGGTATGACGTTGTATGCAGACCTCACGTTGAGCGTACAGAAGCATATTGAGCTCATCGAACTTATTCCGGGAGACTATCGGATTACCGAGGACGTTCCGGTGTCAGCCGATTATGTGGTCGGATATTCTGTGGGCGACATCGTCCATCTGACTGCCGATGATGCGCTGGGCGTAACGGTTACCAATACGTATCGCGCAACACCGCGACCAGATCCCGATCCACCACCAGGACCAGGACCGACGCCCAATCCGGACGATAACGGTGGCGGTTCGAACACGAATCCTACAACGGGCGATAGCAATAATCTAATGGCGTGGATACTCCTGTTGGCTGGAGCGCTGGTGTTTTTGGCCGGTGCCGCCGAGAGAGTATGGCGCCCACTCAAAGATTAGTACAAGAGACCGGCGAGCAGGAGCAAGAACACGACGATGCCGGTGACTACGCTAAAACAACCAGCAAACGGTGAGCGCGCGGTTGCGGCGCTGGTGATGTGTTCGGCGTCGTCGTCGGTGAGCGCGGCGACGATAGCAGCGAGTTGCGTGCGACCGGCACGCGGTGCAGGAAGCTCTTTGAGGAGCGCGTCACGGCAGTCTTTCGTTGTCGCAAACCGTGCTTCGGGGTTGCGCGTGAGCGCGGTGGCGAGTGCATCGTTGAGCGGGGGGTTTTCGGTCTGCAGGAGAGCCGGTTCACCGACCGTCTGGAGTTTCTGCATGGTGGTGAGCGCATCGGGCGCTTTGCGCAGGTTGCGCGCGGCGGCGTACTGTTCCTCGTAGGGGAACTCATCGGCAAGTAACTCGTAGATGACGGCGGCGTACGCCCAGTCATCGGTCGCAGATGTGACGGCGCGGCCGGTAAGCTGTTCGAGCGGCATATAGCCAATCGTGCCGGCCGTTGCGCTTGGCTGGCCGGTTGCCTGCGAAAGCGCCGAGACGCCAAAATCGATGACCTTAGCATGCCCTTCGTGATTGATGAGGATATTTGCAGGCTTAATATCGAGGTGAAGCACACCGTTTTTATGTGCAAAAATGAGCGCATCGCCCACATCTCGTGCAACCGTGGCGATAATCTCATCGGTGATATCTTCGCTCGCAATATCGGCAAGGGTGACGCCATCGATATATTCCATAATGAGATAGGCGGTCTGCTCGGTGATTTTAAGGTCGTACATGGTGACGATGTTAGGGTGGTTGAGCATCGCGGCGGTACGCGCTTCTTCGAGAGCCGCGGCACTCGCATGGACATCGCTGAGAGCGACCTGTTTGATAGCGACGCGTCGTTTCATCTGCTCATCGAACGCGACGAAGACATCGGCCTGACCGCCGCTCCCAAGCGGCGCAAGTGGGCGATATCTATCAAGCAACAGCGAAGCCATGAGTATAGTATATAGTAGTAAGCATGAGAATTTTTCGTAACATACGCGCGGTGTGTTTTGATGTGGGAAATACGCTGCTGCGGCCATACCCGTCGACCGGCACCGTAATGAGCGAGGTGCTCTTACGTTTTGGCTGGCAGATTCCTCCCGCGCATCTTGATGCTGAGATGGGCGTCTTTGATCGCTACTATGCTCAGGAATACGAACGTGATGAGTCGTTTTGGTCCGAAGAGGCGCGCCAGCGCGAGATGTGGATTAACGGTTTTGCGCAGGTGTGTCGTGCGGTTGGCGTCGATCGACAGATCGCCGAGATTGCAGAGGCCTGCTACGACGAGTTTGATGCCGGTGCGCGATGGCAGCTTTTTAAGGGGACTGAGGCGACGCTTGAGGAGCTGCGACGGCGCGGCTATCGGCTTGCGGTCATCTCAAACTGGGGTGCAGGACTCGAAGAATTACTGCGGTCGGTCGGCCTTGGTTCGTACTTTGAGGTCGTGACCGCAAGCGCGGCAGCAGGAGTCCACAAGCCATTGCCGGGCGCATTTCACCTGACGCTCGATAGGCTCGGCGTGCTGCCGGAAGAGGCCGTGCATGTGGGCGACCATCCTACTGCGGACGTCGAAGGAAGCGCGGCGGTCGGGATGCACCCGGTGCTCGTGCGCCTTGATGAGGGCGAGAATTTTGACCCTACCGTCGACGTTGCGAGCGGCGTCGGTGAGGTGCCGGTGATTACCGCGTTACCCCAACTACTGGAGCTGCTGCCCGAAGTAGCAGGGGAGTAGGCTTCACCGAGAGTCCAATGCGTTATGATAAATACAACGACTGAAGGGAGTGCGTCATGACAAATCATATAGCTCTCAAGACAAAAGCCAAAGAGGTTTTTGATCGCAACACGTGGCACTTGATGTTAGGGTATGCTCTTGCCGTGGCGTTGCCGACACTGATAGTAGGAGGTTCGGGTGCCTACAGCACGTGGGATACCACCAGTACGTCTTCACTATCCAGTCTTAACGCAGATGCTCCAGAGGCACTCATAGTCCTTTTTATATTGCTCGCTGTCCTCCTCATGCTCTCGACATTCCTTATCATCATTCTCATCGGGGCAAGTCTTTTAAGTTCTCTTCCGATGTCGGCATATCAGCGCATGTGTCTGCGGGCGCATGATGGAGTCGCTGTTGAGGTTGAGAGTTTGGTTGATGTCAAGGAATATTGGTCAAAGCTACTCTGGCTTAATTTTTGGATGGGATTCAAGATATTTCTCTGGTCGCTTCTTTTTGTCATTCCAGGCATTGTCGCAATGTATCGCTATGCATTGGCCCCCTATATTTTGTTTGAGAATCCCGGAAAAAGTCCCGCACAATGTATTACCGAATCTTCCATGCTTATGAAGGGTCGCAAGGGTGCGCTTTTTACGCTTGATTTGAGCTTCATTTTATGGGGACTTCTGGTGGTGTTCACGGGTGGAATTGCTACATTTTTTGTGACGCCGTATCACACATTAACCCGTGCCGGTTTTTATCGAGAAGTAGTGCCGAAAAGCGATAATACGAGCGCTAGTACCGACATAATGACGGCTGAGATGGTTGCAGATTGCTAAAGCCTTGGCAAGCTCAAAATGAGCATCGAGCCGGGTCCCACTGGGTGTTGTCATCGATCCAGCTGAGGTACTCGGGCAGACCGCTCGTGAGGGGAACCTGTACAATTTCGGGCACCTTGTATGGATGATTTCTCTTGATGCAGCCCGCGACGCGCTGAAAGAGCACCGTTCGCGTCTTGATGAGCAGCATGACCTCGCCATTCTCGCAGAGCTCATCTTGCCAGATGTATATGCTTTCGATAGGAAAGAGTTGGACGCATGCGGTCAACTTATCTTCAAGAAGTTGTCGCGCAATAATCTTCGCCGAATCTCTGTCGGCGCAGGTAGTGATGACGATTGCGTACTCTGTCGAAGTTGCGAGGTCGCGCGCTCGTTCGGCCTTCGTATCGAAAGTCGTCACTCCTCCTCAACTTTCTTGAACGTGTCTTTCGGAGCCTTACACATGGGACAGCAAAAGTCGTCGGGAAGTTTTTCAAAAGCGACATCACGGTTGTACGTCCAGCCACAGCATCCGCACACATATTTGGTCATCGAAAACTCCTTTCACCAAGAACGGTACCACACCGCCATTGTAACATGCTATCCTGTAAGCCAACACATAAAAACCATGTACACGTCAACAGAAGGGATCCTCTTATGACCGCTACGAACTGGAATCTTGTGCTTGATAGCTCAAGCAATCTCGACGATGCCGACCTTGGGGGAGGTATCGCGCGCTCGATTGTACCGATGAAGATTATTATCGATAGCAAGGAGTTTATCGACAACGCCAAGCTTGATGTTGCAGATATGATGCGCAAAATGAAGGAGAGCAAGACGGCGAGCAGTAGCGCGTGTCCGTCCGTTGGCGAGTTTGCGGAGCGGTTTCGTGCGGCAAAAAACACCATCTGCATCACGTTAACTTCAGCGTTAAGTGGCACGTACGATGTGGCACTTCAAGCGAAGGCACTCGTGCTTTCCGAGGATCCGTCACGCAATATTCACGTCGTTGACTCATGTGGAACCGGCGGCAAGCTGGCGCTTATTGCCGAGGAAGCCGAGCGTCTGATTCGTGAAGGAACCGTGTTCGACGAGGTAGTCAAACGTACCGAAGCGCATGCGAAAAATATCAAGTTGCTCTTCTCGCTTGCATCCTTTGACAATCTTATCAAGAACGGACGTATGCCCAAATATCAGGGTATGCTCGGTCAGATTTTGCGCGTTCGTCCTGTCGCTGAGGCGACCGACGAAGGCACTATTGAAGTACTCGATAAGCCGCGTGGAGAAAACGCAATGCTGCGCACGATGGTCGAACGCATGCAGGGCTTCAAAAATCTCGAAGGCGTACGCATTATCATCGATTGTTGCGACAGCCACGATATCGCGCTCAAGCTTAAAGAGAAGATTGAAGCGGTCGCCAACGTCAAGGATGTGCGGCTTACGTCCACGCGTGGGCTGTGCTCATACTATACTGACGAGAAAGGCTTTATCGTCTCGTTTTAATCTGCGCAACCACGACCTTACGAAACGAAAACCCCGCCGAAGCGGGGTTTTTCGAGGTTTTCCAACGTCCGACAATACACTGCCTACTTTTTTGGTGTGCGTGGTCCAATGACAGGGTAGAACGTCTTGCCGAGTGCGCCGTTTACAATCATTGCAGCGCTCAGGTAGATGCCAAGGCATCCGGCTACGAGCAGCGCGTACGCGGGAACCGGTGCCCACGTCATCGGCAGGATGCCCAGATCGAGCACGACGATAAACGGCAGCGCAACGTTGAGTGTCAGTACAATCAGCGAAAGCAGGCTAAACGGCTTCATGAATGCTGGCGTCCACAGGAGCACGACGATTGCCAGCGCCAGCCATGCCCAGCCGTCGATACGCGCATCGACCGGCACACCCGTGAGAACACCGTGATACTTAACGAACATCTCCAGACCGCCGGCGAGCATAAAAAACCCGCTAAAGAACAGAAAGGTGTTTCCGCCGACGAAGTTCTTGTTCTTCAGATCAAGGAGCGCGACGATAACCTGAATGACGAAACCACCGATGAGCCAACATCCGATGAGCGGTAGTGCCGAGGTCTCAACAAAGCCGTTGAGGAGTGCAAAAAAGCAAAAGCAAGCGACCGCAAGGGCCACCAGTCCTGCCGGTGTTGGGTTGGCCCACTCGGGAACCGGGGTGTTGCTCGCACTCTGCGTACGAGCCGGTTGTTTCGCTTCTTCCATAACCTTTCTCCTTTATATCCGGAAAATTACGAAGGTTACAGAGTAACATGTATGCGGCACCTGTGCGAAAAAAATTTGCTCATGACGGAAAAGTAACAGAGCCGTCACAGCCTTTACGCACACGCCACCTGAACACGACATGCGTTACAATGGACGCGATGTTCAAACAAAGGGGGCAAATCATGTATAACCGTACGGAAGTCAAAGGCAAGGCAAAGGCGATGTTCAATCTCAATCTGGTTGCGTTGATTGCGGCGTTTGCGATTGCGCTTATCCTGCCGGTGATATTGAACAGTATTGTGAGCTTTTTTACGCAGATGAGCTTGCTCGCGGGCTTTGGTGGCGCTGCAGAGATGAACGCCGCTATCGACAATCCGGAGGCCGCCGGAGCTATGGCACTGGCCACGTTTTTTAGTGTATTTGGACTGCAGTCTCTTCTCACGGTCGCTATCAGCATATTCAGTGCTATCGCCATGCTCGCCTTCCAGCGCATGACCTTGACGGCATACGATGGGGTCGATGTTACGGTCAGCAACATGCTCGACATCAAGGAATACTGGCTGAAATTGTTCGGACTTTCTCTTTGGATGGCTGTGCGTATCTTCCTGTGGTCACTGCTGCTTATTATTCCGGGTATTATTGCGGCCTACCGTTATGCGATGGCACCGTACCTCATGTTCGAGGATCCGAGCAAGGGTATCAACCAGTGCGTTGACGAGTCAACGGCGATAATGAAGGGTCGCAAGTTCGACCTATTCGTGCTCGACTGGAGCTTTATCCTATGGATTCTGCTCATCATTGTGACGTTTGGTCTCGCAGTATTTTACGTGGGGCCCTACATGGAAACGGCGCGTGCCGGTTTCTATCGGGTCGTAAGTAGTGAGGGCGAGTCCTCTACCGAGCAGCCCGTTACCGTATAGATCGCTACTTCTTTTTGACGAACGAAATGTGCCGCCCCTTGGGGCGGCACTGACGTCTGTGTCACCTCACTGTTATACTAGACCACAATGAGTGTAAAGCCCCATACATCCCACACCGCCCCATTCGCGTGGCTCAAGCGTGCGCTCTTTGGTCTGCCCGAACCGCTACGATTCCTGCTTGCCGGTGCCGTCAATACGGCATTTGGCTATCTTCTCTTTGCGTTTGGGCTCTTTCTTTTGACGACACCGCTTGAAGCACTGGCACCTTATGGAGGCATCCGGACCGTCATCGCGGACAACTACTTTCTTGTCGTTCAATGGATTATGTGGTTCTTCTCGGTACCGTTTGGCGCATTCACCCTCAAATACTACGCATTCCAGTCTGCCGGCCCTTACCTTCCGCAGGCCGTCCGCTCATACGCTGTTTATTTACCGGCACAGCTTCTTGCGAGTGTTCTTCTGTTTGCCTTCACCCATCTATTTGCGAACTTTTTAGGGTCACTCGCGCCGCTCATCATTGCGGGTCGCGCTATCGATCCCACCGTGCTGCTTGCGCAGTTCTGTACTATTTTCTTTACGACAATCGTTTCGTATCTTGGCCACAAGTCCTTCACGTTTCGCGCGCCGCACGCATGACGTACGCATGACGCGCACATAGGTGACTCCACAAAAAATTCACACAAAGGTGCTAGGATAGCCCAGATCTTATAGTACGCCTATGATTATGCGCGAAAGGGGGCATCTCACTATGCAACTCGAAGGTAAATACGGCACTGCCATCATCTATAACGACCACGTCGAGAAGACCGCGCTCGACCAGATAAAAGCACTGCTCGATACGCGCCTGGCAGTCGATGCCAACATTCGCGTCATGCCCGATATCCATGCCGGTATTGGATGTGTTATTGGCACGACGATGCAGATTCACGACGCGGTGTGCCCGAACCTTGTGGGGGTTGATATCGGCTGTGGTGTGCTTGCCACTTCGCTCGGGCAGGACGAAATCGATCCGGTCATGCTCGACCGTTTTACGCGCAAACAGATTCCGTCGGGCTTCAAGACTCACGCCGAGCACAAGGAACCTCACGAATTCGCTCAAAGCCTTAAGCTTGAGGAGATGGTTTGCGCCGATAGTCTCGATGCCGATTTCGAGCGCGCTTATCGCTCGATCGGGACACTCGGCGGCGGCAATCATTTTATTGAGATAGCGGTCGGCGCCGACGACACGAAGTGGCTTATCGCTCATAGTGGTTCGCGCAACATCGGATATCAAGTCGCCAATCACTACCAAGAACTCGCCGAGCGCACCTGCACCGACGAGGTGCCGTTTGAACTCAAGTACCTCACCGGCACGGCGATGGAAAACTATCTGGCCGACATGGCGCATATGCAACGGTTTGCCCGCGTTAATCGTGAGGCCATCACGCGCGACATCGTAGACTTTCTCGGCCGTCCGCATGTCCCGGGAATACACACGGTCCACAACTACGTCGATGATGCGATGATGTTGCGCAAGGGAGCGGTGAGTGCGCATGCGGGCGAGCAGTTCATCATCCCGTTCAACATGGCCGACGGTTCACTGCTCTGTGCGGGTAAAGGCAACGCAGAGTGGAACTTTTCGGCCCCGCACGGTGCTGGCCGTACGATGTCACGTAGCGCGGCACGCAAGGCACTTACGATGGCCGATTTTCGCTCACGCATGAAAGATATTTATTCGACGTCGGTGCACCCCGAAACGCTCGATGAGGCGCCGGCAGCCTATAAAGACGCCGGCACAATCGAGCACCTTATGGAGCCGACCGCCACCGTCGTCGATTGCCTGAAGCCGATCTATTCGTTTAAGGCTCATGGTGGCGGATGTCGTTCTCATCGTCGTAAAGACCGTCGGTAGCCCTTCTCTGCTATAATGACTTTATGAAAATTATAGCTGCACAGACCAAAGCCGAGATGAACGGCAAGGCCGCCGACATCTTCGCCAAACACATATCTGCCAAGCCGGACAGCGTGCTTGGTCTTGCTACCGGCGAGACCCCGCGCGAACTTTATCGCTCGCTCATTGATCGCTACGAAGCGGGTGAACTGGACTTTTCGCGTATCACCACCTTCAACCTTGACGAGTATGTTGGACTCGCGCCCGAGCACGACCAGAGCTATCACTACTATATGCACGATGCACTTTTTGATCAGGTGAATCTTGCGCCCGAACGCTGCCATCTCCCGAACGGCATGGCGCCCGATCTAGATGCTGAATGTCGCGCGTACGAAGAGCAGATTGAAGCGGCCGGTGGTATCGACTTACAGCTGCTTGGTATTGGAGTTAATGGTCACATTGCTTTTAATGAGCCCGGTACGCCGTTTGATTCGACAACTCATCAGGTGCAGCTTACGCCGAGTACCATCGAGGTCAACTCGCAGTACTTCGCCACGCCTGAAGAGATGCCGACCACCGCGCTTACGATGGGCATGAAGACTATCTTTGAAGCACGACGTATCGTTCTTGTTGCATCCGGCGCACAAAAAGCCGACATCCTGCGTGCTGCGTTCTTCGGCCCCGTCACACCCGAAGTACCTGCCTCCATTCTGCAGCAACACAATGACGTCACGCTTGTTGTTGATGAGGCAGCGGGCACATATATCTAACCCTGCCAGTTGAGTGCCATAGAGCGCTACATCTAGATAGAGGTTCTCGCCCCGCCCGTCCTTTATTGCGCTACAATGGATGTCTGCTTGTTGTGCAGAGTGGTGTGTCGGTAAGGTAACATAGAAGGAGGCACGATGCCAGAGTCCAAGGTCTATCTCCCCCATGAACGCGTTACCCGAGGTGCTCGAATCAACTCGATTGCGGAGTACCAAGCGATGTATGAGGAATCGGTCAACGATCCCGAAGGGTTCTGGGCAGCTCAAGCCGAAGAGATGCTCGAGTGGAAAGAGAAGTGGGATACGACGCTTGAGTGGGACTTCGAGAAACCTCACGTTGCCTGGTTTAAGGGCGGCTTGACGAACGCTTCGTACAACTGCCTTGACCGTCATGCAAACGGTCCCCGGCGCAACAAGGCTGCTATTATCTGGGAGTCGGATAGTGGCCGCTCAAAGGTCTATACCTACCAGTCGCTTCTCACAAAGGTCTGTCGTTTCGCCAATGTGCTTAAGGATCACGGCATCAAAAAAGGTGACGTCGTCGCCATCTTTATGCCGATGGTACCCGAGGTCGTGACGGCGATGCTTGCCTGTGCGCGTATCGGTGCGATTCACACCGTCGTGTTCAGCGGTTTTTCGGCCCAAGCTCTGCGTGACCGCATGCAGGACTCCGGTGCCAAGGCCGTCATCACGGTCGATGCCGGCAAGCGTGGAGGGCGCGTCATTCCGCTTAAGGCGATGGCCGACGAGGCGATGCTCGAGTGCCCAACCGTAAAAAAGTGTATCGTCGTCTCACACTCGCGTGCGACCGTTGACATGCAGCCTGAGCGCGACTTCTACTACCATGAAGAGACGCGTCGACGCGATATTAGCAACGACTGCGAGCCGGAGTGGGTCGATGCCGAGCACCCCTTGTTCATCCTCTATACGTCGGGCTCGACCGGCAAGCCAAAGGGTGTTGTCCACACGACGGCCGGCTATCTGCTCGGTACGGCGCTGACGACCAAGTACGTCTTCGACATACATGATGAGGACATCTACTTTTGTTCGGCCGATGTGGGCTGGATCACGGGACATAGCTACATCGTCTACGGGCCGCTCGCTATCGGTGCGACCTCGCTGATGTTTGAAGGTATCCCGACCTATCCGAACCCCGGTCGTTTCTGGGAAATCTGCGAAAAGCACGGCGTCAACCAGTTTTATACGGCGCCGACGGCGATTCGCTCGCTCATGAAGTCTGCGCCCGATGCCCCCAACGAATACGATTTGAGCTGTCTACGGATTCTCGGTTCGGTGGGTGAGCCCATCAATCCTGAGGCATGGCAATGGTACTACGATGTCGTTGGCAAGGGGAAATGCTCCGTCTGCGACACCTGGTGGCAGACCGAGAGCGGTGCGCACATGATTTCGAACCTGCCGGGCTGCACCCCGATGAAGCCGGGCAGCGCATCGTTGCCGTTCTTTGGCGTTCAGCCGGTTATCCTGCGTGAGGATAAGACACCGGCCGATATCGGCGAAGAAGGACGTCTGTGCATCAAGTTCCCGTGGCCGAGCATGCTTCGTCGTATGTGGGGTGAGGACTCCGAAAAGCGCATGATGGACAACTACTTTGGGCAGTTCCCCGGTCACTACTTTAGTGGCGACGGTGCGGTATGCGACGAGGACGGATTCTACTGGCTTAAGGGTCGCGTCGATGACGTCATCAACGTCTCCGGACATCGCATGTCAACGGCTGAGGTCGAGGCAGCGCTTAACTCGTATGGGGATGTAGCCGAGAGCGCGGTCGTTGGGTATCCGCACGAGATTAAGGGTGAGGGTATCTATGCGTACGTCGTGCTCAACGATGGGGTGGAGGCCTCTGACGATCTGCGCAAGATGATTATCGGTCATGTGCGCAAAGATATTGGACCGATTGCCGCACCGGATTTCGTCCACTTCGTGCCCGATCTGCCCAAGACGCGCAGCGGTAAGATTATGCGGCGCATTGTGCGCAAGATTGCGGCGGGAGAGACGGACAAAGAGGGCTTTGGCGATCTGTCGACACTCGTCGATCCGAGTATAGTCGATACGATTATTGAGACGCGTCCGAACCAGTAAGCATACGTTCGTAATAAACTATGTTAAGTGAGCGCATACTCACCGGTGCCACGCGTGTGCTAAACCGGGGATACCTCAACGGCGAGCATACGAGCGACATCGTACGTCTGCCTGAGCCAGATCCCGACAAGCTCTACATGCTTTATGCGCATGTACCGTTTTGCCGACAGCTCTGTACGTACTGCTCGTTCAACCGCTACTACTTCAGGGAAGACCGCGCACGCACGTACTTCACCGCGCTACGCCGCGAGATGGAGATGGTTGCGGCGCAAGGCTACCGTTTTGGCGCGATGTACATCGGTGGCGGCACCCCAACGGTGTTGCTCGACGAACTCGTTGCCACAATTGAGCTGGCAAAGTCTCACTTTCCCGATATCACCGACGTGAGCACCGAGACGAACCCGACCGACATTGGCGATGAGCTCTACGACGCCCTGTGCGGCCGTGTTGATCGCATGAGCGTGGGCGTACAGAGCTTCGACAACGAGCTCCTGCACCAGATGTCGCGCTATGCGACGACGGGCAGTGCCGAAGAGACGCTCGCGGCCGTTCAGTCGATGCAGGGTAAGTTCCACTCGTTTAACGTCGACATGATATTTAACTTTCCGTCGCAGACGATGGCCACACTCGAGCGTGACCTCGAGCTTCTCGCACAGACGGGCTGCAACCAGACGACGTTTTACCCGCTCATGGCTTCACCGCTGCGCCGTAAACAGCTCGCCCAAAACATCGGAAAAATCGACTACACGCGCGAACGTGCAATGTACGAGCTTATCTGTAGCACGCTCGAAGGGACGTTTGTGCCTTCCAGTGCGTGGACGTTTAGCGCTGATCCCAACATGATTATCGACGAGTACGTCGTCGATTATCCTGAGTACGTCGGCATTGGCTCTGGTGCAATGTCATATCTGCGTGGCTGCAACTACGTCAACACGTTTAGCTTGCGTGAGTATCACGCACGTATCGATGCCGATAAAATGAGCACGATAAAGCACGGCGACCCGCAGGGGCGCATCAGCGCGATGCGCTATACGTTTGCCTCGCAACTCTTCGGCCTGCGCCTCGACAAACAGGCGTTTCGTGAGGAGTATGGCGTCGATGTGGCGCGTGCGCTGCCGCTCGAGATGGCGTTTATGCGCATGGTCGGTGCCTTTGCGATTGATAACAATGACGAGCTGACGTTGACCGACAAGGGGCGCTACCTGATGGTAGCGATGATGCGCGAGACGCTCGGTTCTTCCAATGACTACCGCGACCAAGCTCGTGCTTCGCTTGACCCTGACGAATACCGCGAATTGCTGGTCCAAGATGGCTGAGACGCGACGCTCTGAGGTGTGTCCTAGTGTGCTCATAATGGGGGCGGGGAACACCGTAATGGCCGATGAGGGCATCGGGCCACGCTGTGTTGAAGCGCTGCAAGAGTGGTTCGACTTTGACGAGCAGACCACGATTGTCGATGTCGGCACAATGGGGCTGCTCATACTCGATATCCTGCGCGAACACGATCACGTTATCGTCATCGATGCGGCTCAGGAAACGGGGCATCCAGCTGGTACCGTTGTCCTCTATACGCCCGAAGACCTCGCGCAGCATCAGGTACTCCATAGCGCACACGACATGCGGCTCGTCGATGTACTGAAGGCGGCGAAGCTGACCGGCATTGAGTCGAAGTCATTTGTTATCGTTGGCGTACAGATTCAAGACATGACGCAGTGGGTGCTGGAGCTGACATCTGCCGTTGAGGCCGCTATCCCTGTGGCGTGTGCGTGCGTGTTGCAGCAGCTTCGACAGCTGGACGTTACGTTCACTCCAAAACCCGACGCCGCTATCCCCGCAGAGCTCTACGACGCACTTAAAAACTATTCTTTGTGCTCGTAACCTTCTTGTTGCCCATTTCTGCGCTCTCTCGTGATACGCTGAAAGGGCTATGGCTAAACACATTTTTGTAACGGGCGGCGTGGTCTCTTCATTGGGCAAAGGCATCACTGCAGCCTCGCTAGGACGCCTGCTCGTTGCGCGTGGCGTCAGTGTTGTTATGCAAAAACTCGATCCTTACCTTAATGTTGATGCTGGTATCATGTCGCCGTTTCAGCATGGTGAGGTTTACGTAACCGATGATGGCACCGAAGCCGATCTCGATCTGGGTCACTACGAACGTTTTATCGACGTTAATCTGACGTCGCTTGCCGAGGTCACCGGCGGTGCTATCTATCAAACACTCATCGAACGTGAGCGTCGCGGTGAGTTCGGCTCCGGTACCGTTCAAGTCGTTCCACACGTCACCAACGAGATTAAAAGCCGCATTCACAAACTTGCTGAAGAGTCGGGTGCCGATGTCGTCATTACCGAAGTCGGTGGTACCGTGGGCGATATTGAATCGGTGCAGTTCATGGAGGCAATTCGCCAGATGCGCAACGATCTTGGTCACGGAAACTCGTGCCATATTCATGTGACATTGCTGCCTTATGTGAGTGCTTCGCGCGAGCTCAAAACGAAACCGACACAACATAGCGTTCAGACGCTGCGGGGGCTCGGCATCCAGCCCGACTTTATTGTCTGTCGTTCTGAACACCCTATCGCCGAGGGTGAAATTGCCAAGATATCGCTTTTTTGTGACGTGCCAAAGTCGCACGTGCTTGCGGCGTTGGATATGCCCTCTATATATGCTGTGCCACTTGCGTTTCGTGAACAACATTTTGATGCGCTTGTCGCTGAAACGTTGGGGCTGGCGATTGGTGAAAGTGATCTGACCGATTGGGAGCGCTATAACGAGATTGCTGCAGCCGAACGCGACGTTGTGCGTATTGCGATGGTCGGTAAGTACGTGGCGATGCCTGATGCCTACCTTTCGGTCGTTGAGGCGCTTGAGCACGCGGGTGTCTTTGCGGGTTGCCGTGTTGAGTTTGGGTGGATTGATTCAGAGACGCTCAGCGCTGATGAGGTGGTGGGTGTGCTTGAGGATGGCGATTTTGATGGCATCCTTTCGCCCGGTGGCTTCGGCGTCAAAACGTGCGATGCTTCGATTGCTGCGGCACAGTTTGCACGCGAGCGAGGCGTACCGTATCTGGGTATCTGTCTTGGTATGCAGCTCGCTTTAGTAGAGTTTGCGCGCAATGTTGCCGGGCTCGCGGGGGCTCATTCGACCGAGTTTAATCCCGATACGCCCCATCCGGTTATCGTATTGGGCGACCACATCTTCCTCGGTTCGGCGCGTCAGACCCATGCGCCCGACACACACGTTGCGCGAGCATACGAGGCACTTGAGGCAGACGAGCGCCATCGTAATCACTACGAGGTCAGTGACACATATATAGAGCAGCTCGTTAAGGCGGGACTTATTGTCAGCGCACGCTCGAATGACGGAGGGCGCGTCGAGGTTATCGAACTCCCTGACCATCCGTGGTTTGTGGGTACGCAGGCGCATATCGAGTACAAATCGCGTCCGACGAACCCTGCTCCACTCATACGTGAATTTGTGAGCGCTGCCGTTACGCACAAGGGAACGTGTAAGGACACACGCTCGTAACGGTGGTGGGTATGCTCACCCAAGCCATCACCGAGTATCATGCTCACCTGAGCGCTGAGAAGGGCGCCTCGCCCCACACCATCGAGGCCTACCTGCGCGACCTCGCACAGTACGAAACTTTTCTTGCCGAACGTCTAAAACATTCGCCGGTGACTGCACCCAACCTCGACGATATTGCCCGTGCTGACATCGTTGAATTCATCGCATATCTTCGCAGTCGTGGTTTTGCTCCGTCTACAATCGAACGTAAACTCAGTGCCATCCGAAACTTTCACGCTTTCACATATCGAGAAGGGATTGCGAGCCACAACCCGGCGACGAAGTTGCCGACGAGAAGCAAAACCCAGACATTACCTGACGTGTTGAGCGTTGATGAGGCAGCAGCGCTCTTTCACATGCTTTATGCCGATAGTACGCCGGCGGGTTTACGGAATGTCGCGCTTATCGAGACGCTCTACGGCTGCGGTCTACGAGCAAGTGAAGTGTGCGGTCTTGATATTCTCGATATTGATTTCGATGCCGGTGCGCTGCGCGTGACCGGTAAGGGCAACAAGCAGCGTATTGCGCCGGTGGGGGAGCGCGCAGCCGCTGCGCTTCGGCGCTACCTCGATGCCGGACGCTCTCATCTGCATCCGAAGCGCAGCGTCGCGCCGGCGACCAGTGCCGTCTTTTTAACGACACGCGGCGCGCGCATCTATCGTGAAGCTGTCTATAACATCGTTCGCGTCGCCGGCGCGCAGGCCGGCCTCACTCGTAGCCTACATCCCCACACCCTGCGCCATAGCTATGCCACCCATATGCTTGAAGGGGGAGCCGACCTGCGCTCGCTCCAGGAGATGCTTGGCCATGCCGACCTTTCGACGACCCAGATATATACTCACGTTGACCAGAGCCATCTGCGCCAAGAATATCTTCTGTCGCATCCTCGTGCTCAACATACACCTGAACACGGCTAGCAACAGTTTTTTGCCACTGATTGCAATTTTTTACGAATGGTGCTACTTGTGGTACTATTACGGTGGTAAGTGATTTTGCCTAGGAGGTTGCGGTATGAGTAGCTTTGCATATTGGACGTTCGGCTATAATGTTCCGCTTGTGATGAATCTCTTCATCTATTTGATGATGATACTTATTGTTGCGGTTGCTATAGCGACGGGTATTTTCGCCGCGCGTTCCTTCAAGAAGGCCGAGGCGCACATGCCTGTCAACGCGGATTACGAGAAGAAGCTCGCCGCGCGTCGTGCCAAGAAGGCCAAGTCGGCGAAGGTTGAGAAGGCCGAGGCTGTCGACTGAAGCTGAACGCCACCATAGTACGGTATAAAGGACCCCATCCGGGGTCCTTTTTTATGGGGCGCTCGGGGACACAGAACCATTGCCGCATCTGTGGCTGCGCAAAACGCAAAAGTAACGGGAAAGTGGCATAAAATGTCATAACAGGTTGCGTAATGGGAAATAGTGGGATAGAATACGAACCATGTTTACCGGTGAGTATTCACATACGATGGACGCGAAGGGTCGCGTCTCGCTTCCTGCGAAGTTCCGTAACGCCTTGCCCGGCGAAGTCATGCTCGTCAAAAGCATCGACGAGGCCTGCCTGTGGCTCTTCACGAAAGAAGACTACGAGGCCTTTATCGGCGCACTGCGAAAGAGCGACGCATATAGCGCGCGCGTGCGCCGGTTCTTTGCGGCCGGCACCGAGGATTGCGAGATCGATTCGGCCGGGCGTATTCGTATCGGCCAAGCCCTTCGTACCTATGCGAGTCTCACCAAGGACATCACGATAACCGGCTCGTTCGACCGTATCGAACTCTGGGATACCGAAAGATGGAGCCGCTACAGCGAGAGTTTCGATTTCGATTCGCTTACCACCGAGCTTGACGAACTTGGCAAGCTCTAGTTAGGCGAGGCGTGCAGTGGCCGTCTCGGATTTGACAATCGCATACCGGCACACCCCAGTTTTGTTGGCCGAGGTCACGCAGCAACTCAACCCTTCACCCGGCTCGATCGTGGTTGACTGCACCCTCGGGTACGGCGGCCACGCGGGCTCATTGTTACCACACATCGCCCCCCGTGGAACGTTCATTGGCATCGACCAAGACGACGCTCCACACCACACAACACCACTATACGTAGCACGCCTCGGCCAACACTTTCCTCATGAGCTCGCTAGGCGCCATCTAAGTGCGTCGTCGCTAGGCTCAAGTACGGTGTACGAATCGCCTCACGACTCCTTCTTAGATGACACCTATCGAGCTCATGGTCCTGATGGGGTCGAGATCATTACCGTTAAGGGTAATTTTGGCGATCTCGACACCATTTTGACCGACACGGGAATCCCGTACGCCGATATCATCTTTTTCGATATCGGGGTCTCGTCTCCGCAGCTCGACGACCCGGCGCGTGGCTTTAGTTTTCGCGTCGAGGGACCGCTCGACATGCGCATGGACCCGTCGGCACCACGCAGCGCGGCCGATCTCATTGCGCAGGCAGACGAGACCGAGCTTGCGCGCATCATTGCTACCTATGGCGAGGAGCGGTGGGCGAGTCGTATCGCCCAGTTCATCGTCGCGGCGCGCGGACGCGCACCTATTGAGACGACGACACAGCTTGTTGACATCATCAAGGATGCTATTCCGGCAAGCGCGCGCCGCGCAGGCGGCCATCCCGCCAAACGCACCTTTCAGGCGCTGCGCATTGCTGTCAACGACGAACTTGGCGTACTCGAGCGCGGGCTCGAAGCCGCCATTAGGTGGCTGCGTCCGGGTGGACGCGTCGGGGTGATTACCTTCCATTCGCTGGAAGACCGTATCGTCAAACGCACCTTTGCAGAGCATGCTCATACGTGCATCTGTCCCGACGACCTGCCGATATGCGCCTGTGGGCACACGCCCATACTTGAGGTGATAACGCGCAAGGCCATCCGGCCCGGCGCACAAGAAAGAGAAGACAATCCGCGTGCGGCGAGCGCAAAACTCCGTGTCGCGCGCAAACGATGAGAGGAGGACACGGTGAATAAACATCCGTCGCGTGCGGCACGCTTGGCTGCGCAGGCCAAGCAGCGTACGATGATGTTTCGTATCACGGTCATCGCTGTCGTCCTCGTCGCCGTAACCGCAACCGTTGCATTTGGCCCGGTCTGGCTTGTAGCCGAGGCAACACGTCTTTCCCAGATTTCGGTACAGCGTCAAGAGATAATCGCTGCCGAGCTTGCGACGGGACAGACGCTCGTCGTCGAAGCCGCCGTCCTACGCTCGAGCGACCATATCGCTACGCGTGCTCAGGAAGAACACGGCATGGTTGCACCTTCTGAGGAGCTGAGTGTTCGGGTCGAAGTGGGCGATTCTGCTGAATACGGAAGGGATTCGGCCGTCGTCGCACAGCGGATTGCCGATCACGAAGATACCCTGCTCGTGCGGGTAGCACAGCTGATGGCCGGGGAGGCCTCAGCACTTCTCGTCGGAGACGTCGGCATGAGCGCCGTCCGTTAAGCGACTCTGCTCACCGGTCGTGCTATTCCTATGACCCCTGCACCAAAAACTACCCAAGCTGCTACACGCAAGGCGGCGCTCGCCGTGTGGCCCATTCGTATCATCCAGATTATCTTGGGCCTCGTGCTCGTAGTCGTTGCGGCTCGTCTTGTGTGGGTGCAAGCAGTACGAGGCTCAGACCTGCGCCAGCAAGCCGCCGACTCTCGCGTTATGCCGCACGTAACGCCGACACAACGCGGTGGCATTTACGACCGCAATGGCGTACCCCTTGCGCTCTCGCAGGCGGTCTTTGATATCGTCATCGACCCCGCCAATATCCACCACAAGGGACGCGCCGCCCAGGTCTTTGCCGATGTTCTTGCCGGCGACGTCCTCGACTACTACGAGCAGCTCGTCAAGCCCTCGCACTATGCCGTCATCGAGCAGCAAATACTGCCTGAAGAACGCGAGCTTCTTGAGGAATACATCAGCGATCTTCCCACAGCGACCGAGCAAGACCGCACCTTCAAGCACCAGATGGAAAATCTCATTACCTTTGTGCTCGACTACGAGCGCATCTATCCCGAAGGCGAACTTGCGGCCCAAACGCTTGGGTGGGTACAGCGCGATACGGGCGAGGGGCGCGGCGGTATCGAGCTCTACTATAACGAGGTCCTCAAAGGGAAGCCCGGTGCCTCAACGAGCGAGCGTGACGTACGCGGCAACCTCATCCCGACCGGCGTCCAACGCGAAATGCCGGCTCAACCCGGCCAGCCACTTATTCTTACGCTCGATGTCCAGATTCAGCGTTACTGTGACGCGGCGCTTGCCCATGCGGTTGAAGCACATGAGGCGAAGGCCGGCGCTATTCTGGTAATGGATGTCGCGTCCGGTGAGATACTGGCTGCCTCGTCATACCCCGTCTTCGACCTCAACGAATATCAACGGGCGACCGAAGAAGAGATGCGCAATCGTGCACTCATTGAGTTTTATGAGCCGGGCTCGACGCTCAAACCTATTACGGCCGCCGCTGCACTCGATTCAGGTCTGGTAACGACCGAGTCAACGTTTGAAGTTCCTTATCGCATACAGATTGGGCCCGATGAGGTCAGCGATGCGGCCTTACGTGGTACGTGGCCGGAGGCGAACCTTACACACATCATTGCCCATTCCAGCAACGTCGGTACCACACGCGTCGCCTTTACGATGGGCCGCGAGCATCTCTATCGAGGGTTTGACCGTTTTGGTTTAACGAGTCGCTCGGCACTCGATGTGCCGGCCGTCTATCCCGGTAACATTCCGGCACCCGAAGAGTGGCTCGACATCGAGCTGTCTAACTTCTCGTTTGGGCAAGGTGTCGCCATCTCGCCGGTTATGTTGACACGTGCGATCGGTGCGATTGCCAACAAGGGTATGATGGTTACCCCGCATCTGCTCAAAGAGGCACCCGGTCGTGACGATGTGGGGGCGGTATGGACGCGACAGGAGGCCACGACGCCGGCAACGGCTCAGGAAGTTTCGGCGATGATGCACACCGTTATGACGCGTGGTACCGGATCGCGTATACGGGTGCCGGGCTACAACGTGGCCGGCAAGACCGGTACGAGCGAAAAGGCGTTTCAGGGACTCGGATACACCGATGCCTACATCGCCTCATTTGCAGGCTATTTCCCCTACGAAGATCCGCAGGTTATCATCTTTGTGATGCTCGACGAGCCGGCCGATGTTTACTATGGGAGCGTCGTCGCGGGTCCGGTGTTTGCGGAGGTGGCGACCTATGTCGCCGATTACCTATCTATCCCGCGAGCACACTAAACGTCGTCTAACATTGCTCACGTTATTCGCGTGAGGCCTTATAGTCTTCGATAAGTTTTTCCTGTATCTCAGCCGGTACCTGCTCGTAGCTATCGATCTGCACCGCATACGTCCCGGTCCCGTTCGTAATCGAGCGCAGGTGTGGGCTATAGTGAGCCACCTCGGCATACGGCGCCATCGCACGGATAACCTGCGTGCCGGCCTCAGGCGCGTCCATGCCCATCACGCGACCACGCAACGAGCTGATATCGCCCATGACCGCACCGGCGTACTCGTCGGGCACGGTAATCTCAAGGAGCGCCATCGGCTCGAGAATAACAGGCGAGGCCTTCTCAGCCGCAGCCTTAAAGCCGATGCGCGCCGCCGTACGAAACGCCATCTCGTTCGAGTCGACGGTATGATACGACCCATCGTAGACGGCAACCTTGACGTCTTGGACAGGATACCCGGCCAGCACGCCACCGGCCATCGTCTCCTGCACGCCTTTGTCGACGGCAGGGATGAACTGGCGGGGAATGCGCCCCTGGATAATCTCGTCGATAAATTCGTAGCCGCCGCCGGGGTTGGGCTCAAGGCGCAGCCAGCAGTCGGCAAACTGTCCCGAACCGCCTGACTGTTTCTTGTGGCGCCCCTGTGCCTCGGCCTTCTTGCGAATCGTCTCGCGGTAGGGAATACGCAGGTCAACGAGCTCGGTCTCGACGTTGTAACGGTCACGCAGGCGCGCTACGAGGACATCGATGGCGGTGTCGCCAAGCGCCATGATGACGGTTTGCTTCGTCTCTTCGTTGCGTACGAGCTCAAGTGTCGGATCTTCGTCGATCATCGTACGCAGTGCCGTGCCGAGCTTATCTTCGTCGCCGCGCGTCTTTGCTGCGAGCGCAACGGGGTAGAGCGGCTCGGGCTGCGGGAGATTCTGGAAGGTGACTTTGCCGGTCGTGGAGAGCGTATCGTTCGTGAGTGTGCTCGTCAGTTTGGGGATGACAACGATGTCACCGGCTTTTGCGGTGCCGGTCAAATCACGGGTGTCCTTGCCGACGGCACGAAGTATATGCGGTGCGCGAATCTTATCACCGGTACGCGAGTTGATGACTTCGTCACCGGCCTTAAGCGTGCCCGAAACGATCTTAACGAAGCTCAGGCGCCCTACGTAGGGGTCCGAAAGCGTTTTGAACACGCGTCCAGTAAAGGGCTTTGAGGCATCGAAGGGCACCTCATCGCCCTCGACGGTCGTCAAAGGCCCGTGCGCAGTCGGCTCAGGGAAGAAGCCGACGATCTCATCCATAAGATTGTCGATACCGTTGAGGTTGTATGAGCTGCCGATAAAGACCGGCACGACCTTACTCTGCGCGATGGCCAGCCCCAGCAGGCGCTCAAGATCTTCTTGGGTGAGTCGCTCGCCCTCAAGGTACTTCATCATCAGCTCATCGTCGGCCTCTGCCGTGCGGTCGCACAGCTGCTCACGCGCTTCTTCGGCGGCAGCGACGAGGTCCGCAGGAATATCCTCGAGCTGTTCCCCCTTCGCGTCGTAGAGCGACGCCTTCATGCGAATGATATCGACAACACCGTGGAAATCGGCTTCTTTGCCAATAGGAATCTGTACCGGAACGACCGTTTCGCCATACTTGTCGCGGAGGCGTGCGAGGGTGGCGTCGAAGTCGGCGTGCTCTTTGTCGAGCTTGTTGATGAAAAACGCACGCGCGATGCCAATATCACCGGCAATCTTCCACAGGCGGTCGGTTGCAACGGGCAGGTCAGAGGTAGCATCGATGACAAAAAGCGCCATCTCGGCCGCCTCCATGCCGGCAATGTCATCGCCGATGAAATCGGCGTAGCCGGGCGTGTCGACGAGGTTTATCTTAAATCCCTTATGGTTGATGGGCGCGAGGGCAAGGTTAATCGAGATGCCGCGTCGACTCTCCTCGGCGTCGTAGTCGAGTACCGACTGTCCGTCATCGACGCTGCCTAAACGTTTTGTCTCCTTCGCCAGATAGAGCATCGCTTCGGCAAGCGACGTCTTACCGGCACCTCCGTGTCCCACAAGGACTACATTACGAATCTTATCAGTAGATGAAGCCGGCATAAGGTTCTCCTTTGTGTAGGGGAATTTATAGTAACATAGATACATGGCCTCCGAGACCGAAATAACACCTGAAGAAAAGGCGGCTCGCAAGGCCGAGCGTGCGGCGCGTCGGGAAGCACAAGAGCGTGAGCGTGCCGTCCGTTATCCGTATGTGCAAAACCGTGAACTTTCGTGGCTCAAGTTTAACGAGCGTGTGCTCGAAGAAGCATTCGACGAGAACGTGCCGCTTCTTGAACGCCTCCGCTATATCGCAATCTTCGGCACGAACCTCGACGAGTTCTTTATGGTGCGCGTGGGCTCGCTGCTCGATATCAAGGTCATGCGACCGCGTTTTATCGACTCGAAAACCGGCTGGACCATCGACGAGCAGATCGAACAGATTCGTGCGGCGGTGCGCCCCCTGTATGCCCGGCGTGATGAGGCGTTTTACCAGGTTGAGGAAGCGTTGCGCCAACAAGGAATCGCAAGTCTTGAGACCGACGAATGGCTTGACGCTGACCGCAAGTTCATCCGCAAGTTTTACGAAAGCGCGATTGCGCCGGTACTCTCGCCACAGATCGTTGACGCGCACCATCCGTTTCCCCATCTGCCCAACAAGAAGATCTTTGTGATGGCGTGGCTCGGCAAGCCGGGTAAGAAAAAACGTGTGCTCGGCCTCGTGCCACTGCCCGACAATACGTCCTCTATCGTCTATCTTCCGCCGGTGGAAGGCGATGCCTTTGACGTGCGTTATACGCGACTTTCGCGCATCATTGCCGCATATCTCCCTGCCATCTTTCCCGGCTATGAAATCTGCGAGGAGAACATCGTCTGCGTGACGCGCAATGCCGACATCGACCCGACCGAGGAAGGCTACGACGTCGATGAAGATATCCGCTATCGGATGAAGCGGCTCCTGAAGCGACGCCAGCGTCTTGCGCCGGTACGCGTCGAGTGCACGAAGCCGCTTGCGCCCGAAATCCAGAAATATCTCCTTGATGAACTGGGCGTTCCGCCTGAGGCCGTCTACTGCTCGCGTGCACCGTTGACGCTCGAATACCTGGGAAGTCTCACCAAGGAGATCGCGGCAAGACAAGGCGAGGACGTTGCCGCGAGCATGCTCTTTGAACCGTTTGAGCCGGCTCAAACCCCCGCGTTGCCGCCCACGGAGAGCGCGATGGCCTACCTCGACGAACACGATGTGTTGCTCAGCTACCCCTATCAGTCGATGGACTTTTTCTTGCGGGTGCTACGCGAGGCTGCAACCGATGACGCGGTTATCTCGATCCGTATCACGATCTATCGACTCTCACGTCGCTCGCGGCTCGTCGACTACCTGTGTCGTGCTGCCGAGGAGGGCAAGGACGTGACCGTGCTCGTGGAGCTACGCGCGCGTTTTGACGAGGAGAACAATATCAACTGGTCCGAGAAGCTTGAAGATGCCGGCTGCACGGTCATGTATGGACTCGACGGCTACAAGGTGCATTCGAAGCTCTGCCTCATCACGCGGCGTGTCGATGGCGAGCTGCGCCACATCACGCACGTCGGTACCGGAAACTTTAACGAAACGACCGCGCGCGTCTACACCGACCTGTCGCTCCTGACATCCGATGACGATATCGGACGTGATGCTGCCGAAATCTTTCGTAACGTCGGTGTGTCGTACCTCGAAGCAGAATACGACACGCTCTGGGCGAGCCCTTCGACGATGCGCACCAACATCATCACCGAGCTTGAGGCCGAGGCCGTGCGTGCCCGTGAGGGACAGACAGACGAGGGCCAGCGTGCCGGTCGGGGAGGGCGCGCGATTCTCAAAATGAACTCGCTGACCGACATCGAGGTCATCGATGCGTTGGTGCGCGCAAGCCAAGCCGACGTACAGATAGATCTTATCGTACGCGGCATCTGCTGCTTGCTGCCCGGCGTCGAGGGCTATACCGACAACATCCGGGTGACCTCGATTATTGGGCGGTTTTTGGAGCACTCACGCGTGTATTGGTTCGGCGACGATGACGTTGTCGGTCTCGATGCGGATGAGCCGCGTGTCTTTATCTCGAGCGCTGACTTCATGATTCGCAATCTGAGCGATCGCGTTGAAGTTGCCGGCCCCGTACGTGCACCCGAGCTACGTGCGCGAGTACGCGAAATCCTCGACATCGAGCTCAATGAACAGACGAAACGGTGGGTGTTGGGCGCCGATGGCACCTATACGCGCTTGCCGGCGAGCGGAGAGGTCATCGATTCGCAGAAGTTTTTGCTGGAGGCTGCCGCGCAGGATGCCGCACAGGACCCCTCGCAGGGGACCGGCCGTGTTTGAGTTTCGCTATCCGTCGGTTGCGACGCGCCAGAAGGTCGCGGCGAAGGTGTGGGCCTTTCGGCTTGAGCCTCAAGGCGTTGGCGACGACGACGTGCGCGGTGTCGTCCAGATAGCGCACGGCATGAGCGAACACGCACGCCGCTACCTGCCCTTCGCGCGCTTTCTGGCCGAACACGGATTCGTCGTCGTCGCCAACGACCACCTCGGCCATGGCGAGACGGCGGCCGATGAAGACGACTTCGGCTTCTTCGGGGTGCAACGGTCAAAGACGTTGCTCGTCGAGGACATGCGTACGCTCTTCCTAAAAACACGCGAGCGATACCCTGATGCGCCGTATTTTATGCTGGGGCACTCGATGGGCTCGTTTTTGCTCCGCGAGTATCTCGTGACCTACGGCGAACTTTCTGGTGCCATCATCATGGGTACCGGCGATCCATCGCCGACGACGCTCTCGCTCGGGCTGGGGCTCACGCGACTCATCGAGACGCTTACGATTAAGGGGGAGCGGTATCGCTCGCCGCGCCTACGCAAGCTCGTGATGGGCAATTACAATGCGCGCATCAAGAACCCGCGTACCGAATTCGACTGGCTCAGCACCGATCCGATAGCGGTCAATGCATACGAAGCCGACCGCATGACAGGCTTTACCTTTACCACCAATGGGTACGAGCACATGTTCTCCAACCTTCTTTTTGCGGTGAGCAACCACGCCATAACGCGTACGCCCAAAGAGTTGCCGCTTCTCGTGATAAGCGGCGCGGACGATCCTGTAGGCGGCTATGGCGAGCAGGTGCGCACGTTTGTGCGACGCCTAGAGGCGGCCGGCGTGCACGATGTGACGCTCATCCTATACCCCGGTATGCGCCACGAGGTGCTTAACGAGGTTGAGCGGCAGCAGGTCTACGATGACATTCTTGCATGGCTGGACGCTCACCTGTGAGCTATATTGCTGCGTTTGACCAGGGCACAACCAGTTCTCGTTGCCTCATCTTTGACCACGACGCACAGGTCGTCTCGAGCGCGCAACAAGACATCGCACGCTACTTTCCCCGTCCGGGATGGGTCGAACAGGACGCGATGGAGATATGGGCAAGCCAGATCGGCATGTTTACCAAGGCACTCAGTCGCGCGCAGCTCAGCGCAGGTGATATCGCCGCCATCGGCATCACGAACCAGCGCGAGACGAGCGTAGTCTGGAACCGCACAACGGGCGAGCCGATAGCCCCGGCGCCGGTCTGGCAGTGTCGTCGTGGCGCGCCGCTCATCGACGAGCTCGTTGCCGCTGGTCACGGTGAAACGATACAGGCGAAGACGGGGCTGGTGCCCGATGCCTACTTTAGCGCGAGTAAGGTCCGCTGGATTCTCGATAACGTTCCCGGCGCACGTGCGACGGCCGAGGCCGGAGAGCTGGCGTTTGGCACCATCGACAGCTGGCTTATCTATAAGCTCACCGGTGGAACACTCCATGCGACCGACTACACGAATGCGTCACGTACGATGCTTTTCAATATCCATACGTTGAACTGGGATGACGAGCTACTCAACCTGTTCGATATTCCGCGCTCGATGCTGCCCGAGATACGACCGTCGAGCGGCTCGTTCGGCGAGGTAGACGGCGACTATGGACGCGGCATTCCTCTCATGGGTGTGCTCGGCGACCAGCAGGCCGCTCTGTTCGGGCAGTGCTGCTTTGGTTCAGGGCAGGCGAAGGCCACCTACGGTACCGGTGCATTTGTCCTGCTCAATACGGGCGAGCATCCGGTGCAGAGCAAAAATGGGCTGCTTACAACGATTGCGTTTTCGTCCGATGCGAAGGCTGAGGCCGGTACTAAGGCCGGTACGGGCGATGTTCCGCGTGTTACCTACGCGCTTGAGGGGAGCGTCTACAGTGCGGGCTCGACGATTAAGTGGCTTCGTGATGAGCTCCATCTGATTCGCACCGCCGAGGAGACCGAGGAACTGGCTCGTCAGATTGACGACACCGCCGGCGTGTACCTGGTGCCGGCCTTCAACGGGCTCGGCGCGCCGTACTGGGATAGCGCGGCACGTGGAGTAATCGTGGGGCTGACGCAGGGGGCCGGGCGTGCGCAGGTGGTGCGCGCCGCGCTCGAATCGGTTGGCTTTCAGGTGGCCGATGTGCTTCGTGCTATGAGCGAGGATGTCGCACGATGTCTGCCCGGCTCATGCTCTCTGCACGATCTTCGCGTTGACGGGGGCGTGAGCCATAACGACTTTGCGATGCAGTTTCAGGCCGACGTGCTCGGTGCCGAGGTGTTGCGCCCGCGCCTCGTCGAGACGACTGCGCTCGGTGTGGCCTTTGCGGCCGGGCTCGCGGTCGGCTATTGGAGCAACTTCGACGCGCTCTGTGCTCACTGGCAGCTTGACCGTACCTTTACGCCTTCACGCCCAGCCAATGAGGTTGCTGCCCTTGTTGGCGGCTGGCAGCACGCCGTTTCTCAAGCTCGCCTCTAGCTCGACTGGAGTCATTGCATTTTCGCTCTTCGGCCACATCTTCACAAGGCTCTTTCCGTCACCTGCCCGACAACTATCAGTCTTTGGATGCGTACCTTCAATGCTATTGAATATCTTGGATTGTGGGAGACGCTTCACAATCCGAGTTTTAAACCCCTCAGGTATGAGGGATTTAGAAATGAGTCAGCTGAACCACATTTTTGGATGTCAGCTCAAAAATGGATACGTGAGACCAATGCTGTCGGCATTGTCTCTCGGTCAGGGCGATACGGTGGAGGAACGTTCGCACATTCTGACATCGCATTCAAGTTTGCCGCATGGATTTCGGTCAAGTTCGAACTTTACGTTATTAAAGAATACCAGCGCCTCAAAACCCAAGAGCAGCAGCAGCTCTCATCTGAGTGGAACCTCCAGCGTATGCTCGCCAAGATTAACTATCGTCTTGTACAGCTCAACCGAATTGCCATCACCCAATCGCGCTCCCTTGCGGCAAGCGAGCACATAGAGGCGCTCGCTACATACTGAGGTGTCAATACATCTGTTGACAGCACGACTCAGAGGTCCTACACTATTAGTAGGGAAAGTAAGAAAAGTAGGTATATTGTTTATCAAGGGGCGAGGCAAAATGGAAAGCGTATTGGTCGATAATGCAAAAGTAATGACAAAAGGACAGATAACTCTGCCTAAAGATATTCGTGAGACGTTGGGTGTGGATGCAGGCGGCCGAGTGACACTGATCGGGAGAGCCGGTTACGTTGTCATGATGAACTCTGCTGTATATGCGATGCAGATGCTCCAACAGGCTATGGAAGGTGAGGCACAAAACGCGAGTCTCAATTCGGAAGATGATGTGGTAAATCTGATTATGGATATGCGTTCTGAGGGCAGCTTGTGAGGTGTATGCTCGATACTAATATTCTTGTTTCGGCAGCTCTTTTCCCGAAAAGTGTGTCGGCAAAGGCCTACGTAAAGGCGGTGAGCCCGCCGCACGATAGTTTGGTATGCGATTACGTGGTAGCCGAGCTAGAGCGAGTTTTTAACGAAAAATTTCCGCATAAACTCGATAAATACCGATATTTTATTGCACAGATGGCACTGTCAATCGAGATTGTTCCCACGCCACCACAGTCGAGGCGCGATAAAAGAGAGGACCAAATTCGGGATACGAAAGACCGGCCCATACTGCGAGCAGCGCTTGCTCAAAATGTTGATGTGTTCATTACGGGCGATAAGGATTTTCTGGAAGCGGGCCTCGAGGTTCCGCGTGTTTTATCTGCAGCCGAATTTTTACGAACGTAGGAGATATAAGCCTCTGTTGTGCTATTCGCACATGCTAAAATTCAACTGACCAGCCCTTTTATGCGCGCCAGCGCCTGGGGAGAGGGGCGATTTTCACGCGTTTGGGTTGCACAGGCGTGGTGCAGAGCGTATACTAGAGGATAGTTAATTAGGTACGTTTTTCTATGAAATGAGGGCACACATGAACGATAACCACACCCTGCGGGGGGGGGGGTCTCCACTTTCTGAGGTAGAGCCGCCCTCTACTGAT
>Ga0099364_10000638_pt1 | contig 59912 bp, 55 predicted proteins | sample TergutTh196P3_FD_73070 | JGI IMG/M metagenome (GOLD analysis project Ga0099364, IMG submission 73070) | Microcerotermes parvus P3 segment gut microbial communities from Pointe-Noire, Republic of the Congo - Th196 P3 | ecosystem: Host-associated > Arthropoda: Insects > Digestive system > Gut ... | reverse complement strand
CATTTATTTTCTTTAAATTACTCAGGTTTCATACATTATTGGGTATACAGATTTTCATAGGAGATGGAAATGCGGATAATAAAAACTTTAATATTTGTTTGTGTGTTATACTTTTCTTTGGTTGCTTTATACCCTTTAGAACTACCTCAATATCTAGAATCTCAGGATATTGATATATATACCAGTAATGCTAGAGAAGTTATTGATCTGGTAGTTCATAGACTTAATAATCCTAATCAATTTGAAATAGAACTAACGCATGATTTTTACAGACTTTTTGATATACAATACGCTCTTATGGTTATTGGTACTAGAGATGCTATTTTCATTCCAGATATTTCTTTTGATTTTAATGCAAATTCATATGGTGATGGTGGTGCTTATATTAGTTTAATTAATTCAAATGTTCCAGATGATTTGGATGAATTATTTTTACAAATGGGGTGGGTAACTAATGGGCACCAAAAATTCTGGACTATATATTTTTATCATTGGTATTTAAGAATATTAAGAAATCGATTTTTAATTGATGATGAATACATGAGCGATATGATCTCAAGAATCAGAATGGATGATTCTATAAATATTGCTACGAGATTATTAGGTTCATTAAACTCTAATGATATAGACATAATTATTTCAAATTGGGACACAGTTGAGAATATTTATAATAGATAAAATACTGTATCTTATCAAGATACAGTATCCATTATAGATACACAGCCTTGTAGTATTTTTTATCTTATTTATATTAATGATATAAATATGAATTTTACATAAGGAGCCATGAATGTTAATGTCAAAGGATCAAGAGATCAAGTTATCCAATATTAATATAGCTCGAAGCTTGTTATCTGTCATTGAAACTCTTGAAAATAGGGAGTAATACATGATTAAGAAATTGATAAAAAACAAAAAACCAATTCCTTTAAACAGTTTTAATCATTTTCAATCCAGAATCTATAAGCTTTATGAAGATGAAATTATACAAGACATGAATATCATGATAAAAATCTTCCCTAAAGACTATCAATATATTATTGTATGTCCACATAGTGACGATTTAATGGGCTGCTTACAGTATGTGAAGCTTCTTTGTACTAATGATTATGATGTAAAAACATGTCTTATATATCCAGATGCCGCATTTGGTGTTTGGGATAGCTATGCTAATGAATATGCTTTTAAAAAGTTTGGTATTAATAAGAAAGAGCTCTTAGTAATGAGGGGAATAGATATTAATAATACAATGCGTATGATTCCAATTAAGGAGCTAATTCGTATAGAGGAGTACCATCTGCTTTGTAGTGCAGCAGGTATAAATAATGTAGATTCGATGTATAATTTTAATTTTGATACGCGAATAAAAAATGTAGTTTACAGTGACTCCATATCAGAAGATGGTAATATTTACAAATACTTTAATGCTCATAAATCTGAGTTTGATAGCTTTAATAATGAAGAAATTGATATGATACTTAATTTTATTTTTTTTATCAGTGCTAACAAGAAAACTGTCTGGTTTATACACAACCCAATATCAGCTTCACATCCTCAGCATCTCATCACTGCTAATACATTTATTGATTGTATAAAAAGCTATAATATAGATAGCAGGTTATATTTATTTAATAGTACTCCTATTGAAGCAGAGAACTTAAATGTATCTAGAGAAAATATTGTGGGAGCTATGCATTACTTTACAGAAGAAACACTATTGGAAAATTTAATTGACATTAATAAAACGTCAATGTCTCAGAATCATAGACATGGAAATGATCATTTTTATGGATTACAATATGAAAAAATGGCCAGGATCTATGCAAAGAATATACTGCCGGATACTAATAGAAAATATTTCTATGCTGAATACATAGAATGTATAGGAGTGTGAATATGTCCGAGTATACCTTTATTTATCAGTTTTTTTCTTAAAATTTCCCAGGTTTCATACATTATTGGGTATACAGATCTTTAGAGGAGATGGAAATGCGGATAATAAAAACTTTAATTATTTGTTTGACCATAATTATTTCACTTTTTCTTATTGGAATAATTGTCCTTATGTTTTTAGAGAGTGAAATACATACTGCGATAGAAATGATGATAGAACAGGTTGATGTCCAAGAGAGAATATATGAACTTGCCCGCGAGAATAATATTTTGGAGCAGCTTACCCGTGAATTTGAAATGCGGAGCAGGCAGGATGAATTTGTAAAAAAATATCTTTTAAACTCCCATTCCGATATAGATTCTGCAGACATGAGCTTCATACGCTTATTTCAAAATACATTTAGGAGAGGTATGTCTATAAATGAAGTTAGAGATGCTATCAGGACCTTTGATACTAGTTTTGTGGAAGATGACAGAAGGAGAATGCAGCCATTATTTATACATATGTGTGCTTACGATACCTTCACCTATAGGCCCTCAGATAATACAAGCTGGAGTGCTGAATTCCATTTTAGATATCTTGAAACATTAATAGGTTATTCTATCACTCTCTATTCGAGTACCCTGGATTATCAAGCTGTCCTTTCACTATTTATAAGAGAAAATGGTATTCCCATTATTATGGAAACAGATAACGAAGTTATTTTTAGATGGATGAAAAATGATATAAGTTACAGTGATAATTATAATAGGATACACTGGTCTACAAGTGAACGATTAAGCATAACTGTAAATAGACGCTATAATGACGGAATCATTAGAATTGGTTTTAATCAGAATAATGTTTGTTATAATCAGGGACCAATATTTGGTAATGTAATGCCCAGAGAATTTTCTGCATGGAATTGAAAGGAGAAGTGCAATGAAAAATTTTAAATTTGTTGTTTTTATTTTCTTATTGTCTGTTTCACTGTTTGGACAAGTTCATCCTGATTATGAATGGTATGTATCTAATTTTAATGGTAGTGACGAGAATACAGGTGCTGTAGATTCACCTTTAGCTTCCATACAAAGGGCTGTTGATTTAATTAGGGAATACTATAATGACAGGCAAAATTGGTATCCATTTGGCACTTTTTATAATGGCTTTCAACATAGTGCCACTATAATAATAAAAGGTGAAATTAAACTTGATCATAATGTAAGTGATGTAAGAGGAATGATTGAAATTGACGGCGAACGTTTACCACCTATTATTATTAAGGGAGTAGAAGGTTATGATAATATAATTAATGCAAATGGTATTCATCGTGTATTTTATATATATAATGGTGCTAATGTTACAATAGCAAATAATATAACTATAACAGGAGGGGGAAGAGTTAACTCAGGAGGTGGAGTGTACATAATTGATAGTACTCTTATTTTAGATGGAGGTAATATCATAGAAAATGCTGCATATGGAGCAGGAAGAGGAGATGGTGCCGGTGTTTTAGTAGGTAGTAATGCTAAATTCTTTATGAAATCTGGAAATATCTCTTATAATGAAGCATATAATGGCAACAGTGTTTGTTGGGGAGGAGGTGTACATGTAGACAGTGGTGGGTTATTTGTTATGATAGGGGGAGAAATAAGTTTTAATAGCATACGTTTTGATTATGGTGGAGGCGTTGGTGTATTTAGAGGTGGTACTTTTATGATGATAGGAGGAATAATCAGAGAGAATGTTGCTGATATGGGTGCTAATAATGTTTTTACAGATAGTAATAGTACATTTATTATGACAGGTGGTATAATAGCTGAGAATGTTGAAAATACTATCATTAATGGTTATAGAATAATACCTGAAACTAATGTACTTATTAATGGTATTTATATAAACCAAAGCGGAATTATTGAAGGTATTATTGCGAAAGGATATGAAAATATTTTAAATTTAAATTTTCATATTGAAAATTTAGCAGAGTAATAACGACTTCGCTTTATTTATAAAGGAGTACTTAATGAACAAGGTTATAGTTTTTTTGTTTTTTAGCATATTTTTCTTGTTAATAGCATGTGTATCAAATGATGGGATTCTTGTGGATGTTAATATTGAACCTCGATACAATGAATCACAGCTTGAATTAGAAAATTCGCCAAGAAACTTCGAGTGGCTTCAATACCAGGTACAAAGGGGTGATACCTTGGCATCTGTTGCGAATCAATTCGGAGTATCTATAGAGGTAATTACTACCATAAATAAGCTGCAGCAATTAAGGGAGTTAGATTTTATAAGAGTACCAAACACACCCGGAACTATTTACGTTGTGGAATCGGGAGAAGTAATTTTTCTCCCTCAGGTTTCATGCAGACCCTAATGCGAAGGATGGCAGCTACATTTTCAAAATGCAAGAAAAGATAATAATGTACTTTCATTTTCAATGTAACTGGAAATACCATGGACAATAGCAGCTGCAAAATATTCAGGATATAAATAAAGAAGATGTCTGTCTTCCACATTTGATATAAATCCCATGTTTATAGTTAAAAATGGGATGTTTAATATAGAGAAATAATAATGATTTTCTCTTAGAATACCTCTGGATGGTATAATCTCTCCAAGCATATTAATAAAACTTAAATTTATACTTTCTGCGATTATAGATGCCGGGGAATTGATACTGGTATCAGTAGCTAAGGAAATTTCTATACCTCTATTGTTGTGATCAAATGATGAACTAACATGGAGAGATATAAAAATTGTATTGTTGCGTAAACCCATAGGTGTAGAATTCGCAAGTATAACCCGATCTTCTAGTGTTCTATGTTCATCTTCTTCCCTTGTTAACAGAATGGTTAAGTTTGGATAAATTATATTTAGTTCTTGTTTTATCATTTTAGCAATTGTAAGGTTAATTACACTTTCCCTTAGAATAATTTCCTGTCCATTCATTGTAAAACTTGCAACGGCACCAGTATCTCTCCCGCCATGTCCGGGATCCAGGATAATGGTTAATTGATCTTGAAAAGAAGTAACTTTTCTCCATTCTTCTCCTTCGGGATCTCTAGTATATGTACCTGCTCTTCCTTCTAAATACCTGGCGCGTAAGTCTCCAGGGAAAACATTTTCTCTTTGCCTATTAAGAAAAGCAATAATTGTATTTTTCCCGCCAAAAGTTACACTAGTTAGATTGGTGTATGCAAATGCTGCTTCCCCTATAGAGTTAACACTGACAGGAATAGTTATTTCAATAAGAATAGTACCATAAAAAGCTCTTTCTTCGATCGTAGTAACGCTGTTTGGAATGATTATATTGCTTAAGCTCGTACAACCATCAAAAGCGCTCCAACCAATGGACGTAACATTATCGGGGATAGTTACGCTGGTGAGACTGGTACAACCTTGAAAAGCTCCGCCTGGAATTGCAATAATGCTATTAGGTATGATTACACTGCTTAGGATTGTGTATGCAAAGGCATAAAATCCTATGGATGTAACACTGGTAGGGATAGTTACACTTCTAAGACCTGACCAAGAAAAAGCCTCGTTTGCAAGGGTGGTAACACTGTCTGGAATGGTGTAATGCCCATGTTTTCCGCCGGGGAATTTAATCAATGTGCGTTGTTCTTTGTCGAATAATACACCATCCAAGGAAGTATAACTTGGATTATCGGGGGCAACATTTATTTCTGTAATGTTGCTAACAGAAAAAGATCTATCTCCAATGGATGTGATACTTGCAGGTATTGTTATGCTTCTAAGGCTTGTGTTGTAGGAGAAAGCATTACTTTCAATTGTGCTTACCGGTAGCCCCTGTATTACTGGAGGTATATTTACCAAATTGCTACTCCCTGTGTAACCTATGATGCTAATCTCTCTACCGTTATTTATAATTTCTATGTTGAAATCATTTTCTGGATTATAGTCTTGAGAGTATGCTGATATATTGGTAAGTATTACAAGTACTAGAAAAAATACTGTTTTATTCATTTATAACTTCTCCTTTTATATATAATGTAGCAAAATCCAAATTTTTTAAGAAAATTTATATTTTTTTGATAAATTTATCCATCTTATTAAGATCAATGATCCCCGAAGACTCATGTTTGTTTAGGCGGCAGCAGGAGAAGGCAGTACTTTAGAACAATTTGTTTTAGCGAATAATGCTATTGGCGGTATAAATGCCTCCGGATATGCGTATCCGGAGCAGAGAGGAATTGTCTGGGGAATAACCATTGTAGAAGGGGATATACATTCCAACATCTCTCAAAGAGAACGCCACACTATAGGCGGATTTACTGGGGATTATAAACTGATTGTTGGTAATTTAATCCAGCATCACAAATGCTGCCCAAAAATATGGTTCACTATACTCTTTTCGCATGTTTAAAACAGTATCCCTGAATGCTTCCCGTTTGCCCATTCCATTAAGCCAATTTTTATAAAAATTTATCATAAACTCTGAAGTAAATTTATCATTTACTGACCATAAGCTCATTATTAAAGTTTTTGTTCCGGCAAGCTTAAATGCCCGTTGTAGACCAAATATACCTTCACTGTTTTCTATATCACCAAGTCCTGTTTCGCATGCTGATAAAACTACAAGTTCGGTCCCCAGGAGATTCATCTCGGCAATTTCAGAAGAATAAACAATCCCGTTATTGTTTCCTCCGGATAATACCAGGCCGGATTTCATTAAAGGATCTCTTTGGATCTTTTTCTTAATGTTAACTTGACCTTTAAAATTTATATCATTTATATTTTCTTTTTGATCTTCCTCATAAAAACCATGTGTTGCCAAATGTATAATTCCGGTTTTTTTATTGTTAAGCTCTGCAAAGGATACTTTATCACCGTTTATACCATTAAAAATTTTAGTATCTATATTTTTGGAAGATAATTCATTAGAAATATGAATACTTTCTTGTCTGGAGAATTTTAATCTATCATAAAAATTTTTATTAGGTTTTCGAGTATCATTATTATTATTGGAGCCCTGATCTTCAATATTAACTTCTCTATAAATGGCAGCATCATAGTTAAGGTTGCCATAAACAACAGCTGTATTGGGTATTATATTGTCATTAAATTGGTGGTTTATTAGTTCCCGTGAACTTGATATAAGAATTAAGTTGTATATATCTATAAGATTCTTGCCATGTTTATTTGATAATGCATTTAAGTTAATCTTATGAAAGAGACCGGAAGGTGAATAGAATACTGTATCAATATTTTTAAGATATTTTTCTATAGGTTTCCAGATAGTCTTATAAAGTTTTTTGCTAAGTTTAGTATATAGTGTGTTGGCGCTATCCTGTGATGGTAGATTATTTAGTCCAGAGAGTATGTTCTTTATATCATTCTCATTACATATATTAATCCAAACAGGTGCTTCCATATTTGATTTTAAAATCATGGCTGCATATTGTACAGTATTTGTCCACTTTTTGTTAAATAATCTGTAAGAAACAAATTCAATTACAGCTTCATTGTTTTGAAGTTTATCTTGTATATCTTTCCATTCTATGTTAAAAATATTTTTACTTTCTTCAAAATATTTGGACTCGCGAGTTAAAAATTTTTCAATAATTTCGGCCTTATTTTGCAAATCAATAATATAGGCGTCACTGCCGCCGCTTAGCTGTAATGTTATTATCTGTGTTTTTAGACTTTCTAAATCCTTGATGTTTTTTATAATTAAACTATCATCGGATTCATTAAGTGTTGTTTTAATTTCGATGTTAGTTTTAAGCAATAATCCTTTAGAAAATAGAATATTGTTAAAATTTATTTTATTCATTTCAGAAATTTTTTTTAAGTAGGAAAACGAATAATTTGTATCATAAAAATATTTAATATTTTTCCAGTAATAGCTGCGTTGCTGCGGTGAAAGAAATGAAAAATTAGAGCTTATTGATTTTTTGTATAATGCATTTGCGATTTTTTTATATTTTATAGCTTCAGTATAATTGCTTTTTAATGAGTATAATGCATCCATATTGCAAATTCCCTGTAAATAATAGGGATGATCTTTACCCAGCTTGTTTTCTATAATATTTATAAACTCTGTAAAATAATTTTTTGCTAAATAATATTTACCCTTTTCCAGATATAATGAGCCTATATTATTTATTGTAACAGCAAAATCAGGGTGGTGCTGACCATCTCTATTTTTCTTTATTTCCATTACATAATTAAATAAATTTATTGCTTTTTTATATTCGCCGGTTTTTTGGTACAGAGCAGCTAAATTGCCCAGAACTCCTGTATAAAATTTATTTTCTATTAATTGGTTTCCTTCTAATATATTTTTGGCTTCATTAAAAAAATTATATGATGATACATAGTCGCCTTCTTCTGAACATATAGTTCCTAAACTAATTAATGCTGATACAAATTCAAGGTTACCTTTACCCATAGTACGTGCAATAATATTTATTGCTTTAAAAAAATAATCGCTGGATGCTTCATAGTTACCCATAAAAAAATAAAAATCACCTATGTTTTTTAAAATTGTACAATAGCCTGGTAGATCGTTTATTGCAGATTCTTTGTAAATATCTTCTGCTTCTGTATAATATTTTTCTGCTTTCCCATAATTACCTATATGCTGATAATAACTCCCAAGATTGCTTAATGATGTAGCATAATATGGATGCTTTTTACCTAATTTAATTTCTCTTATATTTTTTGCTTTTGTTATATACTCTTTTGCCAAATCATATTTTGCCATATCAAGAAATAAGCTGCCCATATTATTCAAAGTAGTAGCATGCTCGGGATGATCCGATTCAAAATAATTTTCTTCAAATTTTATTACATCAAGGAAATAGGCTTCCGCCATGGTATAATCACCTAATTCCATATATAGTGTAGCTAAATTGAATAATAATTTATAATCATTTTCGGGACTTGTTTTAAAGTCAAATTTATAAATTTCTCTTGTCTCTAAATAACAATTTTTCGCAGATTCATAATTACCCATTACTCTGTATAATACACCCAAATTATTAAGAGTTTCCCCAACAAAACGGGGAGATTCATATTGATATGTTCTTCTTATTCTTAATGAATCCAGATAATAATTTTCAGCCTCTTTAAAAATTCCCATATGTTTATAAAGCATGCCAAGACTATTAAGAGCTGCGGAATGTTTTAGACTATTTACGCCAAATTTTGTTTTTGCAATATTCAATGCTATTTGGTGGTTCTTTAGGGATTCATTGTAATTTCCCATTGTACGATAAGTAATACCAAGGCTATCGTATGCAGAAAAATAATCAGGACGCAATCTTATAGCATTTTCGTATAATTTAATTGCATTTACATAGTCGCCTACTCCATAATAAAATAAACCTTGCTGCCACAATAAATATGCGTCAGATTCGTTATAATAATTACCGTTTGACACTTAGCTTCCTTTAAGGTTTATGTATTTTACAATAAGGTATCTAGTTCCATTAATTTATTGTTAACATCAGCAAAATCAGGATCTATCTCCTTGACCTTTGTAAACAGTCTTTTTATTTCATTTAATATGCTTTTTTCCAGATTTTCGTTTTCCCAATATGTCTTTCCCATAGTATAGTATACAATCTTTTTATAACTATCCTGGATATTGAATTTTAAGACTGCTTCAAGATCATTTATTGATTTTTCTGTGTTACCGCTTAAGCTATAAGCCATGCCACGGGTAAAAAAAGCTGCAAGATGGAAATTTACCAATGAATCCTGAGATAATACATTTGTGCAATATTTAATTGATTTTTCACAAAGTATTTTTTCTTTAGTAGTATTGTATAGACAAGAAAGTTTTATGCAAGTAATAAAATCATTTGGATTTGAGTTAAGAATATTTTCATATTTTTCGATTTCTGTATATATTTTGTCTAAATCCCCCTTTCGAATACCCCTTCTGCGTTCAACTGCAGTAAGCAGTACTTCATTTTGAGGTCCTGTAAAATACGGATTATAATCCAAATTTATTGCAAACTGGAATAATGTCTCATCGAATTGCTTGTTTATTTCGTTTACATCACCTTCAATTGAATTATTGTTTAGCTCTGTTTTAATATCTTTACAAAGGGTGTAAATAATTGAATAAAAAATTGTATTATATTTAAATGATGCAAGAAGTAAAATGATGCTTTCTTTGCTAAAATCGGGCTCAGTATCCATAAAGAATTCTTTATTGCAAAAGTTTATGAACTTATCACTGTTATCCTGAGCAACCAGACAAAGTGCTGTTAAAAAAAGCTGTTTATCTCTTGTTTCTTTTTTATCTAAAATTTTTCTTATTCCATATACTTCATGTACATGGAGCATGGAATATGACTTAAGATCACCGTAGCTAATGCCGTTGTCGATTAATAGCTTAAATAGTAATTTTTCATTTCCTGTTTTAAATTGTTCCATTTTGCTACCTCAATATCTAATTTTTCTTCTTCCGCAATGAATTCTGAAATTCTCAATATCTTATTGGGAAATTCCCTTCTAAAATCTCTAAGTTCTTTAGGAGTCAAACTGTTAATATAATTTTGTCTAAATTGTATGTATCTATTTAAAATTGAATCCCCTTCAAAATTTTGACCGTTTCTTATTATATAATAACTCAGTTCTGTCAATTGTACCTCACTTTTTAAAAAATAATTTCTAAACTTTTCTTCTTCTCTGGCAGGAAACTCTTCTTTTATTTTATTTTTTATGTTCTCTAAAGTTAAATTAGCTAATTCAGTATTTTTTGGTACTGCTGTTTCCAATGGCAAAGGAATTTTTTCAGAATATTTTTGTAATTTGTTATTAATATCTTTTGGGAATATGGATGCTACTTCAGACTCCTTAAAACACTTGTAAAGGTATTTATTCATTATTTCTACCATATAAATTGGAGAACCCGAATTGATCGCATCATCAATAATACTTTTTAATTTTTTATTTACAGCTTCTTCCGGTATATTGACATAGAATTTTGTAAATAACTCTTTTATATTATTAATTTGGTTTTGTGTATAAATATTTACATCTGTTTGTAAAATTTCTATTATTAATTCTTGTGGTCTTAGTTGATATGTCAAAGTACCAATCTGTTTGCGAACATCCCTTAAGGTATAAGTATCATCCCCAACTTTTGTCTCGAACTGTCTAAAAATTACTTCAATGGATTTATCATATAATGTTCTGGGAGAATAATATCCCTTATATATTGGGGCATCAGCTTTTTTTTCGTTTTTTGCATTTTGACAAATTTTTTGATAATGATAAATTCCGTAAAATTGCCTTAGTATCTTGGTATTTTTTTGTTCTAAATAGATACACTGAGATCCATCATGGCATTTTCCATCCAAAAGAAATTGTAAAAAAATATCTTGGATTGTTTTCTCATCCTTTTGTATATAACCAGTTTCGCAGGCAAAGACACGGCGGTTATATTTTCCGCGTGCATAGTATTGATATATTACTTTTAGTAATTCATTTAGGTCTTTTATTTTTGGATTGTGAAAAACAAATAATTCAAGGTCCCATGAAAAATCCCATACAAATTTGTTTAAGTGTGAATTATATTTTGCTTTTGGGAGTGAATCCAACAATAGTTCCATAAACAAGTCAGGAATCTTTTCGCTAAAGACATTTGTTGTAGGGCATATTTTTTTAAATTCAGCAGAAAAAGCTTTTTCTTCTTCAAGTATAATTCTTAAGAATTTCCTTCTTAGTTGATATTTTAGTGTATTAATATGTTTTCGTTCTGCTTTAAATTTTAATTCCTTTAAATTTGCAGCATCTTTTACCAGGCTTTGGAAAGGCTGCTCACTAAGCATGGCTGGCAGGTTAAGGGCAAGATCACTGGAATAACGAAGATGCTCAGGGACAATGGAAGCTGAGGTGTTCCATAAAAGATAATCATAAATCTTCTCTAAAGGAATATCGTCTACAGGAGGAGCATGGGGAAAAATATCATAGAATAATTTAAGGAGCCATCTTCCTTGATCAAGCGTTAATCTTGGGTATCCAGGGATAATTCGCATTAAAGAACTCACCTCCAGTATATAATAGTAGTATAGTATAATTTTATAGCTGTCAAGCTTAATTTTTTTTGACACTGATTTTTGCTCCTTGACATATAATGTATGGAGTATAATGAAATTTAAAAAATAATTTGCATTTTTCTATTCTGACAAAATCAGTAAAAATGTCAGATTGCAATTAAGTTCCCTTATTGCATCAGACATGGCTAGGTGTTAAGCTAAGCTTATCAGGAAGCAGGTAAAAGGAGAAAAATATGCTTTGTACAAATTGTGATCAGGAATTACCGGACTATGCAAAATTTTGCTTAAACTGCGGTACTAGGTTTCAACCCAAAGCCAAAAATGTACTGGCCATAGCTGCCATTATTTTATCTGCAATGGGGATAGCAGGGCAGCTTGTGTTCACTTCCATAAACCAGTATATACTCCAGCGTAATATAGATTATTTTTTATTATCTTTATATAACCTTTTTGTCAATATATCTTATCTTTTTGTAGTGACTGGTGTAATTTTTGCTTTTGTTGCCCTATATAGAAGAAAAACATTATTAAGCTATATTGCCGGCCTCATTCCATGTGGAATTTTGGTGTTATGGTATTCCTTTAGAGCTATTGAGTACTTTATTCAGCTTATTATGACAATAAGCATAAGGGGATAACCTCAGTATTTTGGGCATTTTCTAAATTTTATTAATATTTCCTCACTATTTTTTTAAAATAATTCAATTTTGATATATTGTATTATATGAACTATTCAAATAATGGAGGCCTTGATATGCTAATTCAAAACCTAGCTGAAGCCCAACTTTTTTTACTAAGATGGGAGAATGCCTATGTTCCTGAAGCCGGGATTACTGCTGTCACCAAAAAGGAAAGAGAATACTTTAAGAGCAGTATAATCGTGAGTCCTTATTTTCCCTTTATTACAGAAAAAAATGATAGGGATAAAGTAATTGCTTCAACTGGTATTACACTGGAAGGGAATGGTGTTATGGGAGAGGTCTTGATCACCACTGACCAGTCTAAAGTTCCTATTGTTTTTTTGAAATTGGAAGAGTATTTTACAGCAAGAATGAGCCCTTATTATACCAAAGAGGTTGGCATAACTTCGGAGGAAGCTAGAGCTAATTTGGAGAGAGATGTTCTTGTTTTTGGTTGCCTGTTCGAAATTTTCTTAAAAAAACTTATTAAAATGGGAATTTCGCTTAAGGAAAAAGGAGTCAATGGTGCTGACTGGCAGTTTGTGCCCGCACTAATAATGGCTAAACCCTTGGTCAAAAATATTAGCCATACTATTCATAATACGTATACTGCCTGGCTTCATAATGAGGCTAAAAATTTCCCTGTTTATAATGGTACACCCATTTCCACAAGGGATGATTCGGCTTTAAGAATAATATTCGATCATGTTGATGCGATCACGACTGTTAGCACCGGTTATGCGCATGATCTGGCTAATGAGTTTGTTCACAAGTATGTATTGGACCCCGATATTTGCTTGAGTCAGGCTGTAATAAAAGGTGTGAATAATGGTTTTTTCTCAAGCCTTGGTACAAATGAAAGAGATCTTCTTCTTGCTTATAGAAAAGATTCTTCTACCGGTATAAAGGCCTTAAAAGAATATAATGAGAATGCTAAGGAACAATTTCTTAAGAAGGCAAATGAGCTTCTCATTGATGTAGAAGGAAAAGTTATTTTTATTATTAATGGCCGTACAGTTACACAAAAGCTGATTGAGCTGTCTGTGATGGGTATCCGTAAGTATCTTGAGGGAAATAAAGATAAAGCTGTCTTTATTATTACGCTCTTACCAGGCACAGACGACAGTGAAAGGGTAAAGCTTCTCCAAGAATTGGCACTGCAATTCCCTAAAAACGTACTCTTTTGTTATGGAGCATGTGAATATTTTATGGAGGCTTTAAAGTTGGCCAATTTTGTCATATTCAACTCATTGTATGAACCTTTCGGTGGATGCTACACAGGTACAGCTACTATACCACTTGTGTTTGCGATAGATGGTCTTGTTTCGCAAGTCTCTGACCCTCAAGCTAAAGGAGAAGCTCTAAGACGGCATAGGCAGTTTCATTCCCCCTCTGAGAAAGCCACGGGCATACTTGTATACCCGGAAATACCAGTGAGCATCAGAGAAAACCATGAACTGATGCTTAGTCAGTACAGGGAAATTAACGAACAGGTAATTACCTGGCAAAGCAATGATGTCTTTAATGCAATGACAGAAGCCTTGGTAGCCGGTATTGTTCGTGCTGTAGATCTCCGTACTAACAACTTTGAGAAGTTTGCAGAGATCGTTTTTAACATTCTTGAAAAACAGGAGGATAACAGTCTTGGCTGGATTAATAACTATGAAACCTTAAAAGATATACATGGAATATCTTAAAATATTGGAGTGTGAGTATGGCCAAGCAAAACTTAAGCGAGATAAACATATTATTCTCTAAAGCCAATGATTATTATGATAAAAAAAATTATCATAATGCATTAATGTATTATGAGATGCTGCTGGAATTACTGCCAATACATGTTGATGCAATAAACAACAAGGCTTGTGTTTTAGAGGACCTTGGAGATTCTAAAGGTGCAATTAAAGAGTTGGATATTGCTATTAACTTTAAGCCTGATTATGCTAAGGCATATTATAACAAGGCTAATATTGAAGAAAAGCAGGGTTTGTTTGAGTCTGCCATTCAAAATTACAAAAAGTTTATTGTTTTGGGTAAAGCCGACTCAATGTATTATGATGCCCTGATTAATATTGGTAATATTTACTATAATTTGAGTAAATATGATGAAGCACTTGTCTATTATGATGATGCAATTGATTATGATAAATGGAATCCCTGTGCCCATTATAACCGTGGATTAATTTTTGAGGTTAAAGATAAAAATAAAAAAGCTATTGAAGAATTTAATTTTGTGATAAGCATGAATTCCAATTATGCTAAAGCATATATGGAAAGAGCTTGTTGCCTGTCCAGATTGGGTCAATATTCAAATGCATACGATGATTATTACAGGGGAATTGGTATTCAGTATCCGAATTACTACTGCAGCGAAATGGTTAAGATTTTCTATAATGAAGAAATCGTAAAAAGTTACGATTTTTATGGTAAAATATTATCTTCAGGATTTTTACCTTCTTATATTGGAGATATAAATAAATGCATAATTATGTCTCCATCTATTTCAGGATCCAGAATTATACTGGATCCCAAAGATATTTATATTAGTTCTACGTACAAAAAATATCTTAAAAAGCATAAAAATAGCTATAAGCTTCAATATGATGCTGATATAGGCATAATAATAGAAAATGTTAAAAAACGCTGGGAAGTAGATAATAATGCCAGTCTGCTTGGTTATCATTATTGTGATGTCTTAAATAAAAATAAAACATCACCTCGCAGTGTCGGCGTAGCTTTGTGGTATAATAATGAGATTGTAGCCGGGGATGTTGGAATGGAACTTGGTAAAATTTACTATAGCCATTCCGCTTTTAGCAATATTTCCCATGCAGGAAAGGTTTTATGTTTTATGCTCGCTAAAGAACTGGTTTACAGAGGTTTTGAAATTTGGAATTTAGGTGGCTCAAACCTTAGATGGAACACCTATAAAATGGAGCTTGGTGCCAAAATGATCAGCTTAAAAGAATATATTGAGCTTAATAATGAATTAAACCCCGGTGCAGAAGAAATTTTTACCAAAAAGGGTTAATTTTATTAAGAAATTCCCAGAACAATACATTATTAGCTAATGTCTATCCATTTGGAGGGAGAATATGGACAACAGTATAATGAGCAATGTTAGAAGTCTGTTTCAGATTGCCTGTAATCTTCAGGCTGTAAAAAAATATAATGAAGCGCTTTCCATATACAATCAAATTCTTGATTTAATGCCTAACCATTTAAGCTCGCTGTACAATATGGCAATTATAAAAAATGCAATGGGTAATTTTAATGATGCGCTTAAAGATATTGAGGCTGCCATTGAAAATTGTCCTCATTATGAAAAGTCTTACTTTGTTCGTGCCCAAATAAGAGAAAACAAAAGTTTATTGGACCTGGCAATTGAGGACTATATAAAGTTTGCAATCATGGATAAAGAAAGCAAGATGTACTACGATACTTTAATTAATATTGGAAACATACTTTATGCCCAAGGAAAATATGATGAAGCTTGTTCTTATTATAGTGATGCAATTAATGATAATTACTTGAAACCATGCGCCCATTATAACTTAGGGCTCGTTTATAGAAGCCAAGAGAAATTTATTGAAGCAATTAATAAATGTAATATTGCTATCAATTTAGATCCCTATTATGTTTCTGCTTACACGCAAAGGGGTTATTGTTATGCTATGATTGAAGAGTATGTAAAAGCCTATAAAAGTTATTTACATGGAGTTAAACTAAGGTATCCTAACTATAATTGCGAGGAGATGGTAAAAATATTTTTTGGCAAGGAAATTGATAAAAGTGTAGACACTTATAAACAAATATATAATGCAGGATTTTTTCCTATTGTAGCCGGAGATCTAAAAAAATGTATAATAATATCTCCTTCTATTTCTGATTCCGAGCTTATACTGGATCCCAGGGAAATATACATTAACTCAACTTATAGGAGATATCTTAAAAAACACAGAAAAAGTTATGAGTTAATATATGATTTCGATTTTAGTATAATTATCGAAAATATTTATAAACATTGGGGGTCAAAAAACTATACAGCACTTCTCTACGATCATTACAATAATCTTATTAACAAGAATGATTCTACTCCCCATGCTGTCGCAGTCGCTTTGCTATACAATGGAGAGATCGTCGCCGGTGAAATTGGAATTGAGCTTAGTAAGCATATATACTATAGTGAATCTGCGTTTAGTACCATCCCTTATGCAGGAAAGGTATTATGCTTTTTGCTTGCAGAGCATCTTGCCGATAAAGGATTTCAAATCTGGAATTTTGGCGGATCGACTATAAGGTGGAATAACTATAAGAGGGAACTTGGGGCCAAAATGATAAACTCCCAGGAATATCTAAACTTAAATAAAAACTTCAACCCCGGTGCCGATAAAATATTTTTAAAAAAGAAGAAAAAGTTTATAAAAATAAGGAGTTAATATGAAAATTGATAATAAAATAAATAGCGGCTTACGTGTAAAGAGGGCAAGATTTAAAGAACCGGAAGAGTTTAAATTAATCCTCCTTAATGACCATTACACTAGTATGGAGTTTGTTGAGGAGCTGCTTATTAAAATATTCTATATGGGTTTAGATGAAGCGAAACAGCTAACTTATAGTATTCACAACAGTGGCAAAGGTGTAGTGGGTATTTTCCCGTGGGATATTGCCAATACAAAAGCTGAACAGGTATCATCAATGGCCAGAGAAAATAACTATCCATTATCCTGTGTGCTGGAACTTGTAAGGGAATAAAAGGAGCTTATATGAATATGTCTGTAGAAGTTGATAATATTATTTCCAAAGCAGAAGAACAAGCATTTAGATCAAGACATGAATTTATTACTCCTGAACATTTGTTGTATGCATCACTTTCTTCAAAGAAATTTATTGATATTTTTAAATTTTGTAATATTGACACTATGCTGATCTTGATGCTGGAACAGCAATTGGATAAATATTTTCTAAAATTAAAACTTGTTAATGACACAATAAAACCTGTAGAGACTCTTGCATACAAAAATGTAATTTCCCGTGCCTTGTCTGAAAAGGAAGTATCAGGAAAAGACCATGTTGAATTATCTGATATTTTGGTTTCTTTGTTTGACGAAGAAAAGAGTAACAGTTCCTACCTGCTTAGAAAGGTAGGTTTAAACAGGCTAAAATTACTGCAGGCTGTGTCTGCAGTTTTCCCTGCAAGAGGCACAGAAAAATGCCGCAGCAAAGATGGGAAAATTAAAGAAGTAAGGAATAATGATCTTGAACCTTTTGCTACTGATCTTACTCTTTTGGCCAGAGAAAATAAACTTGATCCTGTTTTGCATAGAGATAATGAAATTAAGCGTTTAATTCAAACTCTTTGCCGCAGAACAAAAAATAATCCTGTAATTGTGGGAGATCCCGGTGTTGGGAAAACTGCTCTTGCCGAAGGACTTGCTCTGAGAATTGCAGAAGAAAAAGTACCTTCTATGCTGAAAGATTTTATTGTTTACTCCCTGAATATTGGAATGCTAATTGCAGGAACAGAGTATCGTGGTGAATTTGAAGAGAATCTTTCTATAATTATAGACAGTATTAACAATAAATCTGCAATTCTTTTTATAGATGAGATACATACCTTAATTGGTACAGGAGCGGTAGGTACTAGCTCCCTTGATGTTGCTAACATATTAAAGCCACACTTAGCCAGAGGCTCCCTGCGTTGTATAGGCGCCACTACCTATGAAGAATATAAAAAAGTGTTTGAAAAAGATAAAGCGCTTTCCAGACGCTTTCAAAGAATAGAAGTTAATGAACCATCTGAGGCTGATGCCATATCTATATTAAATGGATTAAAATCTAGGTATGAAAATTACCATAATGTAATTTATGATCAAGAGGCAATTGATGCTGCGGTACATCTTTCGGCCCGTTATGTTAATGATCGCCGCCTGCCGGATAAAGCAATAGATATAATTGATGAAGCCGGTTCTAATGCAAAAATAGAAGCTGAAGCTGCCCATCTTATAACTCCAATAACGATTGATAAATCCCTGATAGAAAGTATAGTTTCTAATATTGCGCATATCCCCGAAATAAGTGTAAGTCAGAATGAACAGGAAAAGTTAAAAAACTTGAGCTTAAAGTTAAAAAAGAATATTTTTGGCCAGGATGAAGCCATAAAGGCTGTTGTTAATGCAATAAAGAGATCCAAAGCAGGCTTTAGGACAGAAGGAAAACCTGTTGCAAATTTTTTATTTGCCGGTCCTACCGGTGTTGGGAAAACAGAATTGGCAAGACAGCTGGCAGAGAATCTTGGAATTCCTTTTATTCGTTATGATATGAGTGAGTATCAGGAAAAATATAATGTTTCACGCTTTATTGGCTCTTCTCCGGGATACATTGGATATGAAGAAGGGGGACAGCTTACCGAAGATATTAACAGGAATCGCCATGCTGTTGTTCTGCTTGATGAGATAGAAAAAGCCCACCCGGAAATTTTTAATATTTTGCTGCAGATAATGGATTATGCTACTCTTACAGATGGAAAGGGAAGAAAAACAGATTTTCAAAATGTGATACTAATAATGACCAGTAACGCCGGAGCAAGCAAAATTGGAAAAAGTCTAATTGGTTTTGGTGAAAGGATACTCGATAAGAGTACGGTTAACGACGCAATAAACAGTATTTTTACTCCTGAATTTAGGAATAGACTGGATGCAGTTATCCGTTTTGAACATCTAAGCAATGAAATTATGGTATCTATTGTTCAAAAGGAACTTGATATTTTTTCTTTACAGCTTGCCAGGAAAAATGTCTTTATTTCGGTAACAGATGCCTGTATAAAGAAACTTGTAGAAGAATCTTATAATCGTGAATTTGGAGCACGAAATGTTAACCGCTTTATTGAGGATAAAATAAAGACATTCTTTGTTGATGAAGTACTATTTGGGTGTTTAATGAATGGTGGTAATGTTAATATTGACTGGCAGAATGGAGAATATTTATTTAAGCTAGTAAATAAATGACTCAATATAATTCGTTATACCATTAATTAAATTAAAAAGCTGGATCTGTCTCTTTGTCAATTTGTTCTAATTGCAAAAGGTAACGCATAAAGTCATCGGTTGTAGTTTCATTCACTTCATAATTATCGGGTGTTTCTGTAATGTTTTCATCAAGTTTAATAATATTCTTAATAATAAAATTATGCTTAGTGTCAGAGTAATTGTGATCAAATTTGTTGAAATAATTTATCATTAGTTCTCCGCTTCCTTCAACAAAATCACCTATTATGCCTTTAAAAGGAAGAAATAAATTTATTTCATTTGTCCTTACAACAGTATAATCAAAACCTTTAAATATTATTTCTCCTGAAAATTTACAGATACCGGAATTATAGCTTTCAAATAGATGTTTTTTCTCATTTGTTATTTTGGTGTTAAATGATAAAATAGCAAATGACAAATTGGCTTTTTCACCTTTTTTCAGTCCTGTTTTAAGAGTTTTGCCTGTTAATGTCGCCCATATTGTTAGCATGGTCTCCTCCCTATACTCTATCCCTGCCGCTTTTATGACTTGCTCTTGTAAGGCTTCAGGTACATATTGAAGTGCTCTTTCATCTTCCTGTACTGCGGCAAGGCATAACCTTTCAGTCCTAAGATCTTCAGGAACATACCTAAGAGTCCAGCTGCTCTTTTGTACTGCTGCAATGCAGATTTCTTCGGTCATTAAGGCTTTAGGGATATACTTGATTGTATCACTAGTGTTTTGAACAGCTGCCAAGCAGAGCGGCTCAGTCTTTAACGCCTCTGGAACATACTGAATCGCATGGCCATTTTTCTGCACAGCGGTAAGGCAGAGCTCTGAAGTTTTGAGAGCTTCGGGTACATGCATAAGCGCCAATCCCCAATTCTGTACAGCAACATTGCAGAGTTCTCTTGTTTTATAAGCCTCAGGTACATAAAAAAGTGCTCCGCCATTTTCCTGCACAGCGGTAAGACAGAGTTCCGCAGTTTTAAGATCTTCAGGCACATACTTAAGTGCTGCACCATCTCCCTGTACAGCGATAAGACAGAGCTCTGCAGTCTTGAGCGTTTCAGGTACAAAACGAAGCAAATCACCATATTTCTGCACAACAGCAAGGCAGAGTTCCTCGGTCTTGAGCGAATCTGGCATAAATCTAAAGGTCCTAATATTATGCTGTATAACGGTAAAGCAAAAATCCACATTCTTAAGCGATTCAGGTATATAACAAAAGGTCCAATCATCTTCATAAATAGCAGCAAGACATAGTTTTGCAGTTTTATGTGTTTCAGGGATATGTTTTAACGCCCAGCTATATTGCTCCACAGCGGTTAAGCATAGTTCCTCAGTTTTGAATTTATCAGGAATATACCTTAATATATCATCATTATATCGCTGCACTGCCATAAGGCAGGATTCTGCTGTCTTGAACATCTCAGGATTATAATTACCCCAATAATTCCATTCTTCATTGAATAAATTAAGAATTTCTTTAATTCTTTCTTGATTGCTAGACCCTATATTTAATTGAATATCTCCACCTTCAATATCTTCAACATAATGTAACCTCAGTATTTCATCATTATCATTGGTGAAATACCTGGCTGTGCCGTTAAGATTGGATAATTCATATAATTCCTTCCAATTATTTTCTATTACTTTTATTGTTTCTTCGCTTACAGATTTACTGAAAAATTTTCTCTTCCTCCTATATTTTCTTTTTTTTGTTTCACCACGATACAACAATCCGCCAAGCACACCATTTTCATAAGCTATAAAAAGTAAGAATTTATCCAACTCATATATTACGTTCCATTCAGAACAGGTTTTCTTTTTTACATACACAATCGGATTACTTTTTTCCAGATCATTAGTTCTAATTCCAAAGAAAGTTTTTTCCTCTACATCCCTGCAAAAACAAAAATAATTATCATCAGAGAAAAAAGGATAAACATAATTATAAGATAGGCTAGTTCCATCTATTCTCATAAGTAACATCTCTGTTTCGTTGACGTATAAATTCTTCCCAAGCTGCAGGTAATAATCCCGCAATACTTTGGGAAGGGTAATATCTAAACGTTTTTCCAGTTCCACGACGATTTTTTCATCATAGCCATGATTTTCTTCATCGGATATACCGTAAAGTTTTTTTATCTTATTAATAATGTCCATTGCTCACCTCTCTTATTGATTATACCCCAGCTGTGTTTCCTGCCGCTATGCCTCTTTTTGCATACTCCACCTTATAATATAATATGCTGCTTTCTCAGTTTTTTTATTTTATTTTGTAAATATAATAATATCCCTTAACATGTTCTGTAGTATAAAAATCTCTGTTACCAAAGAAGAAGTAGGGGTTCTCGATTTTGTTAACATAAAAAACTGTCAGGAGTTTTTCTGGCTCTATTTCTACTGTAGAGGGATAACCAAAATCACAGTCGTTAAAACTTTCTCCTAATTGCCACTCATTTCCCCAAGTACGGCCGCCATCCTTGCTTAGTTTTTGTAGTATCCTTTGATTATCGTAATTCCTGTCACTATAAGAAAGGATTATGCTCCCATCTAAAAGCTGTAAGAAGTTTGCCGGATGCTGCATGGAACCTGTAATTAGCTCAGGCTCTGTCCACTCTTTGCCTGTGAAGCGACTTATTACCGAAGCTTTCTCCCGGTTTTTATCACTGGTGCGCATGATGGCAAGTAAGTCATTGTCAGGTGTTTCTATGACATAAGGTTCCTGCATACCGGCTTCCCCTATTTGTGTATATACTTCCCAGGAAAGACCTTTGTCCTTGGTACCCAGAAGGAATGCCCCTTCACGGCAATAGGCCGGCATTAATAGCTGATTATTGTACATGAACATTGCACCATGAGGAGATACTTTACCTATTTTTGCAGTAACCCGGGAAAAATCTGCATGCAGCTCTGTCCATGTAAAACCTTCATCACCGGAAGTATAGATTAAAGTGTCGTGAAAATGCGGAGCTTTATGCTCAGCCGGGGCGCTAAGGCCATTTTTATCATATACATCATATCTATAAGCAGCCAGCAGTATCTTGCCATCGGGAAAAATAAAGGCTGAAGGATTGCGTATATCAGAGCCATCTTTTCCAACGCAGCTGCGTATTTCCCAGTTAATTCCATCTACAGACACAAGAGTAGTGATTTTACCATCCTTGCCTAAATGCCCTGCGCCTGTGCGGCAGAACACAAAAACCTTATCTTTGTGTTTTAGTGCCAGAGGAAAGAAGCCGCCCTTATCTATGAAGGTGCCGGATTTTATTATGTTCATCGTTTTCCCCCTTTTTTTAGTTTACAGCACTTTCCGACATGTCGGAACATTTAAGATACGAAAGTTTCCGACATGTCGGAATCTTTTACCTGACCATAAGGTACATTTCTATGCCGGGATTTATAGGTCTTTCAAGTGTAATAGTAATATCACCGGACACAGTCAGCCACTCATTTCGAGATTGGACTATTAATGAATGACGCGCCATACTTACCTGATTTGCAGTATAGTAGGTAGGACCTAACCTGCCTCTTAGGTTGGTAAGAGTCCATATATTAAAACCATCCAGCTTATATTCTATGCCGTTTATAACGCTTGTTACATTATTGTCAAAACTTTGTGCATATTGCGGTTTTAATGAGCCGCTGTAGATCATTGCTTCGCCAAAGAGCCTTAGGGCTTCAATAAAATCCATGCCCGGAGAAAATTCACTTAAAGCCATGTTGATAGAGTCAATGTTAGTAGTATTGTTTGAGAGCATGCTTCTAAACAGCTCAGGCCCGCCATAATTACGCATAAGATATGCACCAAATGCATAGGCCTTTGCATAGGAGTCACTTATATTGCTGCTTGAACCCCAGTCAGTAATACCTACCAAATAATGTCTATCAAGAAATCTGTACATGCTTGAAGGCATAGGATGATACCAATTTGTCTGAGGGATACCTATCATAGGAGAGATAATATCCTCTGCCATCATGGAAAGCATTTCGTTATACCAGGTTTCTGATCTTACATTATTTCTTACAAATTTCTCGTTCCAGTTTATCATGTGCTGTAGTTCATGTATTAAAAGCGGTCCCATAAAATCAGGGCTTTTAATTACATGTATTGCATTAATGTAAAAGATTTCTGCAAGGTTAGTCCTTGGCCTGTTAGACCAAAGCTCAAGTTCATCCTGTGTGTAAAAATCTTTTGACCAAAAATATCCCGCAATTGAGTCATTTCCATTGGAATCTACAATATCATAAGCCAAAATTTGTATTTTGGGATCGCCATCCATGCCCCCATTGCCATCAGGTCCTCCGCCATATTCATATCCCATGAGGTTTACTCCATGCGGATAAATCAGATCAAACTTATCTGATAGTTCCTGCGCATGTATGCCTGTAATTATACCGGCACTGGATGCATCATTCATGATCCAAATATTTGCATGAGTTCCACTTGCCCTTAGTGTTGCAGTTCTCTGCTCCCAGCGTCCGCTGTTAATGGGATGCTCAACCCAAAAATCTCTTTCATCCCCTATCATAGGTGGTGTAAACCCGGATCTCATGGAGAGCATAGCATGTTCTGTTGTTCTGTTTATGGGCGGAGGATTGGCACTAAATTCACTGGCAGACTGGAGCCCAAAGACAATTTGATTACTTTCTGATACATCATAAAAATCTTCTGTGTCAAATTCCCTTGGTAAACCAAGCACATCTCCTGTGTTGGTAGCGCCGACAAAAAAGTTAGAGGTATTAATTCTTAGAAGAAAGATACTATTCCAGTTTAAATCATGAAAAGTAATGGTCTCTGTCTCATCTGTAAAGTTTACTCTGACTATGGAATCGTTATGTGTTCTGGGAGTAGTTACTGTTATACTGGCATGTGAAGTAAAAGTGGTTTTGTTATGTGTAACTGATGCACTGATCCTGGCTGTTCCTGCAGAGACTGCAGTTACTGTACCATTTGAAACCCTAGCTACACCTGGGTTGTTTGATGACCATCTTATATTGTTTAAGCCTGGGCTGTTCTCCGGTCTTATTGTTGGTGTAATGACTATGGCATCATTCACTCCAAGGCTTATTATATGCGGACTTATCCAAAAGCTTTGTATATTTGATGATGTTGTTTCCATTTGACAGGAAATCATCAACAAGCTAAATACAACAAAAAATAAGGCTGCCACTTTATTTATTGATTTTTTTGTCATAATAAACCTCTGTTAAATAGTAATTAATGATTTAACAAAGGCTGCCCGGGTAACCAAGCAGCCCTTGTTACAACTAGAGCCTTCGCCAGATGTCGTCTTCCATGTCCATCAACTCGTTGGAATTGTTGACTAAGAAGATGAAGGGCCTTCTACCGGATGGCTGTAATAGCAGTACATTGCTAATTCTGGAGTATGCACCGGTATAAATAGTGCCTCCCCAATTCAAAGAGAATGAACTCTCGGAAATACTAAAGCTGTACATATGATTGTAGGCATAGGTACCACTAAGTGCATAATTTACTTCAACTATGCCCAGTATGTTCGATGAGGCATTCCAATCTTCCTGGGTAAAGCTATAGTTTTCCATAATATCGAGTGCACTATTACCCTGGCTCCGCCATAAGGCAAGCTGCATGGCTGTAAAATTCCTGTTGGAATTAGTTGCATTGTACCTGCTCAATGTTGAGGATACCCTTTGCAAATCCGAAGGCATGCTTGCCAAGGTGAATGAGTGATCTTGCTGTGGAGTGGGTAGTGTTCTATTTGCACACAAGGCAGAAAATACAACATTGCTTGTGCTGTTAGCGGGAAGCCTAATAAATCTTGCTGCACCCGATACATTGTAGGTTGAATCTCCGTTATACACAGCATGTACGAGCATGTTTTGGCCGGGTCCTGAGTTTGCCAGATACAAGCCATTGTTGATGTTAATATTGACGAGGATATCACTGGCAGTATTGTTCCTTAATCTTCCTGCTACTGAACCAATATTGCCGGTTCCATTGGCAGAGACAAGGTTTACATTACCATTGTTCATTACCTCATCAAGCTGTCTTGTATTTACAGTCTGACCAAATACCTGCCCGCCCATTATCAACACTAAAAGTGCGATTAAAATGATGTTCTTCTTTTTCATAGATCCTCCATATTTACTGTGATATATGGATATAATGTATAGGATCTACTCAAGTTAAATTTTTTTTTTGGGAATTTTGAAAAAAATTTTATGATAATCAAACATATCCACTACACATTTGTATAGTGCTCAAGTTTCGAGAATCTAAACTTCTAAAATTCCTTAAGTCTATATTTCCAGGCTTTGGTCGTCAGGACCGCTCCCCATATCATATTTATCCAATATCTTTCTCTGGAGTTCAGCCCTGAATTCGGGGTTTATAGGATGTACGACGTCTTTATACTCGCCAGCTCTGGTTTTACGGCTTGGCATGGCAATAAAGACACCGCTTTTTCCTTCAATAATCTTTACATTGTGAACTACAAAACAGTCGTCAAATGTAACAGTCACATAGGCTTTGAGTTTTCCTTCACCTTCCATCTTGCGAACCCGGATGTCTGTAATCTCCATCATCTTTCTCCTTATCACTCCCGTATATCTATGTTAATGTAACTTACATTCCGTTAGCTACCATTCTAATACTGCTTTTGCATTCTGCGCAAGGAAAAAAGTAACTCTTGTGGAACATTCTGTGAATAAATTTGCGGCTTTTTGTGCTTTTTCTTGATTATCGAAGATGCCAAAACAGGTGGAACCGGAGCCGGAAAGAGAGGAGAAAGAGGCTCCTGACCTGTTTAAAGTGTCGAGATAGGTTTTATATTCATTCCCATAAGAAGAATTTTTGTAGATTTCCAGAAAATCATTAAAAAAACGCCAATTTACTGCATTTTCTTTTAAAATTTTATTAAGTTCTTCTTTTTTTGGTAATTTTTTTTCTGTTTTTATTGAATTATTGTTTTTTCTGTGGTCATCCAGCAGGAAAAAGGCCTCTTTTGTGCTGCACGAGAAAGGCGGAAGCACCAATAGCACCCACTTTTCTTTAGGTGTATGCAGTGTTTCCAGAATTTCACCTCTTCCGCCTGCCAAAGCAGTACCGCCTTCAAGAAAAAATGGAACATCACTGCCTAGCTCAAGGGACAGCTCAAGTAAATCGTTTCTTTTTAATCCAACAGAAAAAAGTGCATTAAGCGCTATTAATGTAGAAGCTGCATTTGATGAGCCACCCCCCAGGCCGGCTCCTGTGGGAACCTTTTTTTCAAGCTTTATTTCAAGATCATCCATAATTCCTGTCTTTTTCCTGAATAGCTCAAGCGCTTTATAGACCAGGTTCTGTTCTTTTGGAGTATCAATCTTTAGGCCGCTTGTAAAAAAGTGACAGTCAGCATTTTTGGAACTAAGCCTTTCCAGTCTAAGATTGTCTCCAAAGTCCAGGGCGGCAAAAATGCTCTCAAGATTGTGATAGCCGTCTACCCTTTTATCCAATATATTTAAATGCAGGTTGATCTTGCAGGGAGAGCTTATTGTGCAAGTCTTGGCTATATTCTCTTTCATTCTCCGCCACTTTAACATTTTTTTCCCCATTTAACAGTAGTAAATTTTCCATAAAATTTTCTTAAAAAAATTAAGAAAAGGGGGCTTGACGAAAATTACCAGTTGACAGATCCTTAATCGTTAATTAATCTTTCAAGAGAAATTCTATAAAAATCGATTTTTATGGAGAGAGGAATGAATAACGAGACTACTTCAGCAGAGCTGCTATCGTCAGCACCGGTTTTTCAACAACCGGATTCCAGCCAACCGGAACTTGTCCTTAGGGACATGGACACTCAACTTACCCTAATGCCCATCTCGTATGATATGCATCAAAGTTCTTTTATGAGCCTGGATGATGATGACGATGATGATTTAGGAGATGAGGAGGGCTTCGAAGAGTTGGATGACGACTTTGACGACGACTTCGATGACGACGAAGATGATGACGATTACGATGATGACGACGAAGACGATGATGACTATGATTACGAGGACGACATAGACTACGACGATTTTGATGAATGAGCTTCTCCCTTGAAGATAAGGGGAGCAGTGCTCCAGAGCCGTTCCAGCTCATAAAAGGAACGGCTTTTGGAGGTCATCAAATGTATGACTATGCCTCCCAGATCCAGGAGGCTCCACTCGTTGGGTCCAAGTTCTGTCGAATCTGATCTGCTAGAGCTAATTTCAATATCACTTTTTAATCTGCTGGATCTGTGATAAATTTCCAGATCATGTGTACGGATGTATTCTTTTATGTGCCTCTCCAAACCTGACATATGGGTGTTACTTGTTGCAGTAACTATTACAAAGAAATCCGTCCAAAAATCCAGAGGTCTCATATCCATTACCACTACATCGCTGCCATTGTGCTCATGGAGCAGTTTTCCCAAACTTATTGCAATATCGTAATTATTCTGTAACAAAGCGCCCATTAAAATCCCTTCCAAGTATTATAGTAAAATCTGACCTGTATTCAAAACTGCCAAACATAAAATTACTTTCCATTTCTGTATGATCAGGTGCGTCGAAACGTATATTTGTGCAGCGTATAATTTCGCCAAATGCAATTGCCATTTCCCTGTAGCCTGAACGGTCAATTATAAGTGTACGTTCTATATCATTTTGATCTGCATTTCCTATAGCAATTATATCATATCCAAAGCTCCGGAAGAGATCGGCAGTTCTCCCTGCAAGCCCTGTCTGAGTTGTGCCATTTAACACTTCCACTGTAAATGACCTATCTATAAAAGTACTGCCCGGTGCCTGTATTAAAATATGCTGGGTTTGCCTGACTATGTCTCTTATTAAAGCGCCGTTCATGTGGGGGAATAAAAGAGACTGCCCGGAGACTTCCCTAATGTCTCCTCCTACAGACTGGAAATTCACCCTGTCTATGTCTATGCCGGCAAATTCCTCTACAAGGCGTATCAGTGTTCTTTGGTTCATGTCTGTTCTGAACAGGGAGTACAAAAGCCGGCTGACGGGCGTGGAACTGCTTAGAAACTGGCTCTGCTCCCCCAGGCGCCGTATTAAACCGGAGAAAAAACGCTGCCGGCGGAAGACAGCCATTTCCATGCTTTCTTCAGGCACTTCGTAATTTAAATAGCTAATTGCCTTATCACCGTCCAGCCTGTTAATTCCTGAAGGAAAAAGTATAAGGCCATCCTGATAAAGATTTACCGGCGAGGGAATAAAAACTTCTACTCCCATTAAGAGGTCTGTTAGCTTCCCTATATTTTCCAGATCCAGCACTATACTAAAAGAGATCTCTATATCAAGGAGCCTTTCTATTTCTGTCTGGAAAGGTGCTATCCTTCTTGGATCATAAACCGCATCTATTCTGTCCATACGGTTAATCTGCTGTATAATAAGGCCCAAAGAGCCCGGTATATCAAAAATAGCAGCCCTATTGGTATCGGAGTAATACATAAGCACAAAGGAACTTAGAGGCCTATCTTCATGTTCAATTACAAAAAGGGTGTTTAGGGGTTTGCCGTCAGAAAGGGATTCCTGGAATGGGTCAGGTCTGATTATCATAAACACAACAACCGCCCCTGCAATAAGTAGTATTGCGATTAAGAGCAGCAGCACTAAACTTGCATCGGTCTTTGTGTTTACCATTACTTTTTCTTTTTCTCCATTGCAGCAAGGAGCCTTCTTGTACCATAAGAAATATCCAGTTGTCTGGCTTTTAATTGGGCAACTGTATTGTCAAGAACTGCTTTAAACAGAGTATCTAAATCTACATCATAACTTAAATTTTTTAGTACTGTATCAAGATCGGAACGGGATACTTCTGTTTTATCTGCTATGTAAATTATTTTTGCAAGGGAACCCATGTTTTTTATGCCTGTTGTATGATAGCGTACCGCATCGAGAATTTCTTTATCTACTATTCCATACTTTTGTCTTAATTGAACAGCAGCAGCCCTGCCATGAAGCAGTCCCGGCTTGTTTCTCTCCAAAATGGAAAAGCCGCCGCCGTCCCTGCCTGCCAGGCGTACAAGTTCTGCATCATTCATGTTTTTGCAAAGATCGTGGGTTATCCCTGCAATATATGCTTTCTCGCAGTCCTGGCCATAACGAAATGCAAGATCCCAGGCTATAACAGCTGTATTACGTGAATGTATAAAGCGGGGAAGATCCAGTATCATGCGGGCTTCATTTTCCAAAAAAATGATTATTTTTTTATCTATACTTTTTCCTGAAAGGCTTGAATATCCGTAAAGCTGGCGGTTTTCTATTATATAAGGAACAGCAGAAGGCAGGAGATAACGCCAGGCATCTCCCTTTTCTATTTTTTCCCTTACAAGCCGGGAAGATATATTCATTATTTCATTATCAAGATTTTTGTGAGGGTAGGGGAATACATCCTCTTCTTTTTCTTCTAACCTTCTTGCAACAATAATATCTGCAAGTTCTGCTATTTCTTCTGCACTTTGCCATAAGTGAAAAGTAGAGCTTAGATCGTCTCCAATTATTAATCCCGGTTTTCCCTCCGGTCTGTAACGGGAGATTATATCTTTTATGGTATCTATGGTATAGGAAACACCCTCGCGGTTAATTTCGCAGTCATCTATGGTAAAGCGGGCGTCTCCCGGAATGGATGCTGCGAGCATATCCAGTCTATCCTGCGGATTTGCGCCATCTGCACCCGGTTTAAATGGAGACTGAAAAGCCGGCACCAAGATAACCCTGTCGTAATCAAAGTTTGCCAGTACTGAATCTGCAAGATATAAATGCCCTATATGTACGGGATTAAAACTTCCACCCAGTATTGCAAGCTTCAATTCATTCCTCCGGTGTTTGTTCAGTCTTTTCTACAAGAGAACCAAAAAGTGATGCCAGTTCAGGTATCCCTTCTCCATTAAAAACCGAAATTCCTATACACTCTTCTTCGCTATACTTGTTTTTTAGTTCTAAAAATCTTTCAGCTGTATTTTCCAGATCGAGTTTTGTCCCTATAAGAACCCTTTTTTTTGATATGAGTTCAGGAGAAAAACTCTCAAGTTCATTATAGAGTATATCAAAGGCATCCAGATAGTTATCTTCACTTAGGTCAATTAAAAAAGCCAGTGCTGCTGTGCGGGAAATATGTTTTAAAAAACGTATCCCAAGTCCCATGCCCTCAGAAGCTCCTTCTATTAAGCCGGGGATGTCAGCAATTATTATGTCCCTGGCATCATTTGCACCGGCGCCCAGGGTTAAAACGCCCAGGTTGGGGATTTTTGTTGTAAAAGGGTAGGGAGCAATTTTTGGTCTTGCATTAGTAAAGCGGTCAAGAAGGGAGGATTTTCCCGCATTGGGGAAACCTACAAGCCCTATATCCGCCATTACCTGCAGCTCAACCAATAGGCGGCGTTTTTCTCCTGCTTTGCCCGGCAGTGCCTTTCTTGGAGTCTGGTTTACAGAAGATTTAAAGTGTATATTACCCCAGCCGCCGTTTCCCCCCTTTAAAAAGAGAAAATCGCTTTCATCCTCTGCAAAGTCACGTATTACTTCGCCATTGCCGGGATCTTTTATTACTGAGCCCGGCGGCAGGTAAATGTGAACATCGTCTCCGTTGCGCCCATAACAGCCCTTGTTTTCGCCGTCTCTGCCGTTTTCTGCCTTGTAACTTACTTTATACCTTAGGTGGGCAAGGGTGCGTAGGTTTTTTCTGATTTTAAAGATTACGTCTCCGCCCCTGCCGCCGTCTCCGCCTGAGGGACCGCCCCTAGGGACAAACTTTTCCCTGCGGAAGGCTATACAGCCGTTTCCGCCCTTTCCCGAGGCAACTTCAATAATTGCTTCATCTGCGAATTTTTGCATAGTTAATGTAAGAAACTATGTTTCTGTAGATAATGGTTAATTAATCTCCAATGGGAGTAACTGCTGCCAGTTTACGTCCACGGCGCTGAGTATAGGACACTTTTCCGTCTGTAAGGGCAAAGAGGGTATAATCCCCGCCGCAGCCTACATTGCTTCCGGGGTGTATCTTAGTGCCTCGTTGGCGTACTAAAATGGAACCTGCCTTGGCAAAGCCGCCGCCATATACTTTTACACCGAGATATTTTGGGTTGGAATCCCTTCCATTTTTTGCGCCGCTGCCGCCTCTTTTACGTGCCATAAGAGTTCCTCCGCTCTATATTTACTTTCAAATATTGGGGAAATTCCCTTTCTACAGCCTGTAAGCCCTCTATTAAGCAGCTTCCGGCTCCTCTTAGGAATTCTTTCCCTTCGGGGTTATAATCTGCTTCCAACAGGAAGCTTCCCCGTTCCGGATTATTACCCCGGACTGTAATGTCCTTGCTTTTGGCAAGAACTATTGCGATAGTCTTCGTCAGTACAGTAACAGAAGCGCAGACTATGTCATTGCCCCTTGGCTTTGTACCGGAATGACCTTCCACCCGGCAAAACCTTAATAAACCTTCATTGTCTATAACAAGTTCTGCCTGTATCACAGAGTATTATACTCCGCTTATGTCCTGTATTTTAATTACCGAGTACTGCTGTCTGTGACCCTGCTTTCTGCGGTAATCTTTTTTTGGTTTATACTTAAAAACAATGATCTTTTTGGCCTTTTTATGGGCTTCTACTACTGCTTTTACCTTTACACCTGCGACATAGGGAGCTCCCACGCTTACGGTATCCCCTGAAACCATGAGTACAGATTCAATATCTATAACCGAACCGGGGAGGGCGTCTATTAAGTCCACTTCCAGAACGCTTCCCTTCTCGGCTTTATATTGCTTACCTTTAAATTCCATTAACGCATACATATTATCCTTCCTTACTAACTGAATGAATTTTATACACTTTTTTTGCTCTCTTGGTCAAGTGCTTTGCGATTATATCGCAGCAGTTTTTTGTTTAACACAAACAATGCAGCAATCATAAGCAGGGCATAAAGGAGGGCGCTTCTGTAACCCCAGGCAGGGCCTATAATGCTGTTTGTAAGTCCCATTATAAGGTTTATTACGGCGTTTATGGCTCCTGTGATGACTACAATGGCACTTGTCATTACAGGGGAGTTATTTCCAAAATATCCCATGGCCACTGCCATTAGCGTAGGCCATAAAATGGCAGTGAAAAAGCCAAGGGCAGGGAGTACATAGATACCATTTACACCCAGAATAAAACCCAGGATAAAAATTCCGCATATGGCCCAGGATGCAATAAATAAACTATGTACATAACCTACTTTTTCTATGATAAAGCCGCTTATAAGGCGTGAAAGCGTAAAAAGTATAAAAAAGTTGGATACAAATGATGCTCCTGTAGTTGCAGGGTCTTGGCCATAGACATCCTGGAAATATAAACCTCCCCAGTTACTGGTTGATAATTCTACCGGAACCATAAGGCCCAATACGATAGAGAAGAGCCAGACTTCCGGGGTTTTTATGGCAGTGAAAAAAGTTATTTTTTCTTTGGATTCTTTGTCCAGGCTATGATCTTTGGGAAAGCGGGTTAAAATTGCAGGGATGAACAATATCATTACCATAGGAATGGATAGAAGGTAAACCCAGCGCCATCCCATGTTAACGGCCAAAAGGCCTGCTGTTCTGGGGCTGAAAATGGAGCCCAAACCGTAAAAAAAATGTAAAAGGCTCATTAAAAGAGCGGCTTTTTTCCTAAAAAGTTGAGTTGCAAGCGCGTTACTGCTTACTTCGAAGACTCCGCTGGCAGCAGAGATAATAAACAATGAAGAAGCAGCCAAAAAGAAGCCGGGTAAAAAGAAAATAGCCAGTAAACCAAGGATAATAAGGATAAAACCGCTGGATAAACTCGTTTTTACACCAAATTTTCCAATTATAATTCCGCCTGCCAGGGAAAATATTACGTATGCAAATGCAATTAAGGAAACCAATAAGCCCTGTTGTTCGTAGTCTATGTTAAATTCAGTTTTAATTAAGGGGAGGCTTACACCTTTTATGTTTTCTACATAGCCAAAGAGGAAAAGCAGGCCAAAAAGTATGAAAAAGAGCAGTATAGTACGGAATTTTTTAGGCATTGTGTTTACTGCCCAGTATTGTCTCTATTTTTTCGCATAGAATTTTATGTCCCTCTCCGTTTTTTATGGCACTAAAGCTTAGGCTCCCCGGAAAATCATTAATAAGATCTTCCCTCTCTGTTTCGATTTTGAGCTTATCTATTTTATTCAGTAAAATGATCATGGGGATACTGTCTGCTCCAAGCTCCCTTAATACAGATAGGGTAGTTTCGTAATGTGAATGTATCTCTTCATCGGAACTGTCCAGTACATTGATAAGTATATCTGCATGTTTTACTTCTTCCAGTGTCGAACGAAAGGCATTAACCAGGTTATGGGGGAGCTGCCTGATTAATCCTACTGTGTCTACCAGCAGGGTCCGGCCGCCATTTGGCAGTTCAAGGCGCCTTGATACAGGATCCAAAGTTGCAAAGAGTTTATCCTCTGCCAGAACACCGGCTCCTGTAAGTATGTTTAACACAGAAGATTTTCCTGCATTGGTGTAACCTACAAGGGCACAGACAGGCATGGCCTGGCGTTCCCTTTGCCGCCTTTGCACCTGTCTTTGCTGCTTAACTTTTTCCAGTTCTTTTTCCATTTGCTTAATGCGCTTTTCCACAAGACGTCTGTCTGTTTCAAGGCGGGTTTCGCCCTCTCCCCTTGTCCCGTAGCGGCCGCCCCTTTGTCTTGAGAGGTTAATGTATTTATGCTGCAGGCGCGGAAGTGCATAGTTAAGCTCTGCAAGGTTTACCTGCAATACAGCCTCCCTTGTGCTTGCCCTGCTTGCGAAGATCTGTATTATTAGCTCCTGTCTGTCTATTACAGAGATCCCTGTAAGAGTCTCCCAGTTACGCTGCTGGGATGGGCTTAGATCCCTGTCAAATACTATGCAGTCAACTTCAAGTGCCTTTGCTTTTTCTGAGATTTCATCTGCCTTGCCTGTTCCCATCCCATAACGGGGATGCCTTTCTCTTAGCTTAACTATTTCTGATGCTTTGATATCAAGCTCCAGGGTATTGGCAAGACCTTCAAGTTCTTTTAAAAGAGATTCCGCTTTTTTTATGGACATTTTTTCATCTTTAATGCCAATTAAAAAAGCACTTTTACTCTGCTCGTTATAGATTGATTCCTTCATGATATTTCTATATCATATAACTTCTATGATGACTGCGACAACTGCGCAGAAAATAGCTCTTAGTTTTCTCATTGCCATACTCCTCTTTGGTCTTGTATTCGGGCTTAGCAATATATTCGATACATTCGCCATGGAAGAGGCAGTTATTCTTTACTCATGTCTTTTTCTTACATTTTTTCTTATTGTCTTTTTAATTTTAAACTTTAGGCAGGATCCTGTAACAATAATTCAGGGCAGGATGAAGAGGCTATGGGTTTCTCTTGTAGAGCAGTTTTATGAAGACAAGGTGGAAGTTGACTGGATACGCTGGAACAGGGAGCTTGAACATAAGCGAAGCGAAATAGACGCATTCTTAAAAAAAGGCATTAAGTCGTCCGGGCATAAAGAGAGTATTGATAAAATTATGAATAGATCCTGGAGAGAACTTCTTTCCATTACCAGTACATCCGGAGACGAAATTGAAGATCTTGAGGAAGCAGTAGATTTAGAGCCCGGTTTTTCAGAGCCGGAATTAAAGGTAATTTCCGGAAATGTAGAAGCCTCCTTTGTAGAAGAAGTTCCCCAGTTTAACAATTTACTAAGCCCCGGCAGTGGACTATTTTTGCCCGGTAAATTTTATTTTTCAATAACAGGTAAAGAAAAAATTGATGATCTTGAAGTAATTGAAGATGTAATCATAGAAAGAAACGGCGTGCATTATATAGACAGTAAGATACTTAATAAAGAAAATAAAAAAAGCGGCGCTCTAAATATGGAATTCAAAAAACTTGTGGATTCTGTACTAAAATCGTAAAAATCAATATTTTATCTACTGATAGTGAATTTTTGTCCCCAGTGGATGTTTGTCATAGAAATGAAAAGACCGGATAATACACTGCATTGGAGAGCTATCCGGTGGGATATAACAAGCGTAAAGAAGAAACAGTTATCGGTGCAAATATGCGGGCTATTTTTAGTTCTAACTTAAGGAAGATACGCGAAGAGGCAAAGCTCTCGCAGATTAATTTGGCAGAAAAGGCAGATTTGGCACCTAATTTTATTAATGCAATAGAGAATGGGAAAAAATGGATCTCTCCTGAATCTCTTGGAAGACTGGCAAAATCACTGGAAGTAGAACCATATCAGTTTTTTCTGACAGATTCCAAGTGGAATACCCAGGGAAAGGAATACCTATCCCTGTTTATATCCGATATAGAAAAAGTTTCAAAAGACTACCGCGAGCGTTATTTGGACGATTAGTCCAGATACTCTACTCTGGATAAATCAAATAAACGGTTTACCTGATTACGTGAAATAAGGAAATCCGCAAAACCTTCCTGGGTTAAAGCATAAAAATCCCTGTTGTAAGGAACAAGACCTATGGAAGCTCTGGCACCGGGGAAAAGGTTCATACTATATTCAATGTATATGCTTCCCGGCAGGTCGTATGAATCCAGAGGCTCAAGCATCTCTGCATCAAATGAGAGACCAATTACGTTCATATACCATTGCCTGAATGATCTTGCCTCTGTTCTTCTCCCGTTTATATAGAATCTATCATTGGCAGCATCCTCTATTTCTGCCTCTATAAGCTCAGGGCCGCCTGTAACTCTTATGCTGTCTACTGAATCTATGTTAAGAATTAATGCCAGTCTAGTTACAAGAGAAAAGGGATTTATATTTACAATGCCGTCAAGGCCCCCGACTAATAATACAGTATCGCTGTCAGGGAATTTCGCAAAGTAAGTATTGTTGCCTATGCTGTTTCCCACCAGTATATCAAGGACATCCCAAGGAGATTGAACAAATAACCTTGTTGGCGTATCCAGCCCGTAAGGTGCAAGAGATAAAGGCTCATTTTCGACATACTCCATAAAGAGTATTCTATTCATGTTTTCCAGTATAGTTTGAAAGTTCTCTGCATCTACAGCCCTTGGAACAACATAGGGTGCGTTTAGTATGTATGGTGAAAAAGTTGTGGAAAGGTAAGTTGGGCGTACATGAGGCATGGGGCTTACATCAATGCGGAGATCAGGTCTTTCTATGGAAAAACGTAAAATTTCCATTAGGTCAAAGAAGGGGAAATCTATATGAGGGCGCAGTGAGCTTACATCTACTTGAAAGCTCTCCCCTGTGAATCTGGAGATAGTATAGACCTTTGGGTCTCCTGCTACCATGAAATAATAACTTGCCATGGAAGGTGTTATATCACCTCTTATGTATTCAACCCTGTTTCCCGTAACATCATAAACTGCAGCTATCAACGAAGGGTTATCAAAACCGTAAATGCTTATGTCTTCCGGTTCTTCTTCAAGTATGGAATCAATTATAAGGCTGCCATAGGTCCAGGCAAGATTTTCTATATTTCGCTGTTCCAGCTCCAGCCAGTGGGGAGGAGTTTCACCGTCTAAAAGGAGTAGTTCCCATACGCCATTTATTTTTTCGAAGGTCATGTTGGGTAACTCTATTCTGGAAACCAGGTGACCCTCTATGTTACCAACCCTAATTAGAGGATTTCTGCTTGTTACGGGGTTATTTACCGGCCTGCTGCGTACCCATGCAAGTGCTCCAAAGTAAGCCGGTATAAGTAGTGCTATTGTTGCAAGTACAATAATTATGGTTTTTACTTTTCTTGTCATTGACTATACCTCACAGGTGGCGCCGTTTTAGCCAGACAGTGAATCCGGAAACAAAGAATGCTATGGGTATAACACCAATAAACAAGACGCCGTATGTTATTAAATTAGTCATGGTTAAGTGCATGGGACCTACAATGTGGCTCCTGGAGCGTACCGAGCCTGTTTCCTGCCTGTCATGCAGCCAGGTAAGGCTGTTCATAAAAAGATCCATATTGGCAGGAATTCCGTATCCGAAAGCAGTCATAAGTAAATTGGATTCACCAAAAGCAACTATTCGGGTTTGAGGTTCCGGGTCCATGGGGTTTATCCAGCCTGTGCCCGGATCTTCCACTGCAACTCCAAGTATGTGGGGACCGGGTATGTCGCCGCCTATCATTTCTGTTGTAGCTATATCAATGTCGCTGCGAAGAAATGCAGAGCTGGAGCTGCGTAAGAGCGGTATAATTTCTGTTTGGCGGCGTCTTGTTGGGAGTTCAGAAATTGACATTGCTTCGATATAGACTATGGGGGTTCTTTCCTTGTTTAAAAGAGCATTTGTAATATCATGCTCTAAAGTATCCGGAAGAATTACCCTTGGGTCCATCATGGTAAAGTAAGATGAATCTCTTTCATTTACAATTCCATAATTAAAAGCTATACCAAAACTGGCAAGAACCCTGTTTAAATTTGTTAGCTCTCTTATACGGTAATCTGCAAAAACCATTAAGCGTCCGCCATTATCAAGGTATTCAAGGAGCTTGTCTGCTTCCATGGGGGCTAAATCTCTTTGAGGTCCGTAAATTACAATTACTGTTGCATCATCGGGAATATCGTTAAGCATGAGGTTAATCTGCCTCATGTCATAATTTTCCCTGTCCAGGTACTCATAGATGCCAAAAAAACTTAATGATGTTTCTCCATGCCCTGTTAATTCATAAATTACAGGGGTTGTTCCCGTTCCTACAAACAAAATAGCGTTGGAAATCCTGCGTTCCACCATTACATCTGTAACAGTCAGGTCTCCCATATTAAAGAAGTCGAACATTTCAAAAGGTGTTATTAATCTAAAGCCCATTTCACCTTCTACTATAATACTACCCTGGGAAATACCTCTTCTTTCCCTGTCATACCTCATTATAAAACCGGGATTTCTGTCCGGATCTAATATATCCAGTGTTATAAAACGGCTTCTGGATAGGTACTGGCTTATAGTGTCCATTACTACGGGGTTTTCTGTTCCCGGAGTCCACAAACCGTAGAATCTTATTGGAGCATCAAGCTGTTCCAAAATTTCCAGGGTTTGATCTGATAAGGAGAAAACCTGGTTTCTTGTAAGGTCTAACTGTATGGGGAACTGCCCAATTAGCAGGTTAAGCATTAAAAGAGCTATAAGAACACCAAGTGAAATTAATGCGGCATAACCGCCGTATTTCACATGTCTTGTGCTGAATGATTCGCGGATCTTTTCAAAACCGCTGATATTTTTGAAGAACTTCATCATTTTCCTCCTAATTCCACCGTCTTTTTTCCAAAATCCTGATAGTCAGGAAAATGAAAAGACTTGCGAATGAGGCATAGTAAATAAGCGCATCCACCCTTAAAACTCCCCTCATAAAAGGTTCATATCGGCGGTTAAGAGAAAACCAGCCCAAAAAGCGCGGAATAAAGCCCGGGAATACACCCGTGTTAAATAAAAGGAAGCCGCCTATGGTAAGACCACCTATAATTGCCGCTCCCAGTACTATTACCCAGTTTTTGGTGTTAAGAAAAACAAAAAGCAGAACTGCCAAAAGAAGTACCAATGCCGAAGCTATACCCGAGTTTGTGTCGCTTGGAACAAAGCGGCTTAAGGGATCTACCAGCCAGATGAACATAAGTACAAAGAAGGTTACAAGTGCCGCTGTTAGCTGGTTTTCTGTTCCGGCAGAGATAAAGAGTCCCAAAGAGATATAACAGGCTCCAAGGAAGATAAAGCCTATATAACTTCCTACAGTTTCCATTACCTGAAGATCACCATGAACTGCGATAACCACTGCGTATGCAACTGTAAAAACCAGTGTGCCTATGTAGACCATCATAGCAGCCATGAACTTCCCGCAGACTATACCAATTATGGAAACAGGGCTTGTTAATAGAAGCTGGTCTGTCTTTTGACGTTTTTCTTCGGAAAAAAGTCTCATGGTTAAAAGCGGAATTGCAAAAAGGTAAATTAAAAGTACGCTTCCCAAAAATGGCGTAAAAAATGAACTTCTTGAAAGTAGGTTGTCCATAAAATAAAAGACACCGGAGAGCAGCAGGAATAAACCCATGTAAATAAATCCAATTGGGGTTTGGAAATATGCTTTAAACTCCCTTTTAAAAATCGCTATCATTTGGATGCCTCCCCCTGGCTTACGCCGGCTTCGCTTGTAGTTAGATTAAGGAAAATATCTTCAAGACTCATGTTCTGTGACCGCATCATAAGTAAAGGTATGTCTGCTGCCGCAAGTGCTCTGGAAAGGTCTCTGCGTATATCTGCATCTCCCTGAGCTTCTATTACTGCTTCTATGGTTCCTGCTTCCTCAGATTCCTGAAAATTTAATTTACTTATTGAAGCTACTTTAGAAAGTGCTTTGGAAATCTCTGTTTCTGATCCTTCCATTCTAAGAACCAGGTGGCTTCCGCCCAAAAGGTGCTTCGCAAGGTTGTCAGGGGTGTCATCGGCAACAATTTTGCCAAAATTTATGATTAATACCCTTTTACAGACCATGCTGACTTCAGGAAGTATATGTGAGCTAAGGATTATGGTTCTATCTTTACCCAGTTCGCGTATAATATCTCTTATTTCCAGTATCTGCTTAGGATCAAGACCGGCTGTTGGTTCGTCCATGATCATGACCTGGGGGTCGGCTATTAGTGCCTGAGCCAGTCCCACTCTTTGTCTGTACCCTTTGGAGAGGTTTTTTACAAGGCGCTTTGCATGGTCTGTAATGCCTACAGTTTCCATAACATAGTTTAAACGCTCTTTTCTCTTGGCCGGGACTATGCCTTTAATCTCGCCAACAAAGCTAAGATACTCTCTTACCGTCATATCCAGATATAAAGGCGGCATTTCCGGTAAATAACCTATCTTTCGCTTAATTTCTGTGGGATATTCCAGGATATCTTGACCCTCTATTTGAACCAAGCCTTCGGTGGGAGAAAGATATCCTGTAAGGATGTTCATTGTCGTAGTTTTTCCGGCTCCATTGGGCCCTAAAAAGCCTACAATCTCCCCTTTTTCAATTTTAAAACTAGCGTTATTAACCGCTATATGCGGTCCATAGCGCCTGACCAGGTTTGTAACCTCAATCACAGTGTCTCCTTCGGAGGATCAGTCATTTTTTTAGACCCTCCTTAAAGTTGATAACAAAAAATATATAGGAAATGTTACATTAGAACAATAACCTTAGACTATCTTTAAGCATCTTTTAGCACCCAGCGTATAAATTTTATTCCGCCAAAAACGCCTATGAGACCTAGTACGATGAGCGCAATACCCATAGGCACAGGATTTTCCATTAGAGCCGATGCATCAACTTCATAAGGACCTTGTGCCTGCTGCGATAATGCCTGTTCGGGGTTAAAAATAAAGTTAAAACCTGCCATTAATAAATTTCCCGCGAAAAATACTATAACCGTACCAATTATTAATTTTAATATACGCATGTAAGGCAATTCTAACATGATGGTGCTATTCTTTCAACTCAACAACCTGTGAACATATATTTTGATATACATTATTAATACAGAGGGAACAGTGAATGTACTCATTGAAATTTTGTATGTAATAATGGATAGTAATAGTATGGATAAATTCGACTCTGAGCCGCCTAAAGACGATAACCAGAAGAAAAATAGCGGTCCCCAGTTTCCCTTTGGAGAAGGCGGTCCTAAATTTCCCAATATCAAGCCGCCTTTTGGAGGCTGGAAGCTCACTATTGCCTATGTTTTGGTTATTATTGCCGGCTTGAGTTTTTTTAATTATATATTTTCAGGTCAGGCAAATCCTACAATTTATTTTTCCGAGTTCAAAGCAAGAATTTCCAGTGGTGAAATAAAGCGTGTGGAAATAAATGATACAGTTTTTATTGGTTATACAAGCATACAGCCCCGCAGCTCAACTGCTAACTCACCTTTTCCAAACCAGAATATGGGTGTTTCCGAAGTAGTATACAGAACTGTTCCCTTAAATGATCCCGAGTTCATAAAACTAATGGATGAAATGAATGTTTCCTACTATGCGGTTTCCAGAGAGGGAACTGCACTGTTTAACATACTCATAACCTGGATACTGCCCATAGGCATTTTTCTCCTAATTTGGCGCTTCCTTATTAAACGCCTGGGTAATATGGGCAGTAATGTGCTTTCAGTAGGGCAGAACAAGGCTGTAGTTGTGGCAGAAGGAGATATTTCTACCCGCTTTGAGGACGTTGCAGGGGTGGACGAAGCGAAGGAAGAGTTAATGGAAGTAGTTGACTTCCTTAAAAATTCCAAAAAATACACCGAAATAGGCGGAAAGATTCCCAAGGGAGTTCTTTTGGTAGGCCCCCCGGGAACGGGAAAAACTCTGCTTGCCAGGGCAGTTGCAGGTGAGGCTCAGGTTTCCTTCTTTAGGATTTCCGGGGCAGAATTTGTAGAAATGTTTGTTGGTGTGGGAGCTGCCAGGGTAAGGGATCTCTTTAAACAGGCGCGGGAGAAGGGCGGAGGAATTATCTTTATTGATGAGCTTGATGCCATAGGAAAAAGCCGTATAAACAATGTCGCAGGCGGCAATGACGAAAGAGAGCAAACATTAAACCAGCTTTTGGTAGAAATGGACGGCTTTGACGGTACAAGCAGCCTTATCATACTTGCTGCCACCAACAGACCCGACGTACTGGACCCGGCTTTGCTTAGACCCGGGCGTTTTGACAGGCAGGTTTTAGTAGATAGACCTGATCTTAAGGGAAGGGAAGCAATACTAAAAATACATTCAAAATCTGTACAAAAAGATCATACTGTAGATCTGGAGGCGATTGCCCGTATAAGCTCAGGTTTTTCCGGGGCAGATCTTGCCAATATTGTAAATGAAGCGGCTTTACTGGCAGTAAGAGCCGGACGTAAGAAGGTTTCCCAAAAAGATTTTGATGAGGCTATAGAAAAAACAGTTGCAGGTTTGCAGAAAAAGACCAGGGTGCTAAAACCCAAAGAGAGAAAACTTACCGCCTACCACGAAGCAGGACATGCTCTTGTTGCTGCTTACACGCCAAATGCAGACCCTGTACAAAAAATATCAATTATTCCTAGAGGTTTTGCACTGGGTTACACCATGCAGCTTCCCATGGAAGACCGTTTTACCATTACCGCCTCTGACCTTTTGGGTAGGATAGATATACTTTTGGGCGGCAGGATAGCCGAGGAAATGATCTCCGGAGAATATTCCACCGGTGCGGCAAACGATCTAACTAAAGCTGCAGATATAGCCCGAAAGATGATCACCGATTACGGTATGAGTGAGCGTTTCCGTAATGTCGCCCTTACTTCCAGAGGCATTAGCATGACTGGGCAGGAGAGAAACGATCCCCTCTTTCAAAGAGAGTATGCGGAAAGCACACAGCAGTACATAGATGAAGAAATTGCCCGTATTATGGAGTGTGAGTTTCAGAAAGCCACAGAGATTTTAAAGCAAAGGCGGCATGTGCTTGATAAAGTCGCGGCGGCATTGCTGGAAAAAGAGACACTCGACGAGAAAGAGTTCAACTCCCTTCTTGAAGAACCGGCTTTATATACAATAAACGCTCACGCCAGCGATGAAATCGCAAGCAATAATACCAGCGATCCTGTCAACGATAACATTGATCCCGCTCTTTAAGCTGTCACAGCTCCCGCCCTCGCAAAAGTTAAGAAAAGCCGCAAACCTAATTAGAGCCGCAGAAAAACTCTTGATAGGCAGGAACCTTGATGCAAAGGAACTCGATTATTATAAAAGGCTGCTTGCCTTCCTGCTTGATACCGGCGGGTTTTCTCCCCTCGAAGCAGATACTATAAAAAATACACAGGATAAATTTTTACCGGAAAGCGGTAATACTGAGCTTCGCCGTCTCTTTAATAACTTGTACCAGATTTTACTTACAAAGACAGGGCGCTTCCAGGCAGATTGGGATTTTTATGATGCAGACGGGATTTTGGATCCTGCAAAAAGGCAGTTTTTTAAAGGAATGCAGGTTTACCTTGAAGATATACGCTCTCCTTATAATATTGGTTCCATGTTCAGGGCAGCGGAATCTTTTGGAGCAGAAAAAATCTGGCTCTCACCTTTTTCTGCCAGCCCAAAGCATAAAAGGGCAGAACGCACTGCCATGGGCTGTGTAGATGTCCTTGCCTTTGAACAGCTTGAAGGCAGCCCCTTCGATAATACTTCCCATGTTGCGCATAATGCTTTTACCGGCCTTCCCCTCTTTGCCCTGGAGACAGGGGGCACTGCACTTGAGGATTTCTCCTTTCCCCGCGAGGGTGTTTTAATTGCCGGCTCTGAAGAGCTGGGTGTAAGCCCCGAAGCCCTTTCAGCGGCAGACTCTTCTCTTGGAAGGGTAAGCATAAAAACCTGGGGTGCCAAAGGCTCATTAAACGTGTCTGTGGCGTTTGGAATAGTAATGCAGGCATGGGCGGCACATTTATCCGGGGCTTAGCCCAAATGTCTGCTTCCACTTATAATGAAAATCTGCTATAATATTCTATTAAGCATATAGTTTTTCCGGAGAAATCCGTAATAAGAGGAGGTTTTTAATGGTAAGTGAAAGTGTAATAAAAGAGATGAAATCCATTGCTTTAAAGTTCCGTTTTGATGTTCTTGAAATGATAGGCAAAAACAATACGGGGCATCTTGGAGGATCATATTCACTTGCGGAAGCAATGGCAGTTTTATACTTTCATCGCATGAATATTAACAAAAACAATCTGCATAACCCCAACAGGGACAGGCTTCTTTTATCAAAAGGGCATGGTGCCCTTATACAGTATGCAGCGTTATGCGAAAAAGGATTTTTCCCCAGGGAAGAGTTAAAAAGGGTAAAAACCCTTAAAGGACTCCTGCAGGGACACCCTGATCTTAGCATTCCCGGCATAGAAGCAGTAACCGGTTCACTTGGGCAGGGCCTTTCCATAGGTCTTGGCATGGCTTTGGCATTAAGACTGGATAAAAGTCCTGCCAGAGTTTTTGTTGTAATGGGTGACGGTGAACAAAGTGAAGGACAGTTGTGGGAAGCCGCTCAGGCTGCTGCCTTTTATAAAGCAGATAATATCACTGCCTTCCTTGACTGGAACAGAATACAGGCAACCGGTGCCACGCAGAAAGTTTTTGATATTCCTAACTTAAAAGACAAGTGGAGTTCTTTTGGCTGGGAAGTATGCAGTGTAAATGGTCATGACCCCGAAGCTATTATTACCGCTATAGAGCACACTGATACTGTAAAAGGTAAACCTACTTTAATTATTCTAGATACAGTAAAGGGAAAAGGTCTTTCCTTTGCAGAGGGAAATGCCGCTTTTCATAATGGTCTAATAGACGAAGCTACATATAATAAAGCCCTTCATGAACTGGAAGCGGCAAAAGCGAGGTTATAATCATGGCAAAAACTAAAAAAACCGTAAAAGCAAAAAAAGCAGCTCCAAAGAAAGCAGCGGCAAAAAAAGTTACAGCGAAAAAAGCAGTTACGAAGAAAGCTGCTGACAAAAAACCGTCAGTTAAGAAAGCTGCCGTAAAGAAAGCCACTGCTAAAAAAGCTGTCGTAAAAAAAGCTGCTGCCAAAAAAACAGCTCCAAAGAAAGCAGCGTCTAAAAAAGCCTCAGTAAAAAGAGTAACGGCAAAGAAAGCAGCTGACAAAAAAGCAACAAATAAAAAAGCGCCTGTAAAAAAAGCTGTCGCAAAAAAAGCCGCTCCAAAAAAATCAGCCGCCAAAAAAATAAGTGCGAAAAAGAGCGCAGTAAAAGCCCCCGCCAAAAAACTTCTCAAAAATGAAAGCCTCCGCAGGGCCTATGGTGATATGCTTGTTGCCGAAGGAAAAAAGAACAAGGATATAGTTGTTTTGGAAGCGGATCTTGGAAAATCCACAATGTCTTTTCTCTTTCAGGAAAATTTTCCCGACCGTTACTTTGAAATGGGCATTGCCGAACAAAATATGACCTCTACCGCTGCCGGACTTGCTCTTGCAGGCAAAATCCCCTTTACCGGCACCTTTGCAGTCTTTGCTGCAGGACGCGCTTACGATCAGATTCGTTGTTCCATAGCGATTCCCAAAGCCAATGTAAAACTAATAGGTTCAAGCTGCGGCCTTTCTGATTACGGTGACGGAAAAACCCACCAGTCTGTGGAAGATGCCAATATTATACGCGCAATTCCTCACATGGTTGTTCTTAACCCGGCAGACGCAGAAGAAGTGAGAAAAATGATTCCGGCAATACTAAAATATAAGGGTCCTGTTTATTTAAGAATTAACAGGGGAGACCTTCCTGTTTATACAGAGCCGGGCGGAACTTTCACAATAGGTAAAATTTATCCCATGAACACAGGCAAGGATGTTGCCATTTTTGCAACAGGTGTAATGGTAAGTAAAGCAATGGAAGCTGCAGAGAAACTGCAAAAAGAAAAAATTTCTGCACAGGTTCTTAATGTTAGTACGCTAAAACCCTTAAGCAAAGCCGAGGTTTTAAAGTACGCCCAGGGTAAAAAGGCAATACTTGTTGCCGAAGAAGCCGTAAAAACAGGCGGCCTTGGCGAAACAATAGCTTCCATGTTAATTGGCGAAGTAAAGACAAAGTTTGACATAATTTGCATTAACGATGAATTCGGAACATCTGCGCATAACTACGAAGACCTTTTGGTTTACTACGGACTTACCGCTAACAACGTATACAAGAAAGTGCTTGCTTTGATTAAGTCAAAGTAAATTTTACCGCAATGCGCGGTTTATAAAGGAGAAATAAAAATGGCAATTATTGGATTTATTGGTCTTGGAATTATGGGAAGGCCCATGGCAAGTAACCTTATTAAAGCAGGTTATAAGCTTGTTGTTTATGACAAGTTTGCAAAGTTTGATGATCTGGTTTCCCAGGGTGCGGAAGGAGCCTCCTCCAACAAGGAAGTAGCATCCAAAAGTGATATCATTATCACCATGCTGCCAAACTCTCCGCATGTAAAAGAAGCTATTCTTGGTGCAGGCGGTGTTGCAGAAGGTGTTAAAACAGGAGCTATAGTAGTTGATATGAGCTCCATCGCTCCGGCTGCTTCGCAGGAAGTCGGAACCGCACTTAAGGAAAAAAATGTAGCCTTTTTGGATGCTCCTGTATCAGGCGGTGAGCCAAAAGCTATAGACGGAACTTTGGCAATAATGGTAGGCGGCGAAAAAAGCGTTTTTGAAAAAGTTAAACCCATTCTTGAAAAAATGGGCTCTTCTGTTGTTTTGGTTGGAGATGTAGGTGCAGGTAATGTTGCAAAGCTTGCCAACCAGATAGTAGTCGCTCTTAATATCGCCGCAGTCTCGGAGGCCTTTGTGCTTTCTACCCGTGCGGGCGTAAAACCGGAGGCGGTATTTGACGCAATTAAAGGCGGTCTTGCCGGCTCTACTGTTATGAATGCAAAAATCCCAATGATACTGGACGGCAATTTTAAGCCCGGTTTCCGCGTGGAACTCCATATAAAGGATCTGCAGAACGCATTGGACACGGCACACGATCTTGCCGTTCCCATCCCTCTTACCGCCTCTGTTATGGAAACACTGCAGGCATTAAAAGTGGACGGTATGGCGGCTAACGACCACAGCGCCATTATACGCTACTATGAAAAACTTGCCAAGGTAGAGGTAAGAAAGTAATGGCCGCTGCTTCGCTTGTTCAGGGTTCAAGGCTAAAGGGTAAGGTTGCCCTTATAACAGGCGGCGCTCAGGGTCTGGGCGCAGCAATGGCAAAGCGCTTTGCAGGAGAGGGAGCTGCGATATTTATCGCGGACTTAAATGCAGAAGCCGGTGAGGCGGCTGCGGCTGAATTAAAAGCCGGAGGAGCTTCTGCCTTTTTTGTAAGCCTGGATGTGACAAGCGAGGATAGCTGGAAAGCCGCCATTGCCGCAGCTCTTAAAGAGTGCGGTAAACTTGACATACTTGTTAACAACGCCGGCATTAATATACGAGAGCCCATAGAAGAAATGAAGACAGAAAGCCTTGATGCAATGATGTCAGTTAACATAAAGGGGCCTTTTTTGGGCTGCAAGCATATAATACCTGTCATGCGCAAAAACGGAGGCGGCTCCATTATAAACATGTCTTCTGTCTGCGGTCTTATTGGCCACCGTTATACTACAGAAGCCTATACTGTTACCAAGGGAGCCGTAACCCTTTTAACAAAAACAGTTGCAGTGCGTTATGCAAAAGACAATATACGCTGCAACTGCATTAACCCAAGCACTGTAGATACTCCTTTGTTACAGGAGCTTTTTAAGATCCCCGGCAGAAGGGAAGAGCGTATTGGTGAAGTTCCCCTTGGGCGCCTTGCAACGGCAGAGGATGTTGCAAATGCCGCATTGTTTCTTGCCTCGGAGGAAGCGTCTTTTATTAACGGTGTAGCCTTTCCTGTGGACGGAGGAACTACAGCAGACTAATAGTAGCTAAGGAGGATAAATTGAAAATTACCGGTGTCAAAATTCTAAAACGGACATGTAATTATGTTAACCGCTATGCCCGTGAGCTGGGCCCAATTACAAAACCCGAACATTACGATGAATACGCCTACCGTTATCCTCCCATACGTTCGACTGGGGAGAATCCCGGACAGAGAATAGGACATTTTATTGAAGTTAATACTGATGAAGGAATATCCGGGCAGTACGGTATTATTGAGAGCAAACCTGAGCTTCTTGCAATCATGGACGGCCTAAAAGATTATGTCATAGGTAAAGATCCTCTGGACAGCCGCATGATATGGGATATGATGAGCCGCTACGACAGACATGCGCGTAGCGGAATTATGATGATGGCTATATCTGCCCTTGATATTGCAATTTGGGATTTAAAAGGAAAAATACTAGGACAGCCTGTATATAAAATACTCGGCGGCGGCAGAAACAAAGTGCGCCCCTACGTTAGTACGCTAGGTTTTTCTGTTGAACCTGAGGCTGCTAAAAAAAGAGCTCTGGAAATTAAGGCTATGGGTATAAGGGCGCAAAAATGGTTCTTCCGTTACGGACCTGCCCACGGAGCAGAAGGGCTGCGTAAAAATCTTGACATGGCATTTGCATTGCGTGAAGTTCTAGGAGATGATTACGAAATTATGTTTGACTGCTCCATGAATTGGACTGTAAACTATGCACGAAGAATGTTTAACGAACTGGAATCTGTCCGCCCCGTATGGGTAGAAGAAGTATTAAGAGCCCACATGATAGACGGTTTTAGGCACTTAAGAGATTCTACAAGCATACCGCTTGCGGCAGGAGAGCATATTTACACCCGCATGGAAGTAAACGCATATTTACAGGATAATATTTTTTCCTTTATGCAGAGCGATCCTGTCTGGTGCGGCGGCATAACTGAATCCATTAGAATAGCCGACCTCTGTGAAATGTACAGTGTTACCTATGCGCCTCACGGTCATGCGCTAATGCCTGCCGTTCATGTTGTTGCATCTATGCCTCCTGATGTAAGTCCCTACTGCGAGTATCTAATTGCCATAATGGACAGCAAAAATGCATTCTTCAAGGAAAGACCAATAGATAAAGACGGTTTTATTTCGTTAAACGAAACTCCCGGACTTGGAGAAGAACTTGACGAAGAAAGAATAATTTCTACAGAGCAGGTACAGTCCTTTGGATTTTGATCATGAAAATTACAGAAATTTGCATTGTAAAGAAAGTTTGCAATTTTAACGCAAAATACCAGTCAGTAACCCGTCAGGTAAATCAGCTTGATGCTTATGATGAGTTTGCAAATAAAGATCCCTCCTTTCTTGCTCCCGGAGCAGGAACAAGAACAGGCTACTTTATTGAAATTAAAACAGACGAAGGCATAACAGGTCATTATGGCACAGTGGAGAGCAGAAGCGAGCTTCTCTCTGTTATGGATGGTATAAAAGATTATCTCCTTGGAAAAGATCCAATGGAAAACCGTCTCTTGTGGGATATGATGAGCCGTTTTGACCGCCATGCAAGAAGCGGTGTTATGATGATGGCGATTTCCGCTCTCGATGTTGCCCTTTGGGATTTAAAAGGAAAAATATTGGGACAGCCTGTCTATAAAATACTCGGCGGAGGCAGAGCCAAACTAAGACCCTATGCCAGCATGCTTGGTTTTTCCGTAGAACCCTTAGACGCAATTAAGAAGGCGCTTGAAATTAAAGACATGGGAATAAGGGCACAAAAATGGTTTTTCCGTTACGGGCCAAATCAGGGTGCAGAGGGAATAAGAAAAAATCTTGACCTTGCCTTTGCACTACGAGGTGCATTAGGCGACGATTACGAACTTATGTTTGACTGCTACATGGGCTGGACAGTTAACTATGCACGCAGGGTATTTAATGAACTTGAAGTAATTAAACCTGTATGGGTAGAAGAAGTCCTTCGTCCTCACATGATGGACGGCTACAGGCACTTAAGGGATTCTACTGGCATCCCGCTTTCCGCCGGAGAGCATTTATACACCCGTATGGAGGTGAATGCTTACCTTAATGAAAATATATTTGCAGTGATGCAGAGCGACCCCGTATGGTGCGGGGGTATTACCGAAGCCCTAAGAATAGGTGACCTTTGCGAAATGTATGGCGTAACTTTTGCGCCTCACGGTCATGCGCTGATGCCTGCCTTGCATGTTGTTGCTTCAATGCCGCCGGATGTCAGTCCTTACTGTGAATACCTTCTTATACACATGAATAACAAAAATTGCTTTTTTAAAGAGCCGCAAATAGACAATGAAGGCTTTATATCTTTAAATAATGATCCCGGAATTGGGGAAGATGTTGATGAAGAAAGACTTGTTTCGTCGGAAATAATTAATAAATTTGAATTCAACTAAAGAAAAGGGGATATATATGAGCAGTGTATCTAATGAATCGCAGGTAAAAAAACGGAGAATTTCTGCAAAATTTATTGTCGCAGTTTTTTCCATAGTATTGTTTATTGTTTTTTCCATAGGAGGCAGCTTTGCGTTTTTCTTTTCAATGTCGCGTATCACCTATGCCAATGCCGGCATTGATCTTGCCAATGCGCTGGAAATCGAAAGGATAAAACTTGAAGCATCTGTTAACGCAGAAATTGCAATTGCCCTTAAGATGGCAACATCACCCCTCATTATCCAGCATTTTCTTGATCCGGAAGACCCCGTACTCCGCAGAATGGCGTTTAACGAAATTGAGGGATACAGGCTTGCTTTTGAAAGTCAGATTACATTTTGGGCAAGCGATATAGACAAGGAATTTTATTTTGACGAATTTAACCATTATACCATGGATGTAACAGACCCGGATAATTACTGGTACAGCATGACATTATATGAAACAGAAAGCTTCAATTTTAATATAAACTACAATCCGGAAATTGAAAGAACCATGCTTTGGATTAATGCCCCTGTTTTTGATCAATACCGTACTCCAATAGGTCTTGTAGGTACAGGAATAGATCTAACAAATTTTACTGACAATATTTACAGAAATTATACTGCTGGTGGAGAGCTTTATTTATTTAACGCCTATAACGAAATTACAGGTGCAAGGGATTCCAGACTTATACTTGATAAGGTAACCATAGATGCAATACTTGGTGATACCGGCAGGGAAATTTTATCTGCAGCACGTATTTTGGGGGATGATGAGAGCGTATCTTTTAGTTTTGACGGAAATGAAATTGCTGTAGTCAGTGTTCCTTCGTTGGACTGGTATATAACTGCAATCACATCCATATCTGCTGCTGACATTTTAGATTCTTCCATGACTGTTTTATTTATAGTAATGCTGGCAGGTATTGCATTAATATTTATTATTTTTTACAAGTTTATTTCCTGGCTTTTAAAGCCGCTAAATTTAATAATGACAACTCTTGGAGATATTACAGAAGACTGGAATATTTCCCGTAGGCTTGATATTACAAGAAACGATGAAACAGGAACTTTGGCTGACCTTTTTAACCTTACATTTGAAAAAATCTGTGCTTTAATAAGAGACATAAAAAACAGTGCGGAAACACTTTCGAATATAGGTAATGATCTTGCTTCTGATATGAATTTAACAGCTTCCGCAATGAGTGAAATTGCAGATAATGTTCAAAATGTTAATGGCAGGGTGTTAAACCAGAGTGCCAGTGTTACAGAAACAAATGCAACTATGGGTCAGGTTGTTACAAACATACACAAGTTAAACGAGCATATAGAATCACAGAGCAGAAATATTAATGATGCATCTTCGGCTATTGAAGAAATGGTGTTTAGCATAAGATCTGTTACTGAAACACTGGAAAATAATATTGTTAATGTAGACTCCTTAAAGGAAGCCTCGGAAGTAGGAAGGTCTGATTTACAGGAAGTTGCCGCAGATATACAGGCTATTTCCAGGGAATCAGAAGGTCTTTTGGAGATTAACTCTGTAATGGAAAATATCGCCAGTCAGACAAATCTTCTTTCCATGAATGCAGCCATAGAGGCCGCCCACGCAGGTGAAGCGGGTAAAGGTTTTGCGGTTGTAGCAGACGAAATAAGAAAACTTGCGGTAAGCTCAAGCGAGCAGTCCAAGACTATCAGCACTGTACTTAAAAAAATAAAAAGCTCAATAGACAAGATAACTCACTCTACAGACAATGTGCTTAACAGGTTTGAGGCTATAGATTCCAATGTGAAGCTGGTTTCTGCACAGGAAGAAAATATTCGTGCATCAATGGAAGAGCAGGGTATAGGGAGCAAGCAAATACTTAATGGAGTAAGCGAAGTAAAAGAAATTACACGGGAAGTAATGAGCGGTTCCAGTGAAATGCTGAAAGGTGCAGAGGAAGTTATCAATGAAAGTAAAAACCTGGAAAAGATGACCCAGGAAATTACCATGGGCATGAATGAGATGTCTTCCGGCACAGATCATATTAACAAAGCGGTTAATAATACAAATAACCTAAGCAACAAAAACCGCGATGCCATTAGCAGTCTTATTAAGGAAGTATCACGTTTTACTGTGGAATAGTATAGCATCTTAAAACATGCACTTTAAAAAAGTAAAAGGGATTCTTTCACCAAAGAATGGGATGAACCTTTGCCGTGGCTGTACTCATGGCTGCATCTACTGTGATTCCAGAAGCCGCTGTTACAAGATAGAACATGATTTTGAAGATGTGGAAATTAAGATAAATGCAGCCGAACTATTGGAGCAAAGGTTAAAGTCTAAGCGCCGCCGGTGCATGATAGGTACAGGCGCCATGAGTGATCCCTATATAGATATTGCAGAAAGTTTGGAGCTCACAAGGGAATGCCTTAAGATCATAGAAAAGTACCGCTTTGGTCTTGCCATTCAAACCAAGTCATCTTTGATACTACGCGACCTGGAAATACTAAAAAGCATTAATCGCAGGGCAAGATGCATAGTACAAATGACCCTCACTACTTTTGATGAAGAGCTCTGTAAAAAATTGGAGCCCAATGTGTCCGGAACAAGGGAAAGGTTTGAAACACTAAAAACTTTTAGAGAAGAAGGGATAAGCACTGTGGTCTGGCTCGATCCCCTGCTGCCTTTTATTAATGATACTGAAGAGAACCTAAAAGGCATTTTGGATTACTGCATAGAAGCGGGGGTTTACGGTATAGTCTGCTTTGGCATGGGTATGACTTTGCGTGAAGGCAGCAGGGAATATTTTTACAAAAATCTGGACAGGCATTTCCCGGGCTTAAGATCCCGCTACGAAAAAAAATACGGTAATAGCTATATCATCACAAGTGATAATAACAGGGAACTGCTTTCTCTTTTTCAAAAGACCTGCAAAGAAAATAAGATCCTTTTTAATATGGATAAAGTATTTGAGTATATATATAGTTTTGAAGAAAAGCAGGAAGCAGTCCAGCCTGAGTTATTTTAATTTTGTAAAGTTTAAAATTCATATTCACTATGTCACTATTTGGCATACATAGAGTTGTATATTTTTATTATGAAGAATACAGAAACGATATGGCTAAGCATTTCTGCAGGGAGCGGCCCGGAGGAATGTGCACATGCTGCGGCAAATACCATACAGGCCATGTTGGAGGAGCTCCAACAAAGGACAGATCTGGACATCAGTATAAGTATAATTGAAAATGAAGCTGCACGTAAAAAAGGTAATATAAGGTCTGCTCTGCTTAGCCTTAAAGGCAAAGACGCTAAAGTTTTTTCTGATTCCTGGACAGGAATAATACAATGGATTTTTTGGAGCCCTTACAGGTCTTTTCATAAAAGGAAAAACTGGTTTGTGCAGGTAAGACCCTATATTGAGCCTCTTGAGGGGGAATTATTTTCTCCTAAAGATGTACGCTTTGAAACTGCCAAGGCTGGCGGTCCCGGCGGTCAGCATGTCAACAAAACAGAAACTGCTGTAAGGGCTGTTCATATCCCTACAGGGAAAAGCGCCCTTGCCAGAGGGGAGCGATCTCAACTATTGAATAAAGAGCTTGCCCTTGCCAAACTCGCTTCTATAATACATGAGGAAGGGACAAAGAGGAAAAAAGAGTCCCGCTCTAATCTGCGGCATAGTCATTGGGAGCTGGAACGTGGAAATCCTGTCAGGGTCTATGCCTTCGACGGAAAAAGCATAAAGCAGGTCGAAAAATTGAAAGCGGAGAAATTGAATGGCTGAAAATACATTTAAAGCGATTTCTGTAAAAGGAAAACATAATGAGGCTCTGGTTTATGCCAAGGCTCTGGAAACAACATGTGAAAATAGAATACGGCAGTACCTTGATCATCCTGACTTTGCAGGAACTGTAGTGCGGGTAATGCCTGATGTACATCTGGGGAAAGGTACGGTGATAGGCTGGACTGCAACATACGATTCCCTTATTATACCATCGGCTATAGGGCTTGATATTGGATGCGGGGTATGCGCCTGTAATCTTGGGCGTGGTAAACTTGCATTTGACAAGCTGGATAAATTTATCCGCAAGAATATTCCCTCAGGCCAGGGAGTGCGCTCATCCTTGCATGATGCTCTGGAAGAAATAAACAGCTTTGTTTCCCAAAGCAATGGCGATTCAAGTTTGGCCGACACAGGCAAGTTAAAAAACGAAATTCTAAGACTATGTGAAAAACAGGGGAAAAATTCTGATCGTATTTTTGCTTCCCTTGGAAGCCTTGGCGGAGGTAACCATTTTATTGAGATAGACTCTGATGAAAAGCATAATAGATGGCTCTTGGTACATTCGGGCTCGCGTATTTTTGGGGCTAACACGGCGGACTATCATGAAACACTGGCTCTGCGTGATACTAAAGCAGAGAGTCCCATTAAGTATCTTTCAGGCAAGTATATGGATGATTACCTTGCAGACCTGCATATAGTCCAGCATTATGCCGCTCTTAACCGTGCACTGATGACTCATACAATTGCCAAAGGTTTTTTTAGTATTGATATACAGGAAGCAGAGTACAGAGACTGTGTACACAACTATATTGATATTGATCATTCCATAGTCCGTAAGGGTGCAATCTCTGCGAAAAAAGATGAGCCGGTGATAATCCCCTTTTCTATGGCGGAAGGTGCTGTTTTGGGAAGGGGGAAAGGGAACGCAGAATGGAATAACTCCGCGCCTCATGGTTCGGGAAGGAAGAAAACCCGCACAGATGCCCGCAGCCTTTCCCTGGATGAATACCGTAAGGAAATGCGGGGTGTTTGGTCCAGTGTTATAGGTAAGGACACATTGGAAGAAAGCCCCATGGCTTACAGGAAGGCGCGGGATGTACTCGATTATATAGGTGACACTGTAGAGGTGGAGCAGCGTCTTAAACCCCTGTATAATTTTAAGGCAGCAGATTGAGTTTAGAAACTTTACCGGGTTTATCAGAGCAGAATCTCTCTTTGTACACCTGGTTTAAATCAAATCCAAAGAAAAATAATTTCCTGCTCTATCCCCGCTGGCGTTCAGGGGTTCCCACTGTTTTACTAAAACATGCATCAGTATGGCATGATGTTTTTGTCGAAGATGAAGGCCGGCATCCCGGGGATGGACTTCTGTATTTTCATGATTTCCTTTTAGGAGATAAATTTCTTTCCGGCTATTATAACAGAAAAAATATTAAACCCGGAAAAATCCCTGTTTATTCTTCGCTTTTTAATTATTGGTATTCTTTTTCAGTTGAAAAGGGAGCTTCTCTTACTACAAGCTCGGAGCGTTTTTTGGCTATAATTTTATCCAGAAATCCCCGCCTTGCAGTACCTTTATATGAGTATCGCCGTCAGATCGATTTAAAATTGTTTGATCAATTTATTTTTAGGATTTTTCTGGGTAAGGAATTACTAATTGAAGATTTTGTAAGGGATAATGAGATAAACAAAAAAGTTTTTAATTATAAACTTTATATAAATAATTCTCTTAAAGATGTTTGCGATGCAGCTGAGCACTGGCTTTGGGAGGCTATTCTTGGATTTCCTTTTCCTCGTTTATTGGGTGATTGGCGGAATAGACTTTTAAATTTATGGGCAGGGTATACAGCGGAAGCAGTCAGGCGTTTTGTTACTTTGCATCTGCCTTCACGGCGGGTGATAATATCTCCGCGTGAGCTTCGCCAATATTTAAGCAATGCTGAATCTTTATACCTGGAAACCAAATCATTACTGGGTTGTTATTCAGATGCTTTGGTTGGTGAATGCAGAGTACCTAAAATGTCTTCTCTCAGGAAAATGCAAAGATTACATAACGCAGAGCTCACAGAAGAATTGCGCAAGATAAAATCCCGTAACGAGGCTGTTTATAAGTGGCCTGCTGCTCTGACCAATATACTGTTGGATAACCCGCTATGGTATTTTCCTTCTACCATTGCAGAGATACAATTACGGGGTAAGCAGCACGGGCATTGTGTAGGGGCTTATATTGATCGTCATTTTGAACCCCCATGTGATAACAAAGTATTACTTATGTTTTCAGCATTATTTTCTGCCGAGATTTACCTGTGTTTTCATAATGATCTGGTTTCAAAAGCGGCAGTTATACAGGTGAAGGGCAGATATAACATAGATGCACCCGGCGATATTTCCGTTCATGTGAAAGAAATTGCAGAAAAGATGAAAAAGCTTACAGCAGAGGCCTTCTGCCCAAGAGTGTAGATTATAATGAAGAGCAAGAATTTTTTTCACCATATCACCCTTTGACACTGTGATGATGTTATTTTATATATATGAAAATAATAGAACACTTTGAAAAAATAGTTAGCTTTTTAACAAAGGATGGTCTATGCAAGAATTTTTTTGTTGAGGCCAAAGAACACATTGATGCTGCTTCTGAGTTCCTGCAAGTAAGTCATATTCAGGCAGTTTTTTTTGCATGGCTTTTGGAAAATTTTATAGATGGCCCTGTGTCATTAAAGAAGCTGGCTGATGACTTAAAATGTAAAAACCTGGAAGTACTTAAGTACCTGGATGATTTTGATGTTTTAAAAAATAAAAGGCTTATTAGAGCAGATAAACATTATACGAATGTAACAAAGCTTTTTAGCTTTCGTGCAAAGTATAACTTTCCAAAATTCTCTGTCCCTATTGATGTTATTAAAGCCGTTCAGAAAGGTGAGGAATATAAGCCCAAAGACAACAGCAATCTGAGCCCCCATGATTTTTTTGATTATATTGCAGACCTGCTTGCTGCCATTGAAGAAGGTGAAATGGATTTGGATACACTTGTTATTGAAGTAAACTACCTGCTAGAAAATAATAAACAGCTCTGCTTTGTAAAAAGTCTGGAAGGGTATGATCTGGGTGAAGGTTCCATTATAGTTCTAATGATTTTCTGCTGTGCCCTGATTCATGAAAATGAAGAAATAATGCATCTAAATGAATTGAGGGGAGTATTGGGACGAATTGAAACCATGCAAATAGAACGACGTTTTATGTCCAGGGAACATAAACTTATAGTAAATGGACTAATTGAATTTGACTGCCAAATGGGTATGGCGGACACAGAATTTTATCGTCTTACCCAAAAAGCAAAAGATGAGTTTTTGGCAGATGTAAATTTAAAGGAGAAAGCAAAACGTAAGGGGAAAGATTTAATTTATGCCGCTAATATTAATATAAAAAAACTTTACTACAATAAAAAAATAGAAGGCTGCATCACGGAACTTACGGGATTACTTAAAGAAGATAATTTTAAGAATATACAAAAACGACTGTCTGAAAATGGTATGCGTACCGGATTCCCTTGTATATTCTCGGGTCCTCCCGGTACAGGTAAAACCGAGACTGTTTTCCAAATTGCCAAAGAGACCGGAAGAGACATCGTTTTGGTAGATATAGCTGAATCAAAGAGTATGTGGTTTGGAGAAAGTGAAAAGAGAGTTAAAGCCATTTTTGATCGTTATAAGGGTATGGTCAATTCAGGTGATCTTGCTCCAATACTCCTTTTTAATGAAGCCGATGCCATACTTGGTAAACGCCAGGAGCTGCCTCAGTCTCGAAGTGGTCCGGGACAAACAGAAAATTCCATACAAAATATTATTCTACAGGAGATGGAGAACCTGGATGGAATTCTCATTGCAACAACAAATTTAACAGTTAACCTTGATAAAGCTTTTGAAAGGCGTTTTTTATACAAAATAGAATTTGAAAAACCGGATACAGACTCTAAAAAAATGATTTGGCAAAACATGATTCCGGATATTGCAGAAGAAGATGCTGAGCACCTTGCGGCTAAATTTGATTTGTCCGGTGGTCAGATTGAGAATATTTCCCGTAAATGTACCATAGATTTTATTCTTAACGGGAAAAAACCCAACCTTGAGCGCTTCATGAAGCTATGCAATGAAGAGCAATTACACAAAGACACTTCTTTTAGAATAGGCTTTGGAACTGATAGATAACAATCTTTTTCATAAGTCAGAATAGTGCTGAAAATAAACTTTCACTAAGAAACCATTAGATGTTTTTTATCTTTTATTGCGGGAGAAAAAATGAATACCTGGAGTAATGAATTAATAGCCAGAACACGTTTAGAACTGGAAGAAACGCTAACCTATACCAGTGATTCAGGTAAGCTGCATTGGCTCATTGGCAGTAGTGACATGGAGACAGGTGCTCTGTTCAAGAACATAGATGGTAAAAGATTTGGTGTTATGACCACAGAAAATGCATACAAGGGAAGGTATATTATTTTTTTGAATGACAGCAGGAAGCAGGAAAACTTTGAGACTGTGGATGCACTTATTAATGCAGGGTGGGTGCTGGATTGAGGGGGGTAGACATAGCGGTAAAAACGTTTTATTGTATGTAAGGGGTAAAGTCATGGCAAAAAATGAAATTTCTAAAAACTTTTCTAATTGGGCAAAGTTATTGGATTCAACAACAGGTAAATTACAAAGCAATTTTTTATTTAGTAATGAAGAACTAAATGTTTTACCTAAACCTTTAAGTCACCCAGGAGTTTATTTTATTGCCAAAAGTGAAGATGAAAAAAAAGATGAATTAAATCTATATGATGAAAATATAATATATATAGGTATGACGGGAAAATTGAAAAATCGTCTTACTAATTTTATTAGTACATTTAGGACTGAAAATAATACCCATAGTGGTGCTTTCAGAATAAAAGATAATAATATTTTTTTAAATGACCTTTATGTATCTATTCGGCCTTTTTCAGAAGATAAAAAGGGAATAAAAGATGAAGATAAAAAATATTTAGAGAATTTAAGAGTAAAAGGAGAGGCGGCTAAAGCTGAGTATGAATGTTTCATTGAATATTATGAAATTAATAGAGAGTTACCAGAATTCAATAAAAAAGATGCTCCAAAAAAATATAAGAAAAGTAATTAATTATATTTTTTATTTCCCTTTATCAACAGAACAAGCAAAAAATATATAATATCAATCATACGATTTAAGTCATGTTTACCCTCACATTCAAACTTGGACAGTTTTTTACTTATATCTAAAAAATCTATGTCTATTATTTTTTTTAGCAAAACCATATCTTTTTTATGCTCCCCGTTTATATAATCAGAAAAAGTACCATAAAAGCATTTGTTTAAAAATACTTCCCGTCCATTAGATTCAACAAATTCCTGCAGATCTAAATAAAAATTGTCAATAATTACATTGTTAGAGTGTTGAGGTTTAACGCTATTTTCATGTTTGTCGATAAAAGTATGAATGCAATTTCCGAGGGATAATGTATATTGCTTTCTTGATTTAATTATCTTATCAATATCACATCTTAGTGCAGATTTAATGTCGGTGATTGCTTGATTGTATTCATTACCGGCAAAAGTTTCAGCAAAAAACAAATCAGTATCAATTGCAAGAAGAAAATTATTTAGTGTGTCTTCCCAGTTGCCGTATATTGCGCTTCGTAAGCCTGCGTTCGAATAATCAATTGCCTTCTTGGTAC
>Ga0099364_10000637_pt1 | contig 59977 bp, 37 predicted proteins | sample TergutTh196P3_FD_73070 | JGI IMG/M metagenome (GOLD analysis project Ga0099364, IMG submission 73070) | Microcerotermes parvus P3 segment gut microbial communities from Pointe-Noire, Republic of the Congo - Th196 P3 | ecosystem: Host-associated > Arthropoda: Insects > Digestive system > Gut ... | reverse complement strand
GTCGGTGTACCGTGTTAACGAAGATACCAATTTGCCCATCCTCATGGCGTTCAACACTACTGCTTTTCCAAAAGACGGAACGGCGGTACAACCGCCGCGCGTGGACGGATGCGTGAACACCTTCCAAATCTGGAACTGGGCTGACTTGGCGTACCTGAATATCCTGATAGACAACCAGAAAACCTTCGACAACGATCCTACGTTCACCGGCAACAAGATCGAAGACTACGACGGATTCGCGCTGATGCAGGACTTGGGCATCCCCGATTCCATAGGTACTTATGGTCTTGGCGAGGAGTGTCTTTACGACGGCAATCGCAAGTTCGGTTGGTACGGCTACCACAACTGGGCTACCGCCTCAGGCTACGACGGTAGCGTGATTGACAATTCCGCCTTGATAGTGGGAGGCTCAGGAACAACCGGTATCCATACCATACCGGCAAATGCGGCAGACCTGCCGTGGGATGTTACGGAAGGATGGAAGCCGATTGGGAAATATATATCGCTAACGGTACCTCCATGGGAAATTGACAACCCATTTTACGGCAAATTCGACGGACAAGGTCATGAAGTTACCGGATTATGGATTGAAAGGGTTTCTTCCGGTCCTAGTGATGGTACTGCCGACCATCAAGGTCTGTTCGGATATGTTTCCGACGCAACCATAGAAAACCTCGGCGTGAACATCTCCGGCGTGGCTAAAGGACACTATTATGTCGGTGGGCTTGTGGGACGGGTTATGACTGGTGGCGCAGTAATTAATAACTGCTATGTTACCGGTGCAGTAACAGGATATGATGCCGTTGGCGGACTGGTAGGGTATGGCGCCGGATTGGAAATCACCAACTGCTATGCCACCGGTGCGGTTACGGGAGATAATACCTGTGTTGGCGGGTTAGTGGGAACCCATGCTACCATGCTGAGCCGTCCTACAACGTTTATCACCAACAGCTACGCCACCGGCGATGTGAGCGGAGGAAGAGATGTCGGTGGACTTGTAGGATATATTTATGGACATTACCAACAAGGCATAACTTCTATCACTAACTGTTACGCCACCGGCGCAGTCAGCGGAAGTGATAGGCGTATCGGCGGACTCGTCGGAGAAGCCTACGACAAAGTGGAAATCACCAACTGTTACGCTACCGGCGCAGTGGAAGGAGGAGTACTAGTTGGCGGACTTGTGGGACAAGGTGTGGATACCGACATCACCAATTGCTTTGCCTTTAACCCAAGTACAAAAGGCGACAGCGATGTCGGACGTATTTTGGGAATGGGTAACCCAAATACGCTCGCTGCCCTCGCAAACAACCAAGCCTTAGACAGCATGAAGATAACCATAGACGGCGTACCAACCATCGTCGTCGGAGCAGAAAACGACGAACACGGCAAAGACATCTCGGCATGTGCAGCATTGCAGGACGCCTCCTACGAATATACCAACCCAGCCGACAACTGGGACTTCGCCGGCGTTTGGACGTTCAACTACGACTTCGCCGACCAGTCGGTGTACCGTGTTAACGAAGATACCAATTTGCCCATCCTCATGGCGTTCAACACTACTGCTTTTCCAAAAGACGGAACGGCGGTACAACCGCCGCGCGTGGACGACTGTGTGAACATTTTTGAGATCTGGAACTGGGCAGACTTGGCATATTTGAGCGTATTGACGGAAAACCAACGACTTTTTGACAGCAACCCGACTTTATACGCCACCGTAGATAAATTGGACGATTACCAGCGCTTCGATCTGATGCAGGACTTAGTGCGTCCGACCGAAGAAACGGACGGTTCCAACGGCTATAAGAGCAGTGTTTTGGTATGTCCCTATCCTCAATCTGACCGCCACAATAGCGGCTACGGCTACCAGAACTATAATCCCGCCACAGATACTTACACGCTGGGCGATCCGGCGCCTTTCTCCGGCGCGGGACTCGTCGTCGGAATTACTGAAATACCGCTGACCGGCATAGGTACGATAGCAGGCTGGAATACGGACGGCTGGATTCCGATTGGGACGTGGGGTGCCATACCCGGCGTTCAGAGAGCGTTTATTGGAGATTTTTACGGTAACAGTCATAGCATAAACGACTTGTGGATGGATAGGAATACGGGATATTATCAAGGTTTGTTCGGATATACCCTCGGCGCCACCATACAAAATCTTAGCGTTACCACCGGTGGTAGCGACGGCATTAGAGGATTATTTTATGCTGCCGGCATTGCCGGTTATGCCGGTACCACTGCCATCACCGACTGTCATGTAACAGGCGATATCACCGCACTCAGCAGCCATGGTGGAGGCATCGTGGGCGAGGCTAATGCTTCCGAGATAACGCAATGTAATGCAGCGATTGATGTTCACGGTAATTACGACGCCGGCGGAATAGCAGGCAGAATCTCCAACAACACGACAGTAACCGGCTGTTACGCCACCGGTACAGTCCATGGCGATTTCAATACTCCGAGTAATATATACGGAATCGGCGGACTTGTAGGAAATGGTATAGAGAGCACGATTGCCGACAGTTACTCATATTGCGATGTTGACAACGGCACTTATATTGGTGGATTTGTCGGCGACGCTTATAGCCTGACAATCACCAACAGTTATGCCACCGGCAGCGCTAGCGGACGCAACAACGTTGGCGGGTTTATGGGGGCGATGACTGAGTCGAAAATCACTAACTGCTATGCCACCGGCGCTGTTACGGGAACCAACGGCGTTATCGGCGGACTTGTGGGAGAGGCGAATGACTCGGAAATTACCAACAGTTACGCCATCGGCACTGTTACGGCAGCAGCCGGCGACAATATCGGCGGACTTGTGGGAGAGGCAAATAACTCGGAAATCATCAACTGTTTCGCCCTGAATCCGTCTGTAACAGATCCGGTTGCGACCAATATCGGACGCGTCGTGGGTCTTAACCTCGGCGCCATCTTAGACAACAACTACGCCTTGCAGACGATGAAAGTCAACAATTCGCAAGTCCTTGTCGGCAACGACGGCACCTCCCTTGACGGCATCCACGTTATCGCCTGCGACGCCATCAACGTCGAAAAAGAAGATCCGCACGTTTATAACGACGCTTACGGCATCGGCGGCAACTGGGCAGACTTCGACGACCACTGGACGTTCCCCTACAACACGACCACCGTCGGCGTAACCTCCACCGCGAACTTGCCTGTGCTGAAGGTCTTTACCTTATCCGACTTCCCGTTCTCGAAACAGCCGCCGCGCATGAATGGTTGCGACACCACCGTCTTCTACGTCTCTAACGAAGGCACCGGCGTGCGCAACAACGACGTCAAACACACCGGCACCGGCTGCTACACCGTCCTCGGACTCACCGGCGCCCTCCCCTCCTTGACGCCTCCCGGCGGCAAGGTATTTGTCGGATGGGTCGTCGAAGGAACCACCACGCCGGTATATTTGCCTCCGGACTGTATTACCGTTCCGCCGGCAGGCGTTACCTTAGTCGCCGTCTGGGCAGACGCAGATCTCTGCGACCCCATCATCGGCTCCATCATCACCCTGCAACAACCAACCTGCGGCAACAACGACGGCATCATCCAACTGCTGTACAATAACAACGGCACCTCCACCTATCTCTACGACGTCAACAACGGCTACCTTACCGGAACACTCGCCGACAACGGCATCATCGCCAACCTCCCCGCAGGCTTCTATACCGTTGTCGTTACCGACGTCGAAAACGACTGCTCCGACGTCAGCAAAACCATCGAACTGATCAACAGCAATACGCCCTTTACCGTGAGTATCATCGACATCATCAACGCCGATGACTGCGACAAAGACGGAACTATAGAATTTAAAGTACTCGGCGACGTTACACCCTACGACTATGACTACGAAATATACGATGGCAACGCTACCCTCGCCGAAGGCGGTACGGTAGCCGTTAATACCTCGGAAATCGTTGCGCTCCCCGTCGGCGACTACTACCTCGTCATCATTGACGGCGACTGCAACATGCCGGCGAAACAATTCACCATCCGCTCGGAAGCAAACGATGTGAACTTCTCCCTGACAAAAACCAAAGACGCCGACTGCTCCGGCACACCCGGCGAACTGACTATCAGCAGCATCACAGGCGGACAATCACCCTACGAATACCGCCTCGACAACGGCGAATGGATGCCTCTCACCAACAACGTCCTGCAACTCCCCGCCGGAAACTACGACGTGGAACTGCGCGACGCCGATGGCTGTATCTCACCCATACACACCGGAACCATTCCCAACGGCAACCCCGAAGAATTTAACGCCGCCATCGGAATCCCAACCGTACCCACGTGCAACGGCAACGGAACCATCCCGATAGCAGTTTACGGCGACCCCGACACCTACTATTACAGTTTCGACCTCGGAAAAACCAAAATCCCGTTCACCACAACCGGCAACCCCGGTACTTACACCATCCAAAACCTCACAGCAGGAAACTACACCGTCTCCATCTTCAACGACTCCGACTGCGAATTTCATAATTACGACATCGCTGTGCCGCAAGGCGACAACGACACTCCCGACATCATAGGCTTTACTGTGATACAACAGCCGAAGTGCAGCGAAACTACGCCTTCCGGCATTATCGGTGTAACAGTCTCAGGAACAGGTGTTTATAACTACACATGGTATAAAGATGGTGTACTCATCACCACTGCGCCCAATAGCAACATTCTCAGCGGCATTACTGCGGGTAACTACAGCGTAACGATTTCATCCACAACAGGTTGTGGCGACGCCAGCGCGACACTGGCATTAGAAAACGCCGACGTGGACGTCAGCGTAGCGATTATCGGCACGACGCCGACCGCCAACTGCTCCTCGTCCACCGGCACGATGACCTTCACCATCACCGGAACCATCACCGGACTCTCCTATACCATAGACGGCGGCGCTCCGGAATTGATCACCGCTTCTCCGGTAACCACCGATCCTGTTCTCTCCGTCGGCGACCACTACCTGACCATCATTGACAGCAACAACTGCGAAATCCCCGGCGGCAAATTCACCATCGGCGCAGCCAACAGCGGCATCGTGTTTAAGTTGAGCGAAGAACTCGCGGCGACGTGCGACGGCAGCAACGGCATCCTCGGCATCACCGTAACCACCGGAACACCAACGGATTACCGCGTCAACGGCGGCTTATGGAAAGTATTCTCCGGCAGCCCGCTCTACCTCTCCGTCCCGGCAGGCGACTACATCGTAGAACTGCGCAACACGTCGGTCTGCGTTACCGACACGCTGATGCGTACCATCACCATAGACAGCACACCTCCCGACTTTGACGCCACAGTAGTTGCCAATTCCGCCGTTCCTCCGAGTTGCGGCGCAGTCACCGGCAGCGTGAACGTAACAATCACCGGCGGCGCAACCGACTACTACTACAGCCTTACCGGCAAAGCGCCGTTCACCAAATTTACCGGCAGTAGCCCCTTCACCATTGGCGGCTTGGCAGCAGGTTATCACGACATCTGGATAAAAGACGACAACGGCTGCACCGAACGCCTCTACGATGTCTTCATCCCGCAAGGCGACGGTCAATACGTTGACATCGTGTCAATTACGGTACTTCAACAGCCCGACTGCGGCGCAGCCAACGGTATCATCCGCGTTGACGCCGTCGGCGGCACAGGCTTTGTCTATAGCCTCTACCAAGGCACGACGCTCGTTACCAGCAACAGCACCGGCATCTTCGGCAACCTTCTCGCCGGCAACTACACCGCCACGGTAACGCTCGGCGGTAGTTGCTCCGACGCCAGCCATAATATCACGTTGACTAACCCGGGCATGGCAGCCATCGTTGCGAACATCGTTTCTTCCGATGCCGGTAACTGCTCCAGTGGCGATGGCGGCGTAAGTTTCACCGTAACCGTAACCGACGCAAGTTTCGACATCACCGACTTGGAATACGCGCTCAATGGAACCATAGGGGGTAATCTACCCACCGGCGGTATTGTTAATATCCCGAATGGTCTCTATGTCGGCGACCACACCATCTCCATCTACAACGGCGCCTGCATCATCGGCGGCGGCAGTTTTAGCATCGGATCTACCGACCCCGATGAGTTCGACTTCACCGTAACCGGCGTTCCCGCCGAATGCGGCGGCGTACCGGGTGTGTTGAAAATAAATGTAACCGACTTAACATCAACCCATTACCGTGTCAACGGTGGTGCGTGGAAAGTGATAGAGGCTCCGACACAGCTAGAACTGTTAGTTCCGGCAGGCGACTACGACGTAACACTGCGCAACGGAATGTGCATCTCGGCAGCGAAACCGGCGACCATCGGCACCGATAACGGCGCGTTTACGTTTAACGCTCACTACGATGACGTAGCGACGTGCGGAATGACCAGTGGCAGCATCGAACTGACGATAGGCGGCTCCACCCCCCACCAATACAGCATGGACGGCGGCTTGACCTACGACAACGTGCCGACTGACCACATCATCCGTGGTTTGGCAGCAGGTTTCTACGACATCATGGTGAAAGCAGACAACTGCGAAGGACGTCTCTACGACGTCGAAGTGCCGCAAGGCGACAACGACCAATTCGAGATACTCTCTTTCACAGTAGAAGATCGACCGGCGTGCAACGAAGTTGTTCCCAGCGGCAGCGTCAGAGTAACGGTAGTCGGCACAGGCGTTTACAACTACGAACTCTTTAAAGATGGCATTTCCATTGTTTCTATCAACACTACCGGTCTCTTCGAAAGCTTGACCGCCGGCAACTACAAGGTGGAAGTAACCTCGGCAACCGGCTGCAACGCTGCAACCGCAACGCTGGCGTTAGAAAACCGCAACGTGGTGGCTACTGTCGAGATAACCGGAACGACCCCGGCAGGGACCTGCTCCGGCAACGGCACGATGACCTTCGACATCACGCTCGTTGACGCTACTTACACCGATGGTTTCAACTACTTCATAGACGGTACCTTGTTAACAGGAATCGTAGGAACGTTACCGTTTACCGTATCGGGCATACCGGTCGGTGACCACACGTTGATGCTCAAAGATGGCAGCGGTTGTATCATCCCCGGCGGCAGTTTCACCATCGGCGCAACCGACAGCGGCATGACGTTTAAAGTAAAAGAAGCACAGAAAGCCACCTGCGACGGTAGCGACGGCGTGTTCAGCATCACTGTAACCGCCGGAACGCCAACGGATTACCGCGTCAACGGCGGCATCTGGATAGCCATATCGGGCAATCCGATTTACGTCCCCGCTCCGGCAGGCGACTACACCGTAGAACTGAGAAACGGCAGCTGCATCACCGATATCATAGATACCGACCATACGGTTACCATCCACTTGGACGGCAGCACCTTTGACGTAAAAGTAGTGGCAGGCTCCGTCATCGCTCCTACCTGCAACGGTGCCAACGGCGAGGTCGAGATAATGATAACCCCCGGCGTTGAACCGTACTCCTACAGCGCGGACGGCGGCGTAAGTTATATCGCTTTGACAGGCGCCGGTCCGAACTATTCTCTCTCCGGTTTGACGGCAGGCTACCATAACATCTTAGTAAAAGACTTCGACGAATGTACGATACTGCTCAAAAATGTCTATATCCCGCAAGGCTATGATTATGAGTTTATTGCAGCGCCGTCGGCGACCACGCCGCAGACCTTCTGCAGTGGAGCAATAGTCTCTAATCTGCAAGCCGATGGTCCGGGCATTGTCTGGTATGCTACGCCAACAGGCGGGGCAGCCTACACCGGCACGGAATCGCTGATTGACGGCAAAATCTATTACGCCGCACAAACAGGACCTAACGGCTGCACCGGAGAACGGACAGCGGTAACCGTCATCATTGACAACAACGTCATCATTGACGCACCCAACGTGCCTTACGAAGTGGAACTGTGCGCTGCTACGCCCATAACGCTGGCAGACGTCCCGACCGACGGCAATACCAACATCGTGTGGTTCGACGCCCCGACAGGCGGTAACAAAGTACCGTCAACCACCGAGTTGAACGACGGCGATGTCTATTATGCCGCAATAGAATTCGGCAACGGCGCATGTTTCAGCATCCGGCGTAGCGAGGTGAACATCTACCTCCTTACCACCTTCACCGACACACTGAAAGTGGAAACGCCGCAAAACTTCTGCTACGGCGCCTTAGTAGGCAACTTAGAAACGCCGAACAACCAATTTATATGGTATTTGGCGTCAACAGGCGGTACGCCATTAGATCCAGGTGAAAAACTGACACATGGAACAACCTATTGGGCAGCCCAAAAAGCAGGAACGTGCGAAAGCGCGGAAATAGACCGTCAGCCGGTAATGGTAACCCTTAACGGCTACCCGGCGCCGATGGCTCCGCAGAAACAGACCATCTGTAACAACGCCCACACGATAGTCTATATCTCCGACCTGATGATCACCGGCGCTCATATCAAATGGTATGACGACGAATTTTCAGGAACCGAATACACCTCGCCGACGACAACACTGTTGTTAGCCGGAATAACCTACTGGGCAGCACAAACCGCTGAAGATTGCGAAAGTGCGCGTACCGGCATTATCATCACTGCTGACTGCACTAGTCCGAAAGGAACGGTCTTCCCGTTTGTCCACACCGGCGATGAAGATTTTGATAAAGACTTCGTCATCATGGCAAAACTCTATATCAAGCCCCCGGCAGGTACGCTCGATAAGATAGGGTATGTCCGCAAACAGAATCCGATACAGATGGTACGGGTCAAGTACTATGAGCACATGGTTGATGAGTTTCTCCCCGAAGCGCCACGATACCCCGGCATGATGGGGCTATTGAATAATCCCGGATTACCGATTAACTGGAGCGCCATAGGTAAAACCGCCGGACCTCCAAATACAGCGACTATCATGCCTATTCCCACCGCCGGTCCCAACGTGCCTATCGGCTGGTATATCTTCGATGACGTCGCCCCCGACGACTATATCTTAGAACTATCCCGCCCGGGCTTCCTTTCCCGCTACGCAGAGATAGAGGTGAACACCGCCAATATCTACCTCGGACACCGAGAAATGCTCGGCGGAGACGTCAACGGCGACATGAAGATTGACGAAAAAGACTATACCGCCATTCGTTCCAAAGAGGGTACTATCGGAAGCAATAATTATGACATGAGATATGACCTGAATGGCGATAAAGGTGTCAACAACTTAGACTTCAACATCATCCGCGTCAACTTCGGCGCCAATAACGCCATCTATGAAGAGACAGAGATGTGGATAAACCCGTAAAACAGCATTTTTCATTTTTTTTAAAATTTCCAAGACCGTCAAGGCGTAAAAACCTTGACGGTTTTTTTCAGTTATTAAAAAAATCGTACCTTTGCCATCATATTTTTCAACATGACAACAGTAAAAAGCGACAAAGCAAACGACGCTACAAGTAGAGTAGGGCAGGCGAGGAGCAAGAAGAAGAAACCCGCCAACGACGGAACGGTGCAGAAGATTTTCGGCATCGTATTCATCATTGTTTCTCTTTTTCTGCTTTTTTCGTCCATCTCTTATTTATTCACTTACAAGATGGATAACGTTTTACTCAATACGGCTGAACGCTCTTTTTCCTCTTTCCTTAAAGTGCAGGACGAGGCGGGCAACACCATCGCATCAAGCAATATTATGGGAAAATTAGGACTATGGATGGCATATATATTCATTACGCGATGGTTTGGTGTGGCTTCGTTTTTGTTTGTGCCTTTTTTGTTTGTGTCGGGATTAGGTTTGTTGGGTGTTTTCAAGGTAAAATACTGGAAAATAGCGCGTTATAGTCTGTTTTGGCTTGTTTGGATTTCTGTTACGGCGGGGTTCGCGTTTGGGACAAATCCGGATTTTGCCATGGGCGGTTATTTTGGAATTTACTGTTCCGATTATTTGGTAACGCTGTTAGGAAATATAGGTGAGGTGTTGTTATTGTTCGTTGCCATGTGCATTTATCTGCTGGTGGGGCATGTTTTCTTTTCTAAGTGGATAGACAAGATGAAGGTAGATCCCGAAGTTCGTCGTCAGCGTTTGGAAGTTCGTAGAAAGGAGAAAGAGGAGATACGGCAAAGGAAAGAGTTGGAAAAAGCAGCAAAGAAAAAACAACACGATTCGGGAGAACAGACATATAACGTTGAAGAATACGCCCTCGAAGACGAACTCGAAGTAACCAATGTGAGCGGTCTGAAATTCAATACTTTCGCCAAAAATGATTCGGAAGAAGAAGCCCCGACTGAGGACGACTTTGAAGTGATTATCGGCTCCGAAAAACCACAACCGGTTTCTCAGGATGAGTTAGAACTGACCATTCAACAACCCGAAACCGAACAACGGGAAGAAGACGCCCCCGAAGAAGAACCCACAGGAAAAATCGCCCATTTTGGTCTTGACACCCCGTTTGACCCCACGTTGGAATTGCCGGATTACCGCCTGCCCATACTCGACCTCTTAAAAGATTACGGCGACGACGTTACCGAAGTCAACACCGAAGAACTCAACGCCAACAAAAAGCGCATCGTCGAAGTTCTCAATCATTTCAACATCACCATTGACAAGATTAAAGCCACCATAGGACCAACCGTTACGCTCTACGAAATCGTCCCGGCGCCGGGCATCCGTATCTCGAAAATTAAAAATTTGGAAGATGACATCGCCCTGAGTCTGGCTGCCTTGGGAATCCGTATCATCGCGCCCATTCCGGGAAAAGGAACCATCGGTATTGAGGTGCCGAACAGCAATCCGACCATCGTTTCGATGCGCTCTATCTTGGCTTCGGAACGTTACCAGACTTCCAAATTCGCCCTGCCCGTCGCGCTGGGAAAGACCATCGCCAACGAAAGTTATGTTGCCGATTTGGCGAAGATGCCCCACCTGTTGATGGCAGGCGCTACCGGACAAGGTAAGTCGGTCGGTATCAACGCCGTGATAGCGTCGTTGCTCTATAAAAAACATCCGGCGGAGTTGAAATTCGTCATGGTTGACCCGAAAAAAGTGGAACTGACCCTCTTTTCCAAGATAGAACGCCATTACTTAGCGAAACTCCCCGACAGCGAAGAAGCCATCATCACCGACACCCGCAAAGTGGTGCGCACCCTCAACTCGCTGATGATCGAAATGGACAACCGCTACGAACTGCTGAAAGATGCCCAAGTGCGTAACATTCAAGAGTATAACACAAAATTCATCCAACGTCAGTTGAATCCGTTGTACGGACATCGCTTTTTACCTTATATAGTACTCGTTGTGGACGAGTTTGCCGACCTGATCATGACGGCAGGACGGGAAATAGAAACGCCGATAGCCCGCTTGGCACAGTTGTCGCGAGCCGTTGGTATTCACCTGATTATCGCTACGCAACGTCCATCCGTCAACATCATCACCGGCGTCATCAAAGCCAACTTCCCCGCGCGATTGGCATTCCGCGTAACAGCAAAGGTGGACTCCCGCACCATCTTGGACTCCGGCGGTGCCGACCAACTTATCGGGCGCGGCGACATGCTGCTCTCCACCGGAAGCGATGTCATCCGCCTGCAATGCGCTTTCATTGACACGCCCGAAGTAGAAGTACTGACCGAATACATCGGCTCCCAACGCGCCTATCCCACCGCCCTGCTCCTGCCCGAAGTAGAAGACGAAGGTGCCGCAGAACAGAAAGATTTCGACGAATCGGAACGCGACCCGCTCTTTGAAGAAGCCGCCCTGATTGTCGTTCAGACCCAGCAAGGCTCCGCCTCCATGCTGCAACGAAAAATGAAACTCGGCTACAACCGCGCAGGACGCATCATTGACCAACTCGAAGGCGCAGGCATCGTCGGTCCCTTCGAAGGCTCAAAAGCACGGGAAGTGAAAATAGCCAACGAGATGGCGCTGGAACAGTTTTTGAAGGATTTGAGTTTGAAATAATCCTTACCCCGCCAACCTCCTAAATTCCGAAGGCGACATCCCAAACTCTTCGCGGAACAATTGGTGGAAATACTTGTAGGAAGAGAATCCCACCTCGCCCGACACTTCTTTGATAGAAAATTCGAGATTGCCTTGCAGTAGTTGGCAGGCATATTTCAGTCGCCATGAGTTGACATAATCGCTGAATGTTTGTCCGTTATGGTAGTCCCGGATGGCGTTTACCAAGTAATTTTCGTTGGTGTAGAGACGGTTGGCGAGTTCTTTACGGCTCAGTTCGGGGTTGAGGAACAGTTGTTCGGATTGCATCAGGGTTTCTAATTTTGAACACAGATAACGCGGATGATGCTGATCAAAGGAACTCTCTTTCAGAGGGGCTTGAGGGGTTACAATCCACTTATAGAGCGCACGATTTTTCCGCCGGCGAAGCCGGACGTAGAAGACATAGAAACCGATGGTGAGAATAATTATTAATAGCCCTGCCGTCAAAATATTACGGTATCGCTCTTTCTCCATTTTTTCGACTTTCAGTTGTTGTTCTTTGGTCTCTTTCTCCGCTTCGTAGAGTTTTTTTTCAATCTGAAAAATATGGGAGATGTTGTATTTTTTTTGATAGGAGACATATTGATTGACGGTTGAGTCGGTGTATGCCTTACTTGCTGTTACGTCTCCGGTTGCGGCGTAATATTTACTCATCAGCGGGTAGAGGCTCACCGTGATGGCGTCTGTCTGATAGGTAACGTTTCTCGGATATACGGCAACGTATTTCAACGCCGAGTCAATCATGGCTTTTGTCTGTGGCAGTTTTCCCGTTTCCAAATAACAGTTGCCCAAGTCAATGCAAACGCCTGCCGAATAGACCGGTTCGGAATTGAGCATCACCGACAGTCCTTTTCGCAATAACCGTTCTGCCTTTTGGTAATCTTTCCGCATAAGGCAGTTTTTGCCTAATTCGCATAGCGCGATGGCGTCGTACTCGCCTCTGTACTTCACTTCGTCGGCGCTTTCAAGCATGGAACGGTAATAATCGTCCGACAAATCCAAATCTCCCTCTTTGCGATAATACAATCCCAGCGTCATTCTTGCGCACAAGTTGGCTCGCTGGAAAAAAAAGTTGGCAGGCGGCAAGGCTTTCTTCAAAAGCAAGAGCGCCTGCTCGTTATAACCATGTATGTAAAAGGTCTCGCCGACAAAAAAGCATAGATTACCGTAACCGGCATAGTGCCTGCCGCTGATATTATCCAACATCTTGGTAATGCCGACAGCCTCTTCCAACGCCTCAAAAGTACGGTTACGCCCGCGAAGTTCGTACAGTATCCCTTCTCTGATGCGTATTTGCATTAGCGTGTCGTTGCGTTTTTCGGCTTTATGCTGCAACTCCCGCATACATTCCATCCAATATGCGAATTGCTCGTCGGCATAACCGGAGAGACGCGACGCCCTCTGCAACTCTACCTCGCGCATTAAGGCGTCGGAGTTGTATTTTTTCGCCATCACCTCCATCTTTTCTATTTCGCCGGCTTTTCTTTCGGGCGTCAACTCGGTAAATACCGCAAAATAGAGGTAGTCCATCTCATCGGGAACGGCATTGTATCCGCCCTTACGGACAAACTGCCTGCAAATGGAATCGGTGTCGAAATAGAGATAAAACTGCCCCCTGTGCCATACGCTGTCGGCGCTCCCAACCGTCGGCGACCGGTAAAAGTGCATATCCGTGTGCTTTGCTAAAAGAGAATCAAGAAAGTTAAGATTATCCTCAACATGAACCTGCTGAGCAGATAACCCAAAGACCGACAAAAAACAAAATAGTATAACGTATAAACCGCGCATTTTTCAAATAGTTTAAAATCATAATTCAGGCAATGTTTTTTTGCGGAGAGAGAGGGATTCGAACCCCCGGAGGCTTGCACCTCAACGGTTTTCAAGACCGCCGCAATCGACCACTCTGCCATCTCTCCGGTGCAAAGGTACAACTTTTTTGGATATTACCAAGTTGTTGATAACTTTTTTCAAAAAAAAACTTACAAACGCTATCAAATATAAGCCGACAGTTGTATTTTTGCAACTTCTTAAACGAACTGAAAAATATGGACGCCGACATTGTAAATATCGAATATAACGATGATAATATTATCACGCTGGAGGGTTTAGAGCATGTGCGCCTGCGACCGGGGATGTACATCGGGAAGTTGGGCGACGGCTCTCATTCCGACGACGGTATCTATGTCTTACTCAAAGAGATACTCGACAACTCGATTGACGAGTTCCGGATGGGTTGCGGAAAAAGCGTGGACATACATATCGAAGGCGAGCGCGTCTCGGTGCGCGACTACGGGCGCGGCATCCCGCTAGGCAAGATGGTTGACGCCGTTTCGATAATGAACACCGGCGGGAAGTACGACTCCAAAGCGTTTAAAAAATCCGTCGGGCTGAATGGGGTAGGGGCAAAGGCTGTCAATGCCCTCGCTTCGATGTTCAAGGTGAAAAGTTATCGCGACGGACAAACACGCGCCGCTACGTTCTCTTTTGGAAAACTTGTGGAAGAGACGCCGGTGGAACTCTCCTCTGAAAAGGCGGGGACGTACATCGAATTTGTCCCCGACGACACCATCTTCACGAATTTTAAGTTTCGCGACGAGTACGTCGAAAACATGTTGCGAAACTACTCTTACCTAAACACCGGATTGTCAATAAATTACAACGGCAACCGTTTCGTTTCCAAAAACGGACTTTCAGACCTGCTCAACGAAAAACTGACTACGGAGAGCCTCTATCCCATCATCCATCTCAAAAGCGAAGACATAGAGATAGCTTTCACCCACTCTGACCAGAACGGCGAGGATTTCTATTCCTACGTCAACGGTCAATACACCTCGCAGGGCGGCACCCACCAGAGCGCTTTCCGGGAGGCGTTGGCACGCACTGCCAAAGAGTTTTACAATAAAAACTTTGAACTCTCGGATGTGCGCAACGGCATCGTCGCCGCCATCGCCATCAACGTGGAAGAGCCGGTGTTTGAGTCTCAGACCAAGATTAAGTTAGGCTCGAAAGATATGGGAAAAGAGGGACCCACCGTCTCCCGTTTTATCAGCGACTTTGTTAAAAAAGAGGTGGACAACCTCCTTCACAAAAACGGCGACGTCGCCGACATCCTGCTGCGGAAGATTTTGGATTCGGAAAAAGAACGAAAAGCCATCTCCGACATCCAGAAAAAGGTGCGCGAGGTTACCAAAAAGGCAAACCTGCACAATAAAAAACTGCGGGACTGTCGTATACATTACAACTCCACGCACAAACTGTCGGAGGAGACCATGATTTTCATCACCGAAGGGGACTCGGCAAGCGGTTCCATCACCAAGTCGCGCAATGTGGAGACACAAGCGGTATTCAGCCTGCGCGGAAAGCCCATCAACAGTTTCAAAGAGAGCAAAAGCAGGGTTTACGGCTCGGAAGAGTTTGCCCTGCTACGCACAGCGCTCAACGTCGAAGACGGTATCGAAAACCTGCGTTACAACAAAGTCATCATCGCCACCGACGCCGACAACGACGGCATGCACATCCGGCTGCTACTCACCACCATGTTCCTCATCTACTTTCCCGACATCGTCAGCCACGACCATCTCTATATCCTACAGACGCCGCTGTTTCGCGTGCGTAATAAAAAGGAAACGCTCTACTGCTACTCCGAAGAAGAACAACGCAAAGCCGTCGCTAAGTTAGGAACAAACGCCGAAATAACCCGTTTCAAAGGTCTTGGCGAAATATCCCCCGATGAGTTCAAAGACTTCATCAACGTCGAACAGATGCGGCTCGATCCGATACACATCAAAAAGAACGACTCCATCAAGGAACTCATCCGGTTCTACATGGGCGACAACAGCCAAACCCGACAGGAGTTCATTATCAACAACCTGCGCGTGGAAGAGGATGTGGTGTGAGGGAAGATCGTAAGACGGGCTAACCGCTCTTAATATCTCCTCTGGTTATATCCGCCGCCGGAGTTATATCCGCCTCTGTTGTCGCGGCGATTGTTATTGAAATCTCTTTTCTCGGTTCTGGGTTTTGCGGCGCTGACGGCAATGACTTTGCCTTCGTGTTCTACCTCGTTCAGTTCCTTGATGGCTTTCAACGCCTCTGCATCGTTGGGCATCTCTACGAAGCCGAAGCCTCTGGATCTGCCTGTTTCTCTGTCTGTGATAACTTTTGCTGAAGATATCTCTCCATACTCTTGAAATAATTCGTTTAAGCCGGCGTCTGTTACGCTGTAACTTAAATTTGCAATGTAAATGTTCATTATAATTTTTATAAATAAAATTGGGTGCAAAGGTACGACTTTTTTATTTATCTTTGCACAATATTTTATTTTTTAAAAAAATTACAATGAAAAAGTTATTATTACCGCTGTTATTGTTAGTCGCACCGCAGATTTTGTTTTCACAGATGTCGAAAATAGAACAGGGCGAAGAGTTAAGAAAAAACGCAACGGAGATAAGATGGCAAGAGCATATCGGAACGCCGTCGTACATCAGTTTCCGTGAGGATTATGGTTTGACGCCCGAAAAGGCAGTCGAGTATTCAAAAAGTTTCTGCACGGCGGAGAACGTTGATTTCACGCTTAAAAGTCAGCAAACAAGCAAAGATGGGAAACTGCTTTACCGCTATGTGCAGACCCTTGGAGGCTATCCTGTTGAGTTTACGGCGTGGCATGTTCATGTGAAAAACGGCAACGTAACGGCGTTGAATGGCGATATGGTTGATATTTCCGAATTTGAACCTGTGTTTTCACTGTCGGAAACGGAAGCGTTGCAAAGGGCGCTGGACTATGTCGGAGCGGAAGTTTATATGTGGCAGGATGAAAACGAAGAACAAAATGTAAAAATCATCCGCAACGATAACGACGCAACGTATTATCCGGAAGGCATCAAGATTATCACGCCCGTTCAGCCGGACATCAGAAAAAATAAACTGAGAACCGCTTACAAGTTTAATATCTATTCCATCAAGCCCTACGACCGAAAAATGGTTTACGTGGATGCCCAAACGGGCGAAATCCTGTTCGATTTGCCGCTCATTCACTTTTCCGACGAGATAGGAACGGCTTATACCCAATATTATGGTGAAAGAGAGATCAACACCGTTTTCAACGGAACACAATACATCCTGCAAGACAATACGCGCGGAAACGGCATCAGAACGTACAACTGCCACGATGGAATCAATTATTATGCCGCCACCGACTTTTTCGATGACGACAATATTTGGAATAACGTGAACCCTCAATGGGACGAGTATGCTACCGATGCGCATTTCTCTACCATGTCCACCTATGATTATTACATGAATGTTCATGACAGAAACAGCATAGACGGCAACGGATACCATCTGCTATCGTATGTCCATTTTAGTCTTATTCAATATGGATATGGCAATAATGTCAATGCCTTTTGGAACGGTGAATGTATGACTTACGGCGACGGGAATCCGCCAAGTATTACGCCGCTCACCACCATAGATATTTGCGGACATGAAATCACACATGGACTAACCGAATATACCGCGAATTTGATTTATTATGCCGAATCCGGAGCGCTGAACGAAGCTTTCAGCGACATCTTTGGCACCGCCATCGAGTTTTATGCCGTTCCCGAAGACGCAAACTGGACGATGGGTGAAAAAATCGGTTCGGCATTTCGTTCACTGTCAAACCCGAAAGCCTATGGACACCCAAATACATATCAGGGGCAGAATTGGGAATTTGGAAGTTATGACAATGGCGGCGTACATATCAACAGCGGCGTGCTGAACTACTGGTTTTACCTTTTAAGCGAAGGTGGCTCAGGCGTCAATGATAAAGGCAATGCTTATCAGGTAGCGCCCATCGGTATAGAAAATGCCGAACAATTGGCTTTCAAAACGTTAACCGAATATTTAACGCCAAGTTCGCAATATATTGACGCATACAACTATGCCATGATTGCAGCCGGCGAACTGTTTGGCGGTTGTTCGCCCGAAGTACAATCTGTGGGAGATGCCTTTTATGCGATAGGTGTCATTTTAGAGCCTTTAGACGGCGGCGTTGTTGCTGATTTTAAAGCCCCGGAATCAATCTTTTGCTCTCTTCCTGCCCAAGTCGCATTTACCAATAAAAGTTTCAACGGCATCTCTTACCTGTGGGACTTCGGCGACGGAACAACCTCAACAGACGCCAATCCCGTACATATTTATACCGAAGCAGGAAATTACACCGTTACATTGTCCGTGGACGGAGGCGACTGCGGCAGCGATGTTATAATAAAAGAAAATTATATCAAAATAGATCCTTCATATATTTGCAACGTCATCATGCCTTATAACGGACATGACAACATAGAAGGTTGCGCAGGAGTGTTTTACGACTGCGGCGGACCTAACGGAAACTATCCGAATAATGCCAATTCACGACTTACCATCCATGCGCCGGGGGCGACAAACATCGTTTTAACGATAGAAGAACTCGACATCGAACCCGGCGCCTATAACACCTGCAATTACGACTATATCGCTTTTTACGACGGCAATTCCACCAGCGCGCCTCTCATTAACGGTACCTATTATTGCAACACCACCGGAAATCCCGGAACCATTGCCTCCACAGGAGAATATATCACAATCCGTTTTGTTTCAGATGTTTATGTGAACTACTCTGGGTATAAAATAATCTTCCAATGTATGGGACCACTGTTGGAACCCGCATTTTCGGTTAACACCGAGACAACATGCACCGGTTTCGTTGCGTTCACCGACGAATCAACCAACAATCCTACCGCATGGAAATGGGATTTTGGCGACGGAAACACAAGCGCTGAACAAAACCCTGAACACCAATATCTTGAAAACGGAACCTATTCCGTGAGTTTGACCGTAACCAACCCATACGGCTCGAATACCATCACAAAAGAGGCGTTTATCATCGTCGAAATGCCCGACCCGCCGGAAATAGACGATATTATCGTCTGCGCGGACGAAGAATTTGAAATAGAACTCGACCTGGAAGGAACGGCATACTGGTATGAAACCATTGACAGCGAAGAACCTGTGTACGTCGGAAACACTTGGACGCACCTGCCCATCGAAGAACCCACAACCTACTTCCTGCACGAAATATTGAAAGCACCGGAAGGGAGCGTGGAAGAGTACTGCGCCTCACTTTTTAGAACGGAAGTGCATATCATTCCGGAAACATGCGTGTCAATCATCCAAAATCAGATTGAAAGTATCACCATCGTACCCAATCCGTCCAACGGACTGTTTTATATCAAAGGCTTGACGAAAGGCGCTGATTACCGTTATGTTATAACCGACATCTCCGGAAAAACAATCATCGAAAATCAATCATTAAACGCCGAACTCGTTGACTTAAGCCGACTTCCCGATGGGGTATATTTTATGACTGTCTCGACGGGGGACGAGGTGCGGACTTATAAGTTGGTGAACATGAAATAGATATGAAAATTTAGATTAGGGATCTTCTAAAAACTCATTATTTTCCTTTTTTGTTTTCCCATATTCGCTTTCATAATGTATATGACATAGTCTTATCCTGATCAAAAAATCCGTAATATCTGTGTTACTTAAATATTTTCATACTGCAAGTATACACTTTTTTCCAATATATTGAAAATCAAATTAATATATATCATTTTAACAAAATATGAAGGTTTTTAGAAGTACCCTTATGGGAATTGCGATGATGTCTGATTTTGTAGTGTGTAATTCGAAAATTTTACGTACATTTGTCGCAAATATTTCCAATAATGAAAAAGTATAATAAAGAATTAGTTATAACATTTTTACTCCTCGTAAACGTCCTCTTTTTGTTTGCCCAGTCGCAGGGTGAAAGGAGTAATAAGGTATTGATTTTCGACATGCAAGAGGAGATTGCGCCTCCGTTGTGGCATAAGATGACAAAAGCCTTCGCCATGGCGCAGGATGAACGGGCGGCGTTAATCATCATCCACATGAACACTTACGGGGGGATGTTGGAGACTGCCGACAGCGTCCGCACCAAGATTCTCAACTCCGACATCCCGGTTTACGTCTTCATTGACAACAACGCCGCTTCTGCCGGAGCGCTGATTTCTATCGCCTGCGACAGCATCTACATGGTTCCGGGCGCCAGCATGGGCGCCGCCACGGTGGTGAACCAGACCGGCGAAGCCGTCCCCGACAAGTATCAATCTTACATGCGCTCCATGATGCGAGCCACCGCCACCGCCAAAGGACGCAATCCGCATATCGCCGAAGCCATGGTGGACCCGCGCATCGCCGTGCCGGGCGTGATAGATTCGACGATGGTGCTGACCTTCACCAGTTCCGAAGCCGTGAAGCACGGTTTCTGCGAGGCAGAACTCAACACCATACAGGAAGTCATCGAAAGGTCGGGAATAGAAAATCCGCAAATCATAAAACCGAAATACTCGTGGATAGACTATGTGATAGCGTTTTTCATGAATCCGTTTGTGAGCGGATTGCTGATTATGATTATCATCGGCGGCATCTATTTTGAGTTACAGACGCCGGGGGTGGGGTTCCCGCTTTTGGCAGCCGCGCTTGCCGCCGTACTCTATTTTGTGCCGTTATATTTGGAAGGCTTGGCGTCGCACTGGGAAATCCTGCTGTTCATCATTGGGATAGGGCTGTTGCTCGTAGAGATATTCGCCATTCCCGGATTCGGCGTGGTCGGAATATCGGGAATTGTCTGTATCGTCGCAGGACTAACGTTGAGTTTGGTGGACTTTTCGACGGTTTCGGGTGAAAATATTCCATTGCTGTTTTCGGCTATCTTTCGCGCTTTCGGATTGGTCGTGCTGAGCGCTACCATAGGGCTGTTCGGGTCGGTGTTCTTGGCAAAAAAAATACTCACATCCGAGCATCGCATCTTGAACCGGTTGGCGTTACAAAGCACGCAGCAAAGTGAAGAGGGATACACCATAGCATCCAAAGAATATGTTTCGATGGAAGGATTGGAAGGGTTGGCGTTCAGTGACTTACGCCCATCCGGAAAAGTGGAGATAAAGGGCGATTTCTACGAGGCGCAGGCGCTATCGGGATATATCAAAAAGGGCGACAGAGTGAAAATTGTACGTTACGAGGTAGGCGCTCTGCAAGTTGTGAAAGTCGAAGAGAAAAAGATGAAAATAGCGGAACGCATATCGGTCGTACAGGGCGACATCACCAAAATGAACGTTGACGCCATCGTCAATGCCGCCAACAATGCCTTAGCCGGTGGGGGAGGTGTTGACGGAGCCATTCACGACGCCGCAGGCGAAAAGTTGTACGAAGCCTGCGCCAAACTCGGCGGATGCAAAACGGGCAACGTCAAGATAACGGAAGGTTTCGACCTGCCTGCAAAACATATCATCCACACCGTTGCACCGGTTTGGCACGGCGGACTCAAAGGCGAACCCGAACTGTTGGAACAGTGCTACCAAAACTCTTTAAAGTTATCTGCCGAACATCAATGTAACACCGTCGCTTTTCCCAATCTCGGAACGGGTGTTTTCCAATATCCGAAAGAACGGGCGGCGGAGGTAGCCATTGACGCCGTCAAGCGCTGGTTGCAACATCACGACACGCCCGAAAAGGTGATATTCTGCTGTTTCGACAACGAAAACCATCGCATCTACCAAAAAGCAATGGATGAAATAAACGCTTTTAACAGTTGAAAATTAACGAATTATAATTATGATACCACTTTGGATGATTGTCGCAGTCAGTCTCTCTGTACTTTTTATCACGCTCGGCACGGGAGCCAATGCCGCCTTTAAAACTCCCAACAACACCTCGACCATAGCCATGAAGTTTGCGTTTTTTATGGCGGTGAGTTATTTTTGTTTTTACTACATCGGCGTATGGATTTCAAGGTATCTGCTGGATATGATGTCCGATGCGAGAGAGATGTGGCGAATAACCTCCGCCATCCTGTTTTTCGCAGTGGCGGTGAAGACGATATGGAACGTTTTTTCCTACAAAGCCGAAGATAACGTCTATAACCTCTCCAAGACGGTGATACAACTGATGCTCTGTCTTGCCTCCGGTTTCAACGCCCTGCTACTCAGCATCGCTTTGACGTTCTCCGGTGCTCCCCATCTGAGAACAGCCCTAATAGTAACGCTGGGCGCCTTTGCCGGCAGCATGTCGGGAGCGGGACTGTCGGAAAATCCGGCGAAAATGGTAACTAAACTGCGTCCTGCGCTGATTGGCGGGGTGATTTTGTTAGTGGTGGCGGGGTATTTGTTTTTTTGATTTTGTATCCGTCGTTGAGAATCTTCTCAATAGGAAGGAAATTTCGTAACGAGGACCAGCGCGATGAAACTTCCTGACTGTTTTTCTTCCCCATAAGAAATTTAATTGCTGTTGCATGTTTCTTACAGCGGTCAATGATGGCGGCGGAAGTTTTGCCTTTCGGCATACAATCGGCGACATTTTTTATGGTCTCTTTTTCCCCTTTTTGATTGACCATGGTCATCGCCGCTTGTAACTGGTCTAAGAAAAACCTTGTCAAACTGTGTTGCCCGCCGGAAGTTTCCGGGGAGGTAAGGTTGTTTGGTGAGGCGAGTTTTTTATCTTCGATGTTACTTATCGCAAAATCAATAACAAGACGGCTCAATTCGACTTTTTCCGTATTGAAGTGCATGCTGCGGGATATTTCTGCTGCCTCTTTCAATATATCTATAAGTTCATTTTTTTCTCCTTTGTGGTTTATTATAAACGGTTCGGCATCTTCCAACAGAACTACTTGTATGTCATTGGTTTTATAGTGTTCATTCAAAATATATTTGACATAATCAAGTTGTATGCCTCTTGATTTCCCTTGTATTTCTTGTGCATAACCCTCCATTCTTTTAAACTGTTTTTTATTTTTTTCCATAGATGTCTCTATGTCATATTCGCACGATAACCGCTCTTTTACAGCGTTTTCCATCAAACATGCGATAATATCTTTTTTATCTTGTATAGAAAATTCTTTGGAAGAAGGAAATAACGGATTTGCTGTGAATTTCGGATATAATAGGATTAAATCATTTTTATTATTTTTGTAATAACTTGGATAATAAATGATTAGTACTATTTCTGTTGCATTTTCGCAAAAAAAACCGATACCAATGCTGCCGGGTTCCAACCATTTAGTGGCACTTTTCAAATGCTGCATTTCGTTTCTTACCCAACAGTTTAAATCATCGGTCATGGAGAGTTCGCTGTCGTTACTACACGAATATCCCCGTATTACTTCCTCATCTCCCGCGTCGTTATAAAAAATTTTGATGTTTTTAAGTACATCGTGGAAGGCATCGAAAATCCCTTTTACACCCCGTACAAGCGGATGTTTGTGCAAATTTGCGGCTTTCATCGTATTAAAATTTAAACGCTGCAAAGTTAAGAAAAAAAACAATATAAAGTTGTGATAAAAAAGATTTTCTTAATCAAATAAAGCTTCTCAAAATAAATCTTTATGCTTTATTTTGTGTTTAATTTCCCGTTTTTGAACTTAATATCATCGTTAAATGGCGTTTTAATTGTTTTTATTTGCAAAAAAAATAATTATGAGATCAGACTTTTATAATCGGATTAAGCAAAATAAGATGGATTATTTTGAAAAAATAAAGTTAGGACAAAACCCGAATGCCTTTAGAAATAGGGTAGAGGAGGAGTTGGAAAAAACGGACCTCCCCGTCGTCGAAGAGGTAGCACTCAAACCGCTTCTACAGGTGCAAAGAGTGTATGACCACAACAAGGAAAACGTTACCAAAGAGACGCTGACACCGCTGCTGCAAGTACAACGAGTGCACGCCCACGACGACGAAGACGAGGAAGAAGAGTGCGATGAGGAAGAAAACAACGACGACGAAGACGACGCCGTGATGATAACACTCGGTTCAATAAGAATAAGAAACTTCCTGAACAACTGCTACGACCGCGTCGTGAAAGCGTTTTACGAGTGGTTTGAGATTGAGTTGCCGGTGGTAATGAGGGAGGGTAAAAGCACGCAGATGACACAGATGACACGGATTTTCGCAGATAACAATCATTTATGCTTTCCATGAGACAGCCTCAATGACGGAATGTCGCACATCGCAAGTCTATTCTTTCACCACTTTCCGCACCACCACGCCGTTTTCGGTTTGTATTCGGATGAAATAGACGCCGGAGGGGAGGGACGAGATGTCAAGAGTTGAAAGTTGAAAGTTGAAAGTTGAAAATTGTCTTTTACCGAGCATATCGAAAATGTCCACACTGCGAATGTCATTGCGGGCTTGACCCGCAATTTTTTCATTTTCAGTGGATTGCGGGTCAAGCCCACAATGACGATAGCACGTAACTTTTAACTCGCCGCCCGTTGGATTGGGGTAAATCACGATTTTATCCATCTCTTTCGCCTCTCCGATGCCCAGCGTTCCAATCTGAAGCGGAAGTACATCAATAGAGCCGCTTGGATTTTTTATCAGGTGCCATCCGTCCTGGTCGTTTACTGCGATGCGCACAAGGTAATTTCCGGATTCAAAGTTATTGGGAATTTGACATGTCAGTTCTACTTCGGGCAGGCAATAGATGTAGCCGGCAAGTAATTCTATCGTCTTTATTTTCTGTGTGTACAGTATGTTGTCGTTTTCGTCAACAAAGGCGATGCCCAACATGCCGTTGACGGTTACTCCCGGATTGTTGTTGAGAGAGAAGTAAAAATCAACCGTGCCTCCCTGACTTACCGATGTTGTTGAGGCAGATAAATCGGTGCCCCATGTTAGTTGTAAGGGGAAAAACTCTTCCGAGCCGATGTCGGGCTGCAGACCGAAGATGGCATTGTGTTGTACCGAATAGTTATAGGTACCCGGCGTTAATTCGTCAAGCCAAAAATAGCCGTTATACGTCCCGTTCCACCCCCAGTTGATATGGAAATAATAGTTAGGATCATACCCGTCGCAGACAAAAGCATGTGCTCCTGTCCCATCCTGGTCGGAAGCGGCATAATACACGGGGCGTTTCATGTCTATCTCTTTTGCGATGAGTTCCATCCATTTCCAGTCATCATCCCCGTAGTTCCATCGGTAGGTTAGTTGTATGGCATTGTCGTAACCGAAAAACTTTGGCAAGGCGGATATGACATAATGGGAGGCTGCGCCGCTTGCAGATGGCGTATAGTTCATCTTTACGCTTGCTCCGCAGTGATACATCAGTTGGGCGACGGCTGCTTTTTCTTCTTCTGTGGCGTTTCCGTCGTAAACATCAAGCATCGCATCCCAGTTGTACTCAACGTCAGAGATGTCAATGTCCGGCACTACGTATTGGTTCGTCGTGGTGATGTAGGATGGTATGACTCCATTTCCTTTGATGGGATGCCGGTGATAGTTCATAATCTGAGCCGTAGCCGTAGCCACGCAGCCTGTAACGGAAGTGTCGCCGTCAAACACGGGACAGTACAGATGATACGGATGCCTTTGTCCCCACAACGTCGTAACAAGCGCATCTTCGGCTCGCCCAACGGTGATAGACGCGGCATCCTCATTCAGATAGTCCTCCCAATAAGAGGCGACTTTGCGCGTCGGAGCCATCTTCTTCGCTACGGCAACGGAGATGCTCTTTTGAATACCTGCCATCCATTGTGCGAAATTCGGCGGCACATCCGCTCCGTTGTACGAACTTTCGACGGAATAACCCAGCACCGGCGGCGCCACATCATCACCGGAAACGATGATAAAGCCTTCGTCATCGCCGATGTTATTATTTTTTAAAAATTCAAAACATCTTCTTCCGATGACCAGCCATGTCCCAATTCCCAATGGGTGTCTATTTTGAAGATGACTTTGCATTTTTGGAGATTGAATTGCTTGATAATCATCTTTTTGATTTCGTCGGTTATCCAACTTCCCACGAAGACGTAAAAGGCGCTTTCGTGAAAGAAGACCCTGCCTCTGGGAACCTGAGTATAATCGTACAGGTAAATCGGGTCGTAGAATAAGCCCTTTTCCTTTTTGGCGATGGCACGATGATGCAATGCCTGCCAAATGGTTTTATGAAGTTTGGGATATGTTGATTGCCCTTTTTTGAGTAATGTGGCAGGCATTGAATGTACCTCGAAAAGTTCTTCATCCTCCGGATGATACCAAAACAAACCTACTTCGGCTTTTTCATCGAAATACTGTAGCATTTCCTGTATGGCTTCTTCTCTTCCCATATTTTTAGTACTTTTGCAAAATATTTTGCAAAAGTACTAAAAATTATTTAATGGTTTATAATTAGCAAGCAAAAACGATAGAAGATGATAGAATTAACAAAAAGCCAGAAAAAAATAGCCCGCGAATTGATAAATCTTGGACTTCAGCGGGAGAAAGTTACACAATGAAATACTAACACCGGAAGATATTGTTCGTTTCGACATTGAAGTACAACATGAGTTGGCAAGAATACGAGATTTTTGGGATCAGAATGGGTAGCATGATGAATTTTGGATTTCTATCGAAATTTTTTTCTACCTTATCCCACATCGCACATCTCACATCGCCTCTAATACCCCCCCACAACATCCCAGACGAACGCTCTGATGCCGACGTCTTTATTTATCTCGTCCATTTTCTGGACGTAGTTGAGGATGTCGGCTACTTTTTCGTCGGGGACGATGGTGAGGATGGCGTTGTTGACTTCGGGCCACGTGTGGGTGCCTTTGCGCGGGTCGCCGGTTTCGCTGCCGCAGCCGGAGATGGAGGTCCACTGGGTGTATCCGCGGATGCCCATGCGTTCCAAGAGGTAATCTACGCGCTCGGTGAGCGCCATGTTGTATGCTATAAAAACTGCTTTCATTGTTACTTTAAGTTTAATGGTTTAACTATTTGAATATCATGCTTTATAATCGTCCATGAAGTGCATTTGTTTGCGGAGGGTTTTCTGTTTGTTTCGTCCGCCGCTTCGGGTCATGGTGGCGTAGAGTACGGGGACGACGATCATGGTAACGACGGTCGAGAATATCAGTCCGCCGATGACCACGATGCCCATCGGTTTCCAAGTCTCGGAGCCGCTACCGCTGCTGAACGCCATGGGCGTCATGCCTAAGATGGTGGTGATGGCGGTCATCAGAACCGGACGGAGCCTCGACTTACACGCCATGGTGATGGCTTCGTAGAGGCGATGTCCGCGCTCGCGCATCAGGTTGATAAAGTCCACCAGCACGATACCGTTCTTCACCACGATGCCGACCAACAAGACGGCGCCTAACGCCGCCACAACGGACAAGGTGGTGTTGGTGATGAGTAGCGCTATGACGATGCCCGGAATGGCAAAGAGGAATGACGACATAATGATTAACGGCATCTTGAACGACTCGAATTGCGTCGCCATCACAATGTAAACCAATACAATAACCAAGACCATCAACAGCATCAAGTCGCTCATGGAGTCTTGCTGATCTTGATAGGAACCTCCGATGTTGATGGAGACGCCCGGCGGAATCGAAAATCCTTTTAGTTCTTCTCTAATAACATTGGCAAGGTCTCCTAAGGAAATGCCTTCGGGTTTGATAGACACTTTCACAATCCGTTGTCGTTGTTCGCGTTGGATGCTTGGGGGCGTCCAGACTTCTTCTATCTGACCGAGTTCTTTCAGTTTGACGGATTTGCCGGTTGGCGTGGCGATGTTGAAGTTTTCTATTTGGGTGATGGTATTGCGGTTGTTTTCCGCAAAACGGACAATGATGTCAAACTCTTCGCCCTCCTCCTTATATTTGGTGGGGATGATGCCGTACATCTGGCTGCGGATGTATGTCGAAGCGGTGGCGGTGGTCAGTCCGTGTTGCGACAGTTTTCGTTGGTCGAGCGTGATTTGTATCTCCGGTTTATCGTCTTCTCGGCTGATTTGGACGTCGGCAGTGCCTTTCACTGTTTTCATTTTATAGGAGATGTCCTGAGCTAATTTGTTGGTTTCTTGAAAATCATGACCAAAGATTTCGATATCAACACTATTATCGCCGGTAAATCCTCCTCCGCCTCCTGTACTAATGTTATAAGTGATGATAGCGGGAATGGTGTCCAACTTTTTACGTAAATCATCAGCAATGACGAATACGGATTTATCACGTTTATCAGTGTCTATCAAGCGGGTGCGGATATTGATATAGTTACTTCCTGTTTTACTGAATAGTGCAAACATATTGCTTGCGTCGCTATAACCGTAGGAAGCATTGATGGCGATAAATTCTTCAGGATAGCTATCGCGGATGATTTTTTCTACCAACTTCGCTGTTTTTTGGGTTTCTTCTACCCGCTGTCCTGTTTGACATTTGATAGAGATGTTCAATGAACTTTGGTCGGATTCGGGCATAAAATCGGTTCCGATGCCTCCCATTGCCAAAAATGAAGCCACCATGACGCCCAAGCCGATAAGCAGCGTTGTTGTTTTATGATGCAACGACCAGTTGATAGCCTTTGCATAAGCCTCGTCAACTTTGTTCAACGCTTTGATAACGGTGTTGTCGTAAGTAAACTTGCGTGTTGATTTTTTTTGATTTTCTTTCAATTTCATCATTTGAGCCGCCAGCATGGGCGTAAGAGAGATAGCCGCAACGGTTGAAATGGAAACGGTAATGGTAACAATCCATCCCAACTGTTTAAACAGAATACCGGTAATGCCGCCCGTCAGCGTCAGCGGCAAGAATACTGCCACCACGACCAATGTCGTTGCAATGACCGAGAGCCAGACTTCGTTGGTGGCGTATTTGGCGGCTTCGCGCGGGTTGCTGCCACGTTCGATGTGGTTGGTGATATTTTCCAACACCACAATAGCATCGTCCACCACCATCCCAATCGCTATGGAGAGCGAGGAGAGCGAGATGATATTCAAACTTTGCCCCGTTACGAACAGGTATATCAAAGCCGCTATCAACGAAATGGGAATGGTGAGCGCAATGATGATGGTCGCACGCCAACGTCCCAAAAACACCAATACCACCAGCACCACGAAGAACAGCGCATACAGCAACGTCTCCGATAAGTTGTTGATAGACTTCATGATAAAGTCGGACGAGTCGTACAGCACCTCAATCCGAATGTCGGAGGGCAGGGTTGATTGCAGCCGTTCAATCTCGCTTTTCACCTTTTTACAGACCTGTACGGAGTTGGCGCTGGATTGTTTCATGACGAACATCACCGCTCCGTCCTGTCCGTTGATGGTCTGGAACATGGTTTGGTCTTTGATGGTGTCGCGCACGGTGGCTATGTCTTTGATATAGATGGATTTGCCGTTCACGGTTCCAATCGCCAGGTCGTTGATTATCTGACTTTGCGGAAATTCGCCTTCGATGCGCACCTGATAGTCCATCAGCCCCATCTTCATGTTTCCGGCGGGCATGTTCATGTTTTCCGCTCCGACGATGGCGGCGATGCGTTCCAACGTGAGGTTGTAGGCTTCCAAACGGGCGGGGTCAACGTCCAAATAGACAACACGTTGCGGAGCGCCGTTCATGGCGGCAGAGCCTACGCCGTCAATGCGGTTGATTTGGTTGATGATCTTCTCCTCTACAATCTTGTCCAGCGCCGCATAACTCTCTTTTGCCGTGATGGTGTAGAGCAGAACGGGCATCATGCTGGTGTTAAACTTGAAAATGGCGGGACGTTGTACGCCGTCCGGCAGATAATCCAAGGTTCGGTCAATGGCGTCGCGTATGTTGTTGGACGCCTCGTCCAAGTTGCTTCCCCATTCGAACTGTATGGTAACCAACGACAGATTGTCCATCGAGGTGGACGTTAATTTTTTCAAGTTCTCCACCGAGTTCAGCGCATCTTCCAAGGTCTTGGTGATGTTTTCCTCGATGTCGGCGGCATTAGCGCCCGGATAGGTGGTCATCACGGAGATAAAAGGCGCTTCCATCTCCGGATAAAAGTCAATAGGTAACTGTGTCAACGAGTAAAGCCCGAACACGATGACACCCACAAATATCATTATCGTGCTGATAGGCTTCTCTACAGAGGTTGAATATATGCTCATAACGTTTTTATTTTCTATTAATTTATATTTTTATTATTCTTATTTTTAACCGACATATCCGACATCTATCCGACATTTATCCGACATATCCGACATTTGTTAATTCATAGTATGCAGATTTTTTTTCTCCAATACGCAGAAAAACACCTTTTTCAATCAAAGAATCTAAATCTCGCAAGGCAGTACGGTCTGTTATTCCTTGATTGATTTCTAAATATTCTACATTTGTAATTTTCCCTTTTTCCTTAACATACAGCACTGCTTTTATCTGTCTATCACTCAAGCCCAACGCTCCTAAATCAACCGTATTGTAAATATCTTTGCGGAATGTAATCCAAAAATCGCTGCCTTTGTTTGTGATAATCGGCATAGGTAATCTTGCTTCGGTACATTGTTCGGTAATTTTTTCAATGCCTCGTCCCCACGATTCCACATAGCCACAACGAAAAAAAGCATTGGCAATATCGGGATTATACGGACGGGAGGAATGTTCTCGTAACAAATCTTCAACAGTCCAATTTTCAGGCAGTTGCCCCTCGTTCCAAATTTTTATTCTGTCGCCGTAAACACGAATTTGAATAGGTGTGCAACCTGCATAGTCTTTGTGGGCAACAGCGTTTAACAATGCTTCACGTAAAGCATCTTCAGGATATTCGTAGGTTTCGATACGAGACAAACCTTTGTAACTGATTAGCGCTCGCGTGTATTTTGTCAAAAGCAATTCCATCGTTTTTTCGACTTGCTCGAACAGATTCCCGTGAACGGTATCTTGAAATTGCAAATCACTTTCAGAACGAAAAAATCCGATTTTGATATACGCACCCGTTACAAATTTTTCGGGATCGGGGTGGAAAAGTAATAATGCCGCTCGTTTCAAATATCCGTTTTCTATCAATTTTAAATTATTGAGTAATTGTTCGGTACTCTCATTGTGACATTTTTCATCAAGACGTTTACTCTCAATGCCTTTTTCTTTGAAAAAATCAAAAGTTTCCTGTTTTAATTCCGAAATGGAAACATTAGGGATTGGTACGCCATCCCATTTCTTGCCATACTTTTGCAACAAAAATTTGTCCAATGCAGCGCCTTTCAATTCCTGTTTGGTGCTGCCACTGCGAAAATGATATTCGCCTTTGTAATTTACGGGATTGGGTTGTGGCTCAGCGAAGATTTCGATATAATCACCCTGCTCGGTTTCGTGTAGATTTACGTCGGCAACAATGCCTAAAATTGTAGTTATCTTATTGGGCAAATCTTCCAACAGTTTTTTTGCATTTTTTATGCCGACTACATTACCACTATCGTCCTTACCAATGTAAAGCGTTCCGCCTTGTGCATTGACAAAACCGCATATCTCTCGCAAAAATTCGTCTCGCCAAGAGGATTTATATTCGATGTTTTGTGTTTCCGGCATGTTAAAAATTTCAAAATGCAAATGTACAATATTTTTTAATACGTTTACTGGATTTCCACCGCCGACCCATCCACCACCTTCGACTGTCCGACGACGATGATATTGTCGCCGAGTTTCAGGTCTTTCGATTGGATTTCAATCAAATCGTCGTAGCGCGCTCCTATTTCCACGAAGACACGTTTGGCTTTTCCGTCTTCTACCTTATAGACTAAGCGCTCGTTGGTGCCTTGCTGTTTCAGTACGGCGATGGCGGGAACCATCAGCGAGGTGAGGTTTTCGACGTTCAGGGCGATGGAGCCGTACATTCCGGGGCGCAACTTTTCGTTTTTGTTCGGAATGGAAATCTCTACGGTGAATGTGCGTGAGATGGCGTCAATGGTCGGATAAATCCGATACACCGCTCCTTCGAACTTCTCTTCCGGAAACAGGTCGCACGACAGTTCTACCTTCGTATTCTTGCTGATGACCGGAAAATAACTCTCCGCTACGTTAATCAACGCCTTCACCGGATTGACCTGCTGGACGGTAACGACGGCAGCCTTTCCGACGGAAGTGTTGGGCGCGCCCGAATATAGTTCGCCGTTCTCAAAATATTTGCCGGTGATGATGCCGCTGATGGGCGCCAGCAACTGCGTGTTCTCCGTCAAAAACTGCACATTCGTTTGAGCCACTTCGTATTGCGCTTTGATTTGGTCGTACTGTTGTTCGGAGATACTTTCCTTGTCATACAACTGTTTGATGCGGTTATAGTCCGTTTCCAATGTTTTCAGTTGGATTTGAGCCTGTTTGAGTTGCGTCTGGTCCATTTGCACTAAGACGTCTCCTTTGGCGACGCGGCTACCGATTTCCACGTTGATTTTCTCAATCCGTCCGGGCGCTGCCGGTGCGCAATACACCTCCTCAAACGGACTTAGATTTGCCGTATAGTTTATCGAACGGGCGACGTCGCGCTCCGTCAACTGCATGGTTTTTACTTGAATAGCAGACGATTTCGCCGTTTCGCTCGTTGCGTTGCCGGCTTTCTTTTGTCCGCATCCCGTTACAACGAGAGTCATCCCCGCAAGGCTCATTCCAACAATAATTAATCCTTTTTTAATCATGGTATTATTCATGTTTTTATAATTTTATACTTGATTTATAATGTATTTAAAAGTTTTTGAAGTTTCAACTGCGCTTGCAGTAAGTTCATAACGGCGGTCAGATAGTTGGTCTGAGCCGTCAGATAGTTGCTGTTTGCCTGCGTCAAATCCAAACTCGACAACATGCCAAATTCGTACTTGTTGCGGTAACTTTGGAAAACCCGTTGCGCCACATCCACGTTGTCGCTTTGTAGGACGTAGTTGTCAATGGCGTTTGTCAGGTCGTTGCGCAGTTGATTCTCCTGCAACAGCAACTGGTCTTTTACCAAATCTTTGGTAATCTGTGTCTTTTCCAACTCTATCTTTGCCTGTCCCACTTTCGACATCCGCTCCCACGAACTGAAAATCGGAATCGCCATGGTGAAATTCAACAAATGATTCGGACTTGAGTCAAATGCCGGTTTCAGTATCTTTTCGGTGTAGGAATAAACGCCCACGATGCTGGGTGCAAACGCCCATCGTTGCAATCCAACATTTTTCTTACTCAGCGTTTCCTGTGTTCCAAGTATTTGATATTGAATGTTTTTTTCAAAATCAAAGGTGGAATTTGACACTGTTTGATAGAGTTGTTGTCCCAAAAAGTAATCCAACTTGTCGGTTAGTGTGATATTGTCGGTCGAACTCAATCCTAAGTGAAAACGCAGCAGGTTATAGTTTAGAGCGATGCTGTTTTCGAGGGAAGACAAGGCGTTTTTCAGTTGCGAAACGACGATTCTCAGTTGGTCTACATCGGTTATTTCAGCCATTCCCACGTCATACATGTTTTGGGTGTGCTGCATGATTTTTTCGATGTCCTGCAAGTTTTGCTTCACGATTTCTTTCGACTCTTCGGCAATCAGAATCAGATAGTAAGCGTTGGAAACGTTCTCCTTGACGTCCAATTCGTTCAACTGATACGACTGTTGCGCCAACTGTTGCACCACTTTTGAAATCTGAATGCCCTGCAAGTATTGCCCACTGAAGATCAACTGCTGAACGTTGCCTGTAATTGCCGATTGGTCTTTCATTGGAATCTTCATTTCTATTTTTTGTCCCGGATAAGGTTCATATTCCATGGTCATATTATAATTAAACATGGTCATGTAGTTGGCAGTGGCGTTGACTTGCGGCAGTCCGGCAGAGACAGTCTGCCAGTATTGCTTTTGCGCCACCTCAATATCTTTGCCCGACGACTGGATGGTTTTGTTATGTTCAAGGGCAAAGTCCATGGCTGCGTCCAACGAAAAAACATGCTGTTTGCTTTCTTGCGCATTTAAAGTGAATGTTGAACACAGTATAGTTAAAATGCTTATTTTCAGTAGTTTCATAGTTATCATTTTTTATTTATTTGTATTAAATCTTCTAATTGTGCTATCCCTTTCGGAGTGGCAATGGAACGGATAAAATTTTCTATTATTGTCGTTATAAGGTCGTTCATGTCAAACTCCGAATTAAAGTTTGTTTCGGGCGCAAGCAAAGAGAGAAATTGAGTGAAAAACAAATATGCCTGCAACTCCTTATTAATCTCTTTCCGGAAAATGCCATCGGAAATCCCTTTTTCAAAAAAAGCGTGTATTATCCGAATGTTTTTGGGATTAATCTCGTGAAAATGTTTTTGATACAACTCCGGATGATATTTTTTTATATCAAACAGATTATTCGGCGCTGCCTGCGAGTTGAATTTCTCCATCGCATTGTTCAGATGTTGGTACAGATAGGGAATAGGCTCAATGGTCGCCATATCCAAATTGTCGAAGTAAACATCCTTGGTGCTTTTTCGGTGCTGCATGACCTGATCCACTACGTCGTTTTTGTTCTCAAACATGCAGTACAGCGTCTTTTTCGACATTTTCAAATAGCGCGCAATGTCGTCCATCGAAGAACTCCGTATCCCGTAACGCAGGAAGATTTCCGAGATATTTTCCAATATCTCCTCCCTGTTGACGCCGCTCTCTAATAATTCTTCAGCCATAATCATTACATTCTCTTGTTATACATTCTTTATTATACCCATTTTTTCACGGAAACGAAAGTTATTTAGAAACGAAAAGTATCAAAAACGTTTCCTGAAAAAATCGGCGGCAAAGGTAATACTTTTTTTGAATGTAAACACAAATATGAAAAAAAAATTTAATTTTCTTCCTGATAATAAACTTTATAATACTTCCCCTTATTGTCTTCGCCCTGTTCTATCAAATTACGGTCGCCGTGGATGTAAATGTGAAAATTCTTATCCAACTTGATGACACTTTTGAATATACGAGCCTGCTTTTTTACCGCACTTTCCGAAATGGTGAAATTGTCCGCAAAATCCAAATCATACTCTTTGGCGTATTCGGATTTGTATTGATTAAATTTCTCAATCACTTGCGGTTGCTCTATCACCGAGTTGGTAAATTCTTCGAGATTAAAATTGTCCTTTTCTTTAAAGAATTTCACCGATTTGTTTAATAAATCTATTTGGTCGGCTTTAGAAACCTCGAATTGTTGTGGCAGTTCGTCCTTTATAAAATGCTTGGTCAACGACAGGATATTTTGGGTATTGTAGTATTCGTCTTTCCGTTGACGTACATGCAAAAAATCATCTATCCAATACTGCGCCTCGACGCCTTTGTTGGTGTTGTCCACCACTGCAACCACGTATCCGTTTTCCCGCTCGGTGTTGAATATCAGACAACCCTTGTCTAATTTGTTGATATTGATTCCCTTCTCGCTTTCTATTTCAAAACCGTCTCCCGCAGGATACACTTTCAGAAATGTATCCTTATTTTCCGACTTGAACAGCCCGACCGCATCAACCGTCTCGCCGTCAATAATGCAATCTTTAAAATAGACTGTGTAAAACTCGCCGCCTTTGATTTTGGGATGCGTGCTTTGCTCGTATAAATGCTTGGCAAGGTTTACCGATTGCTCCAAAAGCGTTTCGGGGGTGTCGAAAATCTTACTGACGCAGACAAATACTTCGTTCATGTCTATGTCAATGTCGTGGTGGAGGTTGAAGTATTCGGAGGATTTGAATGATGACACAAAATAATGTGTCAATAATTTCTTTAATTCTTGATTAACAACAACCATTTCTTTTGACAAAAAACAACCTTCATCAGCAATTTTATTCCCCACACTGTGGACAGAAAAAGTGTAGATAGTTGTTTCTGTAAAGATTGTATTCATTTTTATGCTGTATGATATTTATTTTTCTCTCAATTTATTTTCCACAAATTTATATATTCCCTCTGAGAGCGAACAACAGACATTATTCACATCAGAATCCAGCATAAGTTCATTATATGGTAATTTTACTGTGTAAACAGTTGAATATTCTAAATTAAATGCCAATTCATAAACATCTGTGTTAAAATAAAGTTTGAGAGTTACTTTAAAATCTCTACCCAAATCCAAATCGCTGTTTTTTATTCCATAATACTGATATTGCCATTCTACACTATAAATATCTGCTTCATAAGTATCGTATCCAAATATTTTTTTTACGGGTGGAGCATCTGAAACTGTTTTTTTATAAGTCATTTTATTTACCAGTGTTGTTATTGAATCAAAAGGTAATGTGGATACAACTTTTTTATCATATTTTTCTTTCATATTATTTACCTCGTGTGTTTCTCTTTTCTCTTCAAAAAAAACATCATATTTATTTAGTTCGTATTTAGCCTTGTCCCATATTCTTCTGTTTACATCTTGAAATATTTCATACACAATTTGTGGAGATTTTACTTTAGCATCCTTGTCTATTTTACGTTTTAACAATTCTATTTTCTTGTCCCTATCGCCATCTTCTTCAATATTTTCTCCTTTAGCAGCTTTAATACTCATTTTCAGTGCCCGCTGTAATTGTACTTCCAGATATACAACAAATGGTTGAATTTGTTCTAATGTTGCGCTAACTCCATCAGAAGGTATTAATCCCGACGACACATCACATTGGTTGAGTATGTTTATATATTCATCTCTGTGTTCTTTATCGCTTTGAATTACAATCATCGGATAATTATGACGATGTAAAACATAATTTACCAATAGTCGTGCAATTCTTCCATTTCCATCTTCAAACGGATGAATACGGATATAACGGTAGTGTAAAAGGGACGCCAGTTTTATGGGCGACAATTCGGATTTTTGTTCTTCTTGGTTATACCAGTTCACCAAGTCTGTCATAAAGGCAGGAGTTTCTTGCGGGGAAACATATTCGAATATTTCTCCACTTGATGTTCTTACCGAGTTTGGTCGTGTTTTGTATGCTCCGATTTGTACTTGCATACGTACCTTTTCTCCTGTAGACGTTTCTGCATTTTTCCAAAAATTTTCCACAAGAATTATCTGATTCAAATTTCTTATAAAAGCTTCCGATAGGGGTCGTTCTTTGTCTGCCGCCTCACGCATCATTATATCCAAACCTACATTATGGGCTTTCATTTCTTCGTAATCGCGCCAGTTAGCATTACCTATGGTTTTGCCAAATATTAAAAACAATTCAGTTTGCCCGTAAGTCAATGTATTACCTTCAATATGGTTCGAATTATAATTGAAATCCAACATAAACTTTTGGTTCAACCGTATTTGGTCTTCCTCTTTCAATGGCTGCAATGATAACCATTCTTCATATAATTCTTCGATTGTATTCATTATTAATTTTATTTGTTGTTTATTTTGTTCATCACCTCCTCCGTCTCCTTCAGCGCAACTATCATCTTCTGATAATGCCGAATATCCTCATAATTCAACACACGTCCTTTTCGGTCTTTCAGCCATTTTTGCGCCGGTTGGTAGCCGCCGATGTAGAAGTTCCACGCTTCGGTCGGTACGTTGTCAAAGTATTGTGTATCATTGATATAAACACGACCGTTCGGTAGAGACGCATTGCAATGCGTCTCTACAACATATTGCGGTTTCTCTACTTCGTTACTGCCTGCAATGGGATAATCAGCCATACCGTCTTGCGGTTCTACTCCTTCCAACAAATGCAAGCGACGCAACTTCCCGCCCAACGCTACCAATTTCCAAAACTGCTCTGCATTTTCAGGATACGGCACACGCGGAAAATCTATTTTTAGAAATTCCTTGTAACGCTCTCTGTATGTTGGGCTGTGCAATACTGCATAAATGTAATCCAAAATATCTATCGGGGCAAAGGTGTTTTCGGATTCTTCTTTTTCTTCGGTAAATCGTAATCTTAGCCGTTGTGATATTTCTTTGATGATTGTTGTATTCAGGTTGCACTGTTTGTGATAGGGTCTTTTATCCTCGTCTGCTATTCCGTTTTTGATGTAAACATAAAGTGGACAAATGAAAGGCGAACGTTTTATTGCAGAGAAAATGCTTTGGTCAACTATTGTTTTTGTTACAAATATATCCGTAAATGTATCAGCGCCGCCTTGTGCAGGTCTATTTATTATAAGCCCTAACTTTTGTGTTTCATCTTCTTCAATAGTTATCAAAAAATGTTTCATCACATTTTCGCGTGGTCTGCAATGTAGTCCTTTTGTTTTTCCTGTATAATACGTGAATTTCTTATCAAAAGGGCGATACAAAATCTCTACTATTTTGTTGAAATCCGGTTTTTTTGTTACATCTCTTTTTGCGTCTTCAACACTCCAATCTTTTGCGTCTTCTCCGAGTTTAAACTTTGTTCGGGCATCTTCAATGTCTAATTGTACGAAGTGCCGGATGGTTTTTTCTACTGTTTCTTTGGTGTTTTGTATAGTAAAATGGTCTCTTGCTGTTGTTATTCCAACCGAATTTACGGGGAACAACTCCTGCACATTAAACCCTTTATCATATTCTTCTTTCAGTGAAAAATCCTTTTGCACAAAGAAATATTGCGGGTCGATCAATTCCAATTCGTTCCATGGTACGGTTTGCAGGGTGTTGTTCAATAGGAAACTATACTTTTCGGAGCGTTTGCCGTAGAGGTCGTAGTGATATACGCGGGCTAAATTATTTTTGTTATCTTGGTTCATGGGTGATAGTTTTTAATAAGTTCTGCGAGTTGTTTTTTGTCGGGTAAAATGGTTTCGTACTGCGATGCGAATATTTGTTGGTTATCTTCCGGCAGTGTGATTTCAACGATGGCATCTTCTTTGGTTTTGCAGATTATTATTCCGACCGTTTTGTTTTCGTTTTCCTGTTTTACGAAGCGGTCGTAGTAGTTAACGTACATTTGCATTTGCCCTAAGTCTTGATGTTTTAGTTTTCCGATTTTCAGGTCAATCAGTACAAAGCACTTCAAAAAGCGGTTGTAAAAAACCAAGTCCACAAAATAATGTTCTTCGTTGAAACTGAAACGCACTTGTCTTCCTCCGAAGAAAAATCCTTTTCCCATTTCAAACATAAATTTTTCTATTTGATTGATGATGGCTGTTTCCAAGTCGGTTTCTGTGTAACTGCTTTTGCTTTCAAATCCTAAAAAATCGAGTATAAGGGGTTCTTTTATCAGGTCTTTGGCTTGTTCTACAATTTGTCCTTCTTTTGCTAAGCGCATGATTTCCTGTTTGTTTTTACTCACGGCAAGACGTTCAAACAAACCTGTGTTGAATTGACGCTCTAATTCTCTTACCGACCATTGATTTTGAAATGATTCTACTTCATAAAACTGTCTTTCGACCTCATCTTTTATGCGTATCAAAAACGAATAATGCGTCCAACTAATCGGCAGAAAACTAACATTCGGCTCGCTGTTAAAAATCCTCATCACTGGTGAGGATTTTTGAAGTTCGTCAGAATTCCTCATCAGTGTCGAGGATTTTTGAAATACATCCGAATTTCTCAAAACGTTTGAGGAATTTGAGTAAATCAAAAAGAAGTTTCTCATACGCTCAAGGTTTTGGACTGAAAATCCTTTCCCAAAAACCTTTGTCAGGTCGGTAGATACATTTGCCAATAGTTGTGTTCCATATTCGGCTCTTTTTTCGCCTTGTTGCCACTCCTCCACCAGCATTTTGCCAATGTGATAGTAGGTGAGAACCATAACGGAATTCACATTTTTTACTACCGTATGTCGTGCATGCTCTACCAAAGCAATTATTTTGTCGCTGATATCATTCATTCTCTTTTCTTTTTTTTACAAAAATATTGATAGAAACGCCTTGTTGAATGTCAAAAACATTTTCGTCTTTTGAGCCATCGGGCGCAGTTTCTTTTTTCTTTGCATTTCCGTGTAAATCAATGATATAAATTTTGTCAAAAGTTTGCAACAGATTATATCGCATTCCGCGAAAGGTAGGATTGTCCAAAAAACTGTGATTGTTGATAAACGCCAAGATACCTTCGCCGTTATTTTCTATAAAATGTTGTCCGTAACGGATAAATTTCACGTAGTCGTCATTTATCCATTTGGAGTTTTTTTCCTGTAACTTTATTCCGGACGGTTCTTTTTTATAGTCGTTCATCAGGCGATTCATCCACGCGCCGCTGTTCTGACTTTCACCGCTATACGGCGGATTTCCCAACACCACCATCACCGGCACATCTTGTTTGATACGGCTTGCCTCGTTTGCTTCGTCGCTCAACCATTTCGCAAAAGGAATTTCTGTTTTTGCCCGTGCTTCGTCCAGACTGTTGGTAAGATAAATTCGCAAACGCTCATTTGCAGTTGGCTTGTAACCTGTTTGTTGCAGCAACAAATCTAATTTCAGATGTGCCATTGCATACGAAGCCATTAGGATTTCAAAACCGTTAATACGTGGTAACAAATGCTCGGTGGCGTAATTTTGCCACATTCCCTGCTGATTTTTGAAACGCTGGTAAATATTTTGCACCACTTCTGCAAGAAAAGTACCTGTACCTGTTGCTGGGTCAAGGATTTGAACGCGATGACAGTTTTCAATTTTTGATGTGTCGGCTAACCCTTGCGAAATTCCAAAATCCTGTTTCAAAATATCGTCCACCGCTTGCACAATAAACTGTACGACAGGTTGGGGCGTGTACCAAACGCCACGACTTTTACGCAAAGCAGGGTCGTATTCCGATAAAAAAGTTTCGTAAAAATGAACTATCGGGTCGTGGTCGGTTTTATCAAATTCTTTGATAATTGCATGTATATCTACATAGTTAAACAAATCTGCCAAATCGTCCACCACCCAACGAATACGTTCGTCTAAATAAAAACTCGCAATGTATTGAAACAATTCCCGCAAAAATGGGTTGGAGTGGGGAATTAGATTTGCAGCCTTGCTGCGTGTAAAAGTTTCGTTTGTTTCGTCATTCAGTTTTGCGGCAAACATTCCGTAAGCAATGGTTTGAGCGTAAATGTCGGCAAATTCTTTGTGTGAAATATTGTGTATCAACACTTCACGAAAACCTTTTAATTGTCCGTCAAGGGAATTATTGTCTGCAAGGGGGCATGCCCCCTTGTTATTCAATGCGTTTTCAATAATGTTTGCCATAAGTCGTGCTTTGGCTGCCATTATTTTCGACAAGTGGACAGAGGTTTGTATGCCTTGTCCTTGATAACCAACAAATAGATTGATTAAGGCGATAAATTTTTCAAACTGTGTTTTGTCGGCTTCAATTCCGTTTTTTCCTGTTTTTGCAATGGTAACGGAAGTAATCTCTTCGCCGTTTTCGAACAGTTGAAAAGTCAGATAATCGGTAATTATCAAATTATCGAGCGATTGTTTGTAACGGTCAAATTGTGCTTTATGTGATTTGTGGTTTAAATCAGTGTCAATATCTTTCGCTTCCACATATCCGACAGGAATTTCTTTTCGGGTTACAATGTAATCGGGTGCGCCGCAGGCAATACGTTTGGGTTCGTTGGTAACGACAATGGGATTGACAAGGGGGCATGTCCCCTTGTTTAATATTTTTTCCAACAACGATTTCAACGCAGGGCGATAGGTATGCTCTGTGGCATTTCCCGCCTTGTAAATCCGATTGATTTCGACAATGTAACTTGTTATATTTTCGACTATTGGCTGCTTTGACATATTCTTTTATTTAATTTACAAAGATAGCATTTTTTTATCAATTTTCTTTGCTTGCCAACCTGTCAATTTTTTCTTTTCCAATTACGCACGCACTGTATCCGCCGACCCTGACTAACGTCAAAATTAGTTATTTATTATCAGGTCATTACATATCCAAGTTCGTTAGCTCAGAAACTCAACTGTTTTATGGTAGGGGGATTGCCTACAACGGTCGAAATGACACACATTGTTTATTATTTACCTCGTTTTATCCAAGGGCGCAGGGATAGGCGGGATAGGCTTGCGGGTGGCTAATTCCTTCAATATTTCCTCAATGGCGCGGTTCAACTGCTCGTCTTCGCCTTTCCACTCTTTGGCCGGGTCGTTGTCCACCACAATGTCCGGGTCAACGCCGTATCCTTCAATAAGCCACTTTCCTTCGTCCACCGAATAGGAAGTGAAGAAGGGAACGCGCAGATCAGCGCCGTCAATGTATGGCAATGAGCCGCTAATGCCCACAATGCCTCCCCAGCTGCGGGTACCAATCAATTTTCCTAAACCTAATTCACGGAAACCATGTGGGAAGAGGTCGCCGTCGGACATGGAATACTTATCAATCAACGTTACTTTCGGCCCCACTAATGTTTGGGCGGGAACGGTTCCTATTGTATCGGAATTGCGCCACATGGTGGCACGGTAAGGCACGCGCGCCAAGCGTTCCAACAACATGGGCGACACATTTCCGCCGCCATTGCTGCGGTCGTCAATAATCAAGGCCTCCTTATCTAATTGCGAGTAAAAATATTTGGCAAATTCGTTCAAGCCATTCACTCCCATATCGGGCACATGGATATAGCCCACACGGCCCTTAGTCGCTTTTTCTACCTTACGGATATTATTTTGCACCCAAGCATAATAATACAATGACGATTCGTCGGCAATCGGTTTGATAATCACCCTGCGGGCACCGCCTTTGTTGGGCTTGTTGTTAATCATTATTTCTACTCTCTTGTCGGCTTTACCTACTAACAACGAATAAATATCATTTACCTCTTGGGTAGAACGGCCGTCTATAGCCAGAATATAGTCGCCTTTTTGAGCATTCACGCCTACTTCCGTCAAAGGCGACACTAAGTCTTTGCTCCAGTTGGCTCCGGGAAGAATACTGTCGATGCGGAAATAGCCGGAAGCATCGCGGCTCAATTCCGCGCCCAGCAAACCGGTTTTAATACGTTCGGGGCGGGGCATTTCGCCACTGTTGACGTAAGCGTGGCCGCAGTTCAACTCCCCAATCATTTCGCCTATAATGTAAGTAAGATCGGCACGGTGATTGACATAAGGCAGGAGTACGGCATATTTATTGAGCATGGCTTGCCAATCCACGCCGTGCATATTCGGCACATAAAAACCATCGCGCATAGCCCGCCAGCTCTCCTCAAATATCTGCCGCCATTCTTCGCGGTAGTTAACAAAGGTTTTCACATTCGACAGATCAACGGCTTTTTCCAACGTTACCTTAGCTGTTGGCGCATCAACTACGTAAAGCGATCCAATCTTACGCAATACGGCTTTCTTTCCGTTCGGAGAAAAAGCTGCGAAAGAAGCATCAGCCACCTCTGTTTCTTTTTTAGTTTTCAGGTCGAAAAATTTGGCCTGTCCGCGGGTATTATAATACACCTTATCGTTATTAGCGTAGGCAACACTGTAATTACCGGGCGAAACCGGAAGCCCCACAATACGTCCGCCGATGCCGTCAATATCAATTTTCACATCTGTAGCGACAGCAGCTTTCTTGTCGTCCTTCTTTTCTTCCGCAGCGGCAGGCTTAGGCGTGTCTGAGGTTACTACATCATCGGTTTCGGCCAAGGGCGAGGTGGTATTTTTCGACAATATTACCATATAAATACGCGACATATCAGTATATACAAAGTTCCACTCATTATGCCCGTAAGTAGGATTAAAGTCGCGCGCCGAAGTGAAGAACAGGTATTTTCCATCGGCTGAGAACAGGGGGCGATTAGAATCATACCACTTATCGGTTACGGCCGACTGTTGCTTATCAGCTAAATTATACAGATAAACCACGCCCATATTATTGCTTGCCGTCAATGTGTAGGTCAACCATTTACTGTCGGGCGACCATGAGAAACCCCAGAAATTTCCCCGCGAATTACGCGCCACATCGGTTACTGCTTTGCTGTCCAGATCCACATAGCGCAGGCGGTTTTTACGGTCGGTATAAGCAATTTTCTTGCTGTCGGGTGAAAAGATAAATCCTGTAATATAAGTGTCATTTTGAGAGGTCAGCTGTACTACGTCGGTACCATCGGCAACTTGCATATACAACTCCGTTTCGCCTGTTTTATCGGAGATATAAGCGATATATTTACCGTCGGGTGACCACTCGGCGCCGCGCTCATGCACACCTGAAGAAGCGGTGAGGCAACGGGTTACGCCTTCTTTCGAGGGCACATTATAAACATCGCCGCGGGCTGTAATCGCCAAGCGCTCTCCATTGGGCGACAAGGCTACGGAAGATACATTCTTTGAAGCGTCTTTCCATTCGCTGCGCGCATAATTAAAATCATCGGCCAATTGTATATTCACCTTTTCTGTATTGCGGGTTTTGGCATTGAAGCGATAGATATAGCCGCCATTTTCAAATACGATATTTTCTCCAAAAGCCGTAGGGAATTTAATGTCGAAATCCTTAAAATCTGTTACCTTTTCCGTTTGTTGTGTCTTCACATTATAAACAAAAAGATTCATCGTGCGGTCGCGGTCGGAAATAAAAAATATCTCCTCCCCTATCCACATCGGAATAATATCCTGCGCCTTATTATTGGTTATATTAATGGTTTTATCGCTGTTCAGGTCGCGCAGCCAGATATCATCGGCCATGCCGCCTTCATAGTATTTCCATGTGCGAAATTCGCGGAACACGCGATTATAGGCTAATTGCTTGCCGTCGGGTGAAAAGCTGCAAAAGCCGCCTTCGGGCAGGGGCAGCTGCTCCGACAAGCCGCCGTTTACCGACACCTTAAATAAGTGCCCTCGAAAACCGAAACTTTGTTTCCGCGAGCGATATATGATGGATTTGCCATCGGGCGTCCAGGTCATCACGATATTGTTAGGCCCCATACGGTCCGACACATCGTCGCGGTTTAAGGTAGCCGTATAAGTCAGGCGTTGCGGCGTGCCGCCTTCCGCAGGCATGACAAAAACTTCCGTATTGCCGTCGTATTGTCCTGTGAAGGCAATGGTTTTTCCGTCCGGCGAAAAATGCGCAAACATCTCAAAACCGATATGGGAAGTTAGTTTCCGCGCTACGCCGCCATTTAAGGAAACCGTATATAGGTCGCCGGCGCAGGTAAATACTAAATCTTTTCCGTTAGTTGTCGGAAAACGTAACAAACGGGCCTCGCCTTCAGCCTGTAAAAGATAGGGGCAGAGGAGCAATAAGGTGATGATTAACTTTTTCATAATAAAATCATGTTATAATATTCACAAATTTACGTAAAAAATTGTTGTTTTCAAATTTTTATTATATGATTTATTTCAACAGAGGAGACCCCGATAATCGTAAGTAGAAAGGAAGAAAGCTTTAATGGACAAATAAGGCATTTTTTGGCGAGATTTAGAAGGAGAACGAAGGGTTATACCAAGAATGTTGAAATGATGATATCTTCTCTCAAACTGTTAATGGCAAAGCAAAACGGACTAATATATACAAATTTACTAATACCCTTAGATGAATTAAAAATGACCGCTAACCACCCCTAACTATTTTCTTCTTCATTTGCGAAAGCATTAAGCCGAAGACCACTATCAAGGCGCCGAGGATATTTCTGAGCGTAAGTATTTCTTGCCCTATCAGGCCTGAGAAGAGCAGGGTGATAATCGGAATCAGGGTGCAAAACATACTGGCCTTAGCTACTCCAATGTGCTTGACAGCCTTGATGTAGGTCAAAAAGGCTAAGGTCGAAGGGAAAACAGCTAAGAGGAAAAGAGGATAGGTGTTGGTAAAGCTAAACTGAAAGTTGGCTAATTGAGTAGTTTCAAATGACAAAAAGGGCATGAAAAACAAGGCGCCTAAGAGGTTTTGCACAATGACTATAGTGATGGGATTGTATTTGTGGCTCAATTTTTTTATTACTAAACCATAACCGTTAGCCGAAAATATGGCTAATAGCAACATGGCTAAGCCCAAAGGGCGAACGCCGAACGCCATCTCATCATTAAGCAGGCAGATGACTACGCCGATGAGTGCGAAGAAAACGCCGAAAACATTGGTTTTAGTCAGTTTTTCCTTGTATATCAAATAAGCGGTAATTATGGCGAAGACAGGAAGCGTCGATATTATGATGGAAGATATATTGGCCGAATCGGTAAGTTTGATGCCATAAGTTTCGCCGATGAAATAAAGAAAGGGTTCAAAAAAGACCATAAGCAAAAACCATTTGATATCGCGGCGTTGCGGCATTACGAATTGTTTGCCAAGCATCGCCACAATTATCAGCAAAGCTACGGATATAAGCAATCGCGCCACTAAAAGGCTGTACATAGGCAAGCCCACCCTCAACAATTGATTAGTCCAAACAAAGGACATTCCCCAAAGAGTCATGGAAAAGATAATGCCTATATAAATGCCGATTTGTTTTTGTTTCATACTGTCTATGCGGAATGTGTAAAAATTAGCCGCTGTCCTTTCTTTCCTGCATCAATCTGCCCATTGTGCCAGACAAGATGCCCATTGACGAAAGTGTGGGTTACCCGACTATTGAAAGTAACGCCCTCTAAAGGCGACCAGCCGCATTTGTAGAGAATATTTGTTTTATCAACAGTATAATTGGTATCAGGGTCAACGAGTATCAAGTCGGCATAGCAGCCTTCCCTGATAAATCCGCGTTGTTGAATGCCAAAGGCTCTGGCCGGCTCGTGGCACAGCCGTTCTACTACCTGTTCGGGAGTAAGAATATGCTGTTTACACAAGGCTAACATCATTTGAAGCGTGTGTTGTATCATAGGAATTCCCGAGGGCGCTTGCAGGTAAGGCAACTGCTTTTCGTCCCACAGGTGTGGGGCATGGTCGGAACCCACTACGGCAATCTTTCCGCTATGCACGGCGCGGCGCAAAGCCTCGCGGTCGCTGACCGTTTTGATGGCCGGATTACATTTGATGAGGTTCCCCAATGCCTCATAGTCATCTTCCGAAAACCATAAATGATGCGCGCAGATTTCGCCTGAGATATAGCTTTCCGTAGGAAAATTGACTATTTCTTTGGCGGTGGTCAGGTGTAAGATGTGCAGGCGACTTTGGTATTTCAATGCCAATTCAATAGCATTAGCCGTAGAACGTATGCAGGCTTCCTCGCTGCGTATTAAATGATGAAATTTAGCGGAAAGCGTTTCGCCGTATTCTTGTTTGAACTGTTCAAGATTACGGCGAATAGTATTCTCCTCTTCGCAGTGAACGGCAATCAGGACGGGCGATTCGGCAAAAATAGCCGACAAGGTAAAGGTGTCATTCACCAGCATATTACCAGTCGATGAGCCCATGAATAGCTTTACGCCGCAGGTATAGCGCGGGTCTATTTTTTTTATTTCCTTGATATTACTGTTGTCGGCGCCGAGGTAAAAAGAATAATTAGCCAAGGACACTTCGGCTGCCCGCGTATATTTCTCGTCCAACAAGGATAAGTTCACGATAGGCGGAATGTTGTTAGGCATGTCCATGAATGAAGTAACGCCTCCGGCGACTGCTGCCATACTTTCTTGCGCCATATCTGCTTTTTGGGTGGCGCCGGGTTCGCGAAAATGCACATGGTCGTCGATTACACCGGGGAGTAGCCATTTTCCGTCGGCGTCAATGATTTCGCCTTCCATCGGACAGTCAGGCCGTCCCTTGAAAACGGATTGTATTTGCTCGCCGTCTATAATTACGCCGCCGACAAAACGCTCCCCTTCGTTGATGACAATACAGTTGGTGATAATTTTCTTCATAACCGATTGCTCTACGCTTGTTGCTTTGCTCTGATTTTACGGAAACGCAGGCGCAGCACGCCCCAAAAGGCTTCGCCGAAAATGCCTCCGCTCATTTTTGAACTTCCTTCTTTTCGGTCGATAAAAATAATAGGCACTTCTTCTATTTTAAATCCTAATTTACGAGTGGTATATTTCATCTCTATCTGGAAACCGTACCCCTTCATTTTTATTTTGTCGAAGTCGATTTTTCTCAACACTGCGCTACGGTAACATTTGAAGCCCGCTGTAGTGTCTTTGATTTTCAGGCCTAATACCATACGCACGTATTTTGAGGCGTAGTACGACATCAACACCCGTCCGAGCGGCCAGTTGACCACGCTGATTCCGCAGCAGTAACGCGAGCCTATAGCTAAATCGGCGCCATTGGCGCAGGCGGCATACAGACGTGGAAGGTCGGCGGGGTTATGCGAAAAGTCGGCGTCCATTTCGAAGATATAGGCATAACCTTTTTCCAATCCCCATCTAAAGCCGGTGATATAAGCCGTACCCAGACCTAATTTCCCTTGCCGTTCCAATAAGTGCAAGCGGCCTTCAAATTCTGCTTGCAGGCCCTTCACAATTTGCGCCGTACAGTCGGGCGAACCGTCGTCGATAATCAGTATATGGAAGTTACCCTCAAGCGACAAGACCTTACGGATAATTTTTTCCGCATTTTCCTTCTCGTTATAAGTAGGGATAATGACTAATTTTTCGAAATTCATGCGACATGAGCTTTAATTTACAAAGATACAATTATTTTTTGGATAATAACAACCCCTTCTAAAGTCAAAGTTAAAAGGCTGAAAGCCTTATATATCCCAGCCCAACGGCAAACAAAAGAGTCTTACAGCAAACTATACGCCACAGTGAGGCCGGCCATCACAATGGAAACCATGCTCATCAGCTTGATGAGGATATTGAGGCTGGGGCCGGAGGTGTCTTTGAAGGGGTCGCCTACGGTGTCGCCCACTACGGTAGCTTTATGGCAGGCACTGCCCTTGCCGCCGTGGTGGCCTTCTTCTACAAATTTCTTGGCATTGTCCCAAGCACCGCCTGCATTTGCCATAAAGATGGCCAATACAAAGCCGGAAGCTAATCCGCCCACCAACAAACCTATTACGCCGCCTACGCCGAAGATAAGTCCGGTCAGCACGGGTACAATAATAGCCAACAGAGAAGGGAGGAGCATTTCGCGTTGCGCGCCTTTGGTGGAAATGGCTACACAGCGTGCATAATCGGGAGTAGCTTCGCCTGTGAGTATGCCTTTAATTTCGCGGAACTGGCGGCGCACTTCTTCCACCATGCTTTGCGCTGCGCGGCCTACGGCATTCATGGTTAAACCGCAGAACAGGAAGGCCATCATAGAGCCTATGAATATACCCACCAGCACCTTCGGATTCATAAGAGAAATTTGGTAGTAGTCCATAAGGGCGGGGATAGAGCCATCTTGCAATGCTGCAAGCATGGCTGCGGGGACTTCCTTACCGGTATCAATCATGTGTTGGATACCTATCTTGATTTCTTCGATATACGAAGCCAGCAAAGCCAGCGCAGTCAAAGCAGCGGAGCCGATAGCGAAGCCCTTACCGGTGGCGGCGGTGGTATTGCCTAAGGCATCGAGGGCGTCGGTACGATTACGCACTTCGGGACCGAGATTGCTCATCTGTGCATTTCCGCCTGCGTTATCGGCTATGGGGCCATAGGCGTCGGTAGCTAAAGTTATACCGAGGGTCGAAAGCATTCCCACAGCGGCAATGCCTATGCCGTATAAGCCAAGGCTGAGGTTTTTTGCGGTGAGCATATTGGTTATATCGAAATTAGTGGCGCAGAGGAAAGCCATAATAATAGCAACGCCAATAGTAAGCACGGGAATGGCAGTAGACAGGAAGCCAACGCCCAAGCCTGAAATAATTACCGTAGCAGGGCCTGTTTCTCCGCTCTTTGAAATACCTTTCGTGGGTTTATAGGAGTGAGAGGTATAATATTCGGTACTTTGCCCGATAATAATACCGGCCAACAAACCGCTGATTACGGAAAAAGAAATTCCCAGCCAATTTTCTATTCCTAACAGATAGAGAATACCGAAAGTACTTCCTGCAATTAAGATAGAGCTGATATTGGTACCCCTGCCCAAAGCGCCGAGCAGTTGCTTCATGTTAGCGCCTTCTTTAGTGCGTACAAGGAAAATGCCGAGTACCGACAGTACAATACCTACAGCAGCAATGAGCATGGGCGCAAATACTGCTTTTAACTGCATTTCCGGAACGATATAGAAGGCGGCAGCGCCCAAGGCGGCAGTGGCTAAGATAGAGCCGCAGTAGCTTTCATAAAGGTCGGCGCCCATACCGGCAACGTCGCCTACGTTATCGCCTACGTTATCGGCGATGGTGGCGGGATTGCGCGGATCGTCTTCCGGAATGCCTGCTTCGACTTTCCCTACAAGGTCGGCGCCCACATCGGCAGCTTTGGTATAGATACCGCCGCCAACACGGGCAAAGAGCGCCTGTGTAGAAGCGCCCATTCCGAAGGTCAACATCGTAGTGGTAATCACTACCATTTTTTGTGCATCGGTGATTTCAGTTACAAATTTATCAAGTATAATATACCAAAGAGAAATGTCTAGCAAGCCGAGGCCTACTACTACAAGCCCCATTACGGCGCCCGATCGGAAAGCTATGCGAAGTCCGCTGTTCAGCGAACGTTGGGCAGCATTGGCCGTACGCGCCGAAGCATATGTAGCGGTTTTCATGCCGATAAAACCTGCTAAGCCGGAGAAGAAACCGCCGGATAAAAAGGCAAAGGGCACCCAGGGATTCTGTACATGCAATCCGTAAGCCAGAAAAGCAAAAAACAAAGAGAGGACTATAAAAACAATCAGTACAATTTTGTATTGTTGTTTCAAGTAAGCCATAGCGCCTTTGCGCACGTGGGCGGCGATGGTTTTCATAGTGTCGGTGCCTTCGCTTTCCTTCATCATGTTGTTGAAGAAATACCAGGCAAAAAACAGGGCAAGCACAGAGGCTGCAGGAATAAACCAGAATAATTGTTCAGGTGTCATAGGATTTAGTTGTTTATGAGTTATGAATTATGATTTGTTGATTTGATGAAGATTGTTTGTTTCGTCATTGCGAGGTACGAAGCAATCTATTCACTATTTACTTGTCATTGCAAGGCACGAAGCAATCTATTCACTTATTCTTCATAATTGTTTATTATTAATCGTAAAAGGTTTTTCATCGGAGAAAAACTCATATTTAGGTTCAAGTGCTTCGGTGTTGAGTAAATTATTTTCTTCTAAAATATGTTTGACTTGCTGCGCTACGGCAGGGGCGGGGTCGAGCAATACGACCTTATCTCCGATAATTTTACGGATAGTCGGTATCAGAAAAGGGTAGTGGGTACAGCCCAGCACAATGTAGTCGGCGCCGGCTGCTATCATCGGGTCGATGTACTTATGCAGCAGGGCTTCCATTTCAGGCGTATTGATTTTTCCTGCTTCAATGAGTTCCACTAATCCGTCGCCGCACTGTTCGATGATGACAGTATTGGCGGCAAAGCGTTCGGCGGTTTCGTGGTAAAGGCGGCCTTTGAAAGTGCCTTGGGTAGCCAGCACGCCTACTACGCCGCTTTTAGAAAGCAAGGCGGCCGGCTTTAGGGCCGGCTCCATGCCTACAAAAGGTATTTCATAATGTTTGCGCAAATAGTCAATAGCCGCAGCGGTAGCGGTGTTACAGGCCGCCACAATTAATTTGACTTGTTTTGCCAAAAGAAAATCGCTAATATGAACGGCTCTGGCTATAATTTCTTCCTTTCTTTTCGGTCCGTAAGGACAAAAAGCAGTGTCGGCATAGTAAACAGTATGCTCAAACGGAAGTAATCGGCTTAGTTCGCGCCATACCGACAATCCGCCAACACCGGAATCAAATAAGCCGACAGGAGCCTGGCACATTACTTTATCTGCGGGGTAATTCTTTAGTGATATTCAATTCTTTCTTTACCAAGGGTAGAAGGTCGGTACTTTGTTGCTCGTTAAAATAAGCAAGCGGCCCGGCGCTTATATCGAATACATAAATGAAATTTTCTCTTTTGGCTACGGTTTCAATGGTGCTTTTAGCTTTGTCCATAATAGGAATCATCAATTCCTGTTGTTTTTTTTGAAACTCTTGTTGCGCCGTTTGTTGGAACTCTTGTATGCGCCGACTAAAATCTTGCAATTCCTTTTGTTTGACTTCCAACACAGCCGCCGTCCAGGTGGCTTGCTTTTGCTCGTAAATAGTGAGTTTCTCCTGCCATTCTGTTTGCATGTCTTCTATCTGCTCTTGCAGTTCTTTGCCAAAGGCTTCCAATTTAACTTGGGCAGAATCGCTTTCAGGCATCAACATTATCAATTCCTGAGAATTAATATGGCCAAATTTGAATGTTTGGGCAGAAGCAGACACACTGATGCCGACCATTACAACTACTAATAATAATAATTTTACAAAGTTTTTCATAATTATTTATTGTTTTTTTATTTATATCCCAATTTTGCTATTACCTTATCGCTGATGTCATAACGCGCTGCCGTGTATATAACGGAAGGGTTATTAGCCACGTCTATAATCATGGCATAACCATCGGCTTCGGCAATGTCTTTGATGGCATTCATAACCTTATCCTGAATGGGTTTCAAGAGTTCTTCGCTTTTTTTGGTCAAAGCGCCGTCTTGCCCAAAATATTGACGTTGCAGGTCTTTGACTTCTTTCTCCTTGTTGATAATTTCGTCTTCACGGCGTTTTTTCATGTCTTCCGTAAGCAATACCTTGTCGGCCTGATAGGCTTTGTAAAGTTCCTCTACTTTTTGATAGCCGGCCTCTATTTCTTTTTGATACTGTTGACTCAAATTTTCCAATTGGGTCTGTGCTGTTGTATAAGCCGGAACCTTATTCAAAATGGTTTCTGTATTTACATAACCAACTTTTTGGGCAGACACTGTTCCCAGCGCCCCCAACATTACTACAAGAAATAATACTATTTTTTTCATAATCTTAATATTTTAAACTTTAAACTGTATAACGTATTACATTGGCATTCCGAAGGTAAAGTGTATTTGTCCTCCTCCGGCGCTTGGGTTGTTAGGTATATTATCGAAGCCATAGCCCCAGTCTATGCCGAGAATACCTACCACAGGCAGCATTAGTTTCACACCTAAGCCGAAAGAACGTTTGATGGCAAAGGGGTTAAAATCCTCGAAAGCCGACCAGGCATTACCGCCTTCAAAGAACACATAGCCGTAAATATTGGCTTGCGGCTGCATGATAATGGGGTGGCGAAGCTCCAACGTAAATTTATCGTAAATACGGCCGGCATAAGCGCCGCTAACAAGCGGGGTGAGCGAAGAATTGCTATACCCGCGGAGCGCAATATTTTCCTGTCCGTAGCGGCTATAAAAGCCCATGCCGTCACCGCCAAGCACAAAGGCTTCAAAAGGCGAGTAGCCCCAGTTGGAGTTGTAGTAGCCTAAGAAGCCGAACTGAGCGCGGGTCATCAACACTAAATCGCCGGCTATTCGAGTAAATACAGAGGCTTTGAAAGTCCATTTGTGGTATTCAATCCACCGATATCTTTCATGGTCGGGTGACTTTGAGTAGTCTTTGTTCGGCGTAAAGAGGGAATAAGGCGGGGTAAACTGTACGCCTAAAGAAAGGTCGGAGCCTTTGCGGGGATAAATAGGCTGATCGGTAGAATTACGGCCTAAAATAACGCTAAAGCTAAGGTTGTTGGAGGTGCCGTCTCTGAACAGGAAGTAACCTTGCCAGTTAGTAAGCACATAATGTTGCAGAGAGATACCGGTGTAGAGCGTAAAATAAGAATCCGGCCATTTGAGGCGTCGGCCAATGCCTGCCGAGATACCGTAGGTTTCGAGCGATTGCGTAGCCGGTTGCCAGATATAGTAACCATCGGTTTCACGGGTATAATAAGCTGAAACGGAGAGAGAGGTGGGTTTGCGTCCGCCTAACCAGGGTTCCATAAAACTTATAGAGGTAGCGGTATAATAAGAACCATTGGTCTGGAAACGGATAGCTAAGGTTTGTCCGTCGCCGGAGGGCACCGGCCGCCAGGCTTTTCCGTTGAACATATTTTTGAGCGAGAAATTGGAGAAACGGAAACCGACTGTGGCGATGAAAGTATTGCCGCCATAGCCGCCCGACAATTCTACCTGATCGTTCGATTTTTCTTCTACGTTATACGTAAGGTCAACAGTACCGTCGCGCTCATTAGGCACTATATTATAACCTTCTCCCTGAATTGTCAATTTTTCTGCATCGTAGTTTTGCGACTGGGCTAATTCGCGTATGGAACGCTCGAAGGCCGATTGGCTGAAAAGATCGCCCGGCCGCGTCCATAACTCGCGGCGGATAATATGTTCATTGGTTTTATTGTTACCGGTAATATTGATACGGTTGAAAGTGGCTTGTTTTCCTTCGTAAATGCGCATTTCAATATCAACAGAATCGCCTGCAATGCTTACTTCTACCGGCTGAATATTAAAGAAAAGATAGCCCTGGTCCCTATATTGGGTAGATACCGACATTTGGTCCTGATGCAGCATCTTATTCATGGCCACTACATCATAAACATCGCCTTTCTTAATGTTGAGGATATTGTCGAGTACTGATGAGGGAATAATAGTATTGCCCACCCAGTTAATATTACGGAAATAATACCGATGCCCTTCGTCAACGGTAATGTTGATGCCTAATTTCTTATTATTGAGATAAAATACCGAATCGGCGGTAACTTTTGCATCGCGGTAGCCTTTTTCGTTATAATAATCAACGATTTTTTCAAGGTCTTCGGGGTATTCCTGTTCTTTAAATTTCTTACTGCTGAAAAAATTCCAAATAGAAGCGTCTTTGTTCTTCATTTGTTTTTTCACTTTTCCGGCAGAGAGCTGTTTATTCCCGAAAACGTTTATTTTTTTGATGGTAACCCTTTCATTTTTTTGAACATCGAAGGTTACTTTTACGGCATTAGGCACCAAGGTATCGTTTTCCTGTATAATATTTACCTCTGCCTTACGGTATCCTTTTTCGGCAAAAAATTCTTTAATCAGGTCGGTAGAGGTTTTCAGTATATAATCGGAAAGCTCACCGCCGCGGCGCAGGCGCAACTTATCGCGCAGGTCGTTGCGTTCGCCTTTCTTTACCCCTTTAAAATCCCAAACCGATACGCGGGGACGTTCGGTTAACTGAATGGTCAGATATACTTCGTTGCCTACAATTTTACTGGCGTATATGGCAATGTCTGAAAAATAACGCTGCGCCCACAATTTTTTCAAAGCAAAAGAAATATCCTCGCTGGGGAGGGTTATAGTGTCGCCTTTTACAAAACCCGTGAACGATAAGATTTGTTCAGGATTAATATATTTGATGCCCTCTACGGCAATATCGGCTATGACGTATTGTTGAGGGTTATTGGGACTGAAATTAATATCAACTTTTGTTGAATCCGTTGTTTGTGCAAAGGCTGCAGTAGCCGCAACAACAAAAAATCCTAAGGCAAGGACGAACCGGCGGGTAATAGATAAAGTATAATTAATATGCTTCATGTTTCGTGAATAATCTTGCAAAGATAGTAAAAAATCATTTAGTTTTAATATTTTTTATTTGGTCGCCCGTCTGTCCGAAACGCCGTTCTCGTTTATTATATTCATTTATAGCCTCTAAGAAGTCTTTTTTTCTGAAATCGGGCCATAAAATATCGCAAAAATAAAATTCGGTATAAGCCATTTGCCATAGTAGAAAATTGCTTATGCGTTTTTCTCCACCGGTACGGATAAGCAAATCGGGGTGGGGAATATCGGCAGTTGATAAATATTGCTCAAAAAGCCTTACATTAAGTTCCGACACTGAACCTTCCTGTAAACAATCGGCAGTATAGCGTTTTACGGCTTGAAGAATATCCCAGTGGCCGCTGTAGCTCAGCGCCAGCAGTACAGTTAAGCCTGTGTTGTTTTTTGTGTTGTTGATACATTCCTGTAGTTTAGCCTGCACCTTGGGCGGCAAGAGTGCGGTGTGCCCTATGCTGTCTAAGCGTACATTATTTTTATTCAATTCCGGCGTTTCTTTACGAATGGATTCTACCAAGAGTTCCATCAAGCCGTCAATTTCTTCTTGCGGGCGGTTCCAGTTTTCTTCCGAAAAAGTATATAGCGAGAGGTACTTTACGCCCAATTCTCCGGCAGTTGTAATAGCTGCCCGCACGGCTTCCACAGCGCTGCGGTGGCCGAAAATACGCTTCAACCCTTGCCGCTTAGCCCATCGGCCGTTGCCGTCCATAATAATTGCTACATGTTGAGGAATTGATGGTGCGTGTGCTGTCATTGTGGTTTAGAAATACTTTTATAGTTTGTTTTTTCTTTTTAATTTATAGGTGTAATAGGCGGCGCAGGGCAATTTTTCTTTAATAAGATACGAGAGGGTAATGCCTACGCTTCCTATCCAGTCCTTGCTGATAGGGTTGCTGTGCTTGGGGTCGATGGGCGAGTAGTAGTCTATTTGGTCATAGAGCGTCAACCGCCAAATCCAGTCTATGCCAAGAGTAAAACGTTCTATGAAACACCATTTTATGCCGAAACCTACAGGCACTTCAACGAGAATGCCCGAAGCATCGCGAAACAGATGCGGTTGAAAATCGGCGCCCTGATTAGCAAATAAGTAAGAACCTCCGATACCGGTTATTAATACCGGTGTAAATCGTTGTTTTTTACGGATATCGGCAGGATAATAAGGCATAAAATTGAACTCGGCCAGAGCTTCAATAAAGAACCATGGACGGTTGAAACGCCAATCATTACCCGCGTAGTCAATGTGGATACCTTTTACATTCTCGCCACTGCCGCGGACAAATCCATAACCCACCTGCCCCCTGAGGTTAAAATATCTTTGGTTATTCAAACGATACATTGCCCCAGCGTACCACGAAGGGTAAGTCAAAGGCGTACGGTTGGGATTGAAATCGCCCGTATAGTAACTTGCTCCGCCTATTACGCCTATTTCATGAATATTCCGTTCGTAAAAGCAATCCTGTGCATAAAACTTGAACGCCGACAGTAATAAAATGGCAAGTAAGGTAGTTCTAATCGCGTACATTATTATCTTTAGTTGTATATTAGATGTAAAAAAAGGTCAACGGTTTAATGGGGGGCATTTCTTTTATCGTTTCTCCATAATAATTTTTCCTGAAGGGTGGAAAAAAAACTACTGCCGGGCAGCCTGATTGTTTTCACGGTAAAATTTGTTTTCTCTATATTAACGACTGTCCCTGAGGCTACTTCGTAGATTCGGTTGTCGATAGTGATAAGGGCGGCGCTATGCCGCGTGTTGACTTGCATCGTTATCCTTGCGTGATCGTCGATGACTAAAGGTCTGGTACTGAGGTTATGAGAAGCTATTGGCGAGAGCAGCAGGCAGTGGGCTTCCGGCACCATTATCGGGCCACCGACACTCATGGAATAAGCGGTAGAACCTGTGGGCGTTGACACCAACAGGCCGTCGCCCCAATAATCAGGCAGCGGCTCGCCGTTAATGCACACCTTTATGCTAATCATCTCTGTTGACAGGCGTTTTTGTATTCCTATCTCGTTGAGGGCGTAGGGAATATCACCCTTCGGAAGAAAATCGCCCGAAACTTCGAGCAGGCTGCGCTCTTCTATGGTATAATTCTTTTGTAATAAGTTATTTACCGTATTTTCACCATCGTCTAAGGTAGTATTGGATAAAAAGCCCAAACGGCCGGTATTTATGCCCAAAACAGGGATTCCTGAGGCAGTAACCAATAAAACTGTTTCTAAAAAAGTGCCGTCGCCTCCAAGACTAAGCAGATAATCAGTGTTTTCAGGTAATTTGCTAAAGCAGGCTACCGCATATCCTTCCTTACTTAAAGCATCGCATAAGGCGGGAGCAACCACAATGTCGATGTTTTTTTCTTGCAGTAATGTTAATAAATGAACTACCGCCGGTAAGCAGGCTTTTTCAACTTGTCGTCCGTTTATAGCTATTAACATAGTTATCAACTCATTTACTGAAGAAGGCTTTTCTTGGCCTCCCTTTTGTTCAAAAATTTTTGCTAAGGTATGGTTTTTTACTGAATTAAAGATGTATTTTTGCAAAGAAATGACAAATTTAAGTGTAAATATTAATAAGGTGGCTACCCTCCGCAATGCGCGGGGAGGGAATGTACCTAATGTGGTACAAGTAGCCTTGGATTGTGAAAGATTTGGCGCTCAGGGAATTACCGTTCACCCGCGTCCCGACGAGCGACATATTCGCCGAAGCGATGTTTTTGCCTTAAAACCTGTGTTGACCACAGAGTTCAATATTGAGGGCAATCCTACGTCGGATTTTATAGCGATGGCGCTTTCGGTTTTGCCTGCGCAGGTAACTTTAGTGCCTGATGCTGAGCATGTACTGACCTCTAATGAAGGTTGGGACACAGTGAAGCACCGTTCGTTTTTGACGGATACAGTAAAAATTTTCCGAGAAAAGGGAATTCGGGTGTCTATCTTTGTGAATGCCGAGCCTGCCATGGTGGAAGGGGCTGCCCTCATCGGCGCCGACAGGGTGGAGCTATACACCGAGCCTTATGCGGCGCAATACCTGCTGAATCGCGAAGCGGCAGTTGCTCCCTTTGTGCTGGCGGCGGACACTGCTGCCGCTTGCGGCTTAGGACTGAATGCGGGGCACGACCTGAGTTTGCAGAATGTAGCGTATTTCGTCCGAAATATTCCGAACCTCTTGGAAGTCTCTATCGGCCATGCCCTTATCAGCGAAGCCCTCTACCTCGGTTTAGAAACTACCATTGGGCAGTATTTGGAGCAAATCAACAATCAGCATATCTCATGAAAAAAACATCTATCACAGTATTATCGCTTGTTGTGGCGCTGACTGCCTTGGCGCAGCAGCAACTGCCGAACGGAGTAGTAGTTTATGCTTTGCCGAAAACTACCGTAAAAATTAATGCCGAAGCTATCCGCGAAGTATTTACCGCCGGGCCTTATGCCAGATTTGCCCCTAAATATTTAGGGTTTGAAGTAGCAGTGGACGATAAGGTCTCTTATACTTTAAAATCTTTGGAGATGGGCTATTTTGTAGAAGCAGATGCGGCGAAAACTTTTACGGTAACATTAAAGGATTCGAAGTCGGCGGCCAATTTTCTCGCAATGACTTCCACAGGCTTAGTGGCCATGTTTGAAAATAATGCCTCCGCTACCCTCCCCTGGCGTTTTGGCGCTGAGGCGCGCCAACAACAATTTGCCAATCGGGGGCATGAATCCACCCTCGCAAAGGAAACAGCTACTTTTTATAAGGCAGTACAGACCGAGAGCGGTTTCGAACGTGTTCCCGTGCAGCAAAGTCAGGTAGTAGAGAAAAATGTGGAGCGCCGTGCCGAAGAAGTCGCTAATGCTATTTTCACCTTGCGTAAACGCCGTATGGAAATGATTACCGGAGACGGCGGCGACGGCTTTAGCGGCGATGCCATGCGCGCTGCCTTGGAAGAACTCAACCGAATGGAACAGGAATACCTGAGTTTGTTTATCGGAAAATCGGTGTTTGATACGCAGTCGGCTGTTTTTGAAGTAATTCCGAATGTGGAGCAAGCGAATCAATTGTACATTGCTTTCCGTTTCTCCGACAACCAAGGCTTAATGATGCGCGACAATATAGCCGGCAGGCCGATGGTATTGGAATTGATGGCATCTGATAGTAAAAAGCCTTGGGCTACCAATGCCGGCGACACAGATAAAGGCCGCCGCGTAAGTTACCGTATCCCCGAAGTAATGACGGCGCGTTTATCCGATGGGCAAAACGTATTGCTCGAAATGCGTATTCCGGTATATCAACTCGGTGTAGTAATGACTTTTCCGATAGATGTGCGTTAGTGTTATTTAGGCCTGTATATCTTATCGGTTTCTTCTCTTATTTGTGGCCACCGGCCTTGAAAATCTGTTTCGTTGAAAGAATCATAGTAATCGCCTCCAACATATACCAAGGTTTGGTATAGTTTGTCTATGCCTAGATATCCTTTGAGCAGGCCAAGCGCTCTAAGATTTTTATCCAATATCACAAAGGTGGGATAGCTGGGACGGCCTTGCAGCAAAAACATAGCTAACTCATGGGTACGCTGTTGCGCCTTGAAAACTCTGTTATTAAAGGTCATAGGAGCTTTGCTTTCGGCGTTTAATTTTACGGGGTAAAAATTCTCATTCAAATAATTGGCTATAGCCGCATCGGTGAATGTTTCCTTATCCATTTTCTTGCACCACCCGCACCAATCGGTATATAAATCAATGAAAAATCTGCGGGGCGCTACAGCGTTCAGCCGCTGGGCCTCTTCTATGGTGTACCATTTAATGACTCCGGTCATGGGAACGGCGGGAATGGCAGAGACAGGGACCACTGGTTCGGGTTCAATTATTGGTTCGGGTTCAACTATCGGCTCAGGTTCGACTATTGGTTCGGGTTCAACTATCGGCTCAGGTTCGACTATTGGTTCGGGTTCAACTATCGGCTCAGGCTCGACTATTGGTTCGGGCTCAACTATCGGCTCA
>Ga0099364_10000636_pt1 | contig 60019 bp, 42 predicted proteins | sample TergutTh196P3_FD_73070 | JGI IMG/M metagenome (GOLD analysis project Ga0099364, IMG submission 73070) | Microcerotermes parvus P3 segment gut microbial communities from Pointe-Noire, Republic of the Congo - Th196 P3 | ecosystem: Host-associated > Arthropoda: Insects > Digestive system > Gut ... | reverse complement strand
GTATTCGACCGGCCAGAGCAGCCATTAGTGTTGTGCACGACCACCGAATAATAAGCCGTGACTGTACAGGCGCCGAGAGCGTAATAATTCTCTGCGTTAGTATGCAATTCTTCGTCCCCTTTATACCATGTATAAGACATGGCTGTTGTACTTCCCGCCGGTACGCTTGCCGACAGGTTTGCCTCAGCGCCGTAGCATAACTCATCGGGGGAAACCGTCAGCTGAATATCCGGCAGTGAGTTTACGGTTATGCTTACCGTATTTGAGCGGTCGGAGCAGCCATTCTCGTTACTTACGACCACCGAATAAGTAGCAGTGGCCGTTAAGGAGCCGAGATCGTAGTAAGCTGCTGTGCCGCTGCCCAAAACCTCTGCGCCTTTATACCAGGTATAGGTCATGGAGGTCGTTGTCCCTCCCGATACCGCAGCCGTTAAGGTGGAGGCTTCGCCGTAGCACAGTTCGTCGATTGAAGCCGAGAGTTCAATATCCGGCAGCGGATTCACCCTTATGCTTAGCGTGTCCGATATCCAAAAGCAACCAAGGTTGTTGAGTACCTGTACCGAATAGTCGGCGGTAGCCGTTAATGCACTTGCATTGTATTCGTTGATATCCGTAACCCCCAGAAGCGTACCGCCCTCATACCAGCTATAGGTCATAGCGGAAGTGAGGCCGGCAGGCAGTACGTTTGCCGTTAGGGTAGAAGCGTCGCCGCAGCACACAACATCGGGAGACACCAACAGGGTAGTTACAGGCAGGGGATTGACGGTAACCGTTACCGTATAGGTATTCGACAGCGTCCGACAACCGTAGCTGTTGCATACGTCAACGGAATAGTTTGTCTCTGTAGTTATATTATTTACAGTATAGCTGGCCGTATTGGTATCTTCTATGGAGGTTGTTCCGTCATACCATGTATAGGTCATTGCCGTAGTCGTACCTCCCGACACCTCTGCAATTAAGATGGAAGGCCCGCCTGAGCATACATTATCGGGATAAGCGCTTATGCTCGGCACAGGCATGGGAAGTACGGTAACGCTAACCGTATCCGCACTTGTTATGCCGCAATCGTTGGCTACTGTGTAGGTCAGCGTGCCTCCGTCGTAAGCCATGCTCATGGTGGTAGCGCTGTCTATCGTATCGCCGTTCAGGGTCCAGGTGCCGGGGCCTGTGGCACTGCTATTGTTCCAATTCACCGAAGGCGCCGTTAAGTCTAAGGGGCTGCCTGTGCACACTGCGTCAGGGGGAATTAATGATGAGGTAAACACAGGTTTATCGCCTACCCACAAGTAAACCGTATCGGTGGTAGTTTCGCCGCATTCGTTCACTGCGCGGTAAAAGAGGGCGGCATCATGGTTGGCTAAGGTCAGCGTACAGGGCATGGTAATAGCGGTGCCTCCCAATATCCAACCCTGTTCTGTTACCGCCGTTCCATTATCCTGCACTGTGGGAGCGGAAATATTTAGAATGTCTCCGGCGCAGAAACTGGAGGGAGCGGTGAAGGTGCCTATCGTTGGTTTGTCATAAACTAATGTAATTATGGTATGTGAAGTAACCGTTTCCGGCGCGGCGCAAAGCGCATTGGACGTTAGTATGCAGGTCAGCACATCGCCGTTGGCGGGCGTATGGCAATAGGTTGAAGCCGTAGCGCCGGAGATAAGAAGGTCGTTGTTGTACCATTGGTAGGTCGGCGCAGCGCCGCCGTTATAAATGTTCGTCTCAAAAGCAAGATCGTAACCCTCGCAGGTTTCTACCTCGAAGGATAAGCCGATAATCAGGACGCTTTCCAGTCTTTTAACCGTAACATTATCGGCTAAGAGTACTTCCATTTTTAACTGATAAACGCCGTTGGGAAGCGTCTTGCTCCAATTTATCAAATCCTCGGCGGCGGTTTCTTCCACCTCGTTAATATACCATTTCAGATGTCCTGCCTGTGAACTCATGGTCTCTTGTATCTCGGCTCGGAAGTTCATTAAATTGACAGTAAAAACTTCAGAAGGCAGGTCCTGATGATGGATCTCATTTACATAAAAGGCAATATCCAAATCGCGCATGGCAGAAGAAGCTAAGTAATAATAACTTTCCGCAGTGCCGGTGCCATAACCCATAACTACCAATCCCGCAGGATTAGCAAAGAAGTAGGAGGCGGTGGAACTGCTTAGCGGCATGGAGTAAAAGGAATAACCGGAGGAATGATCATACCATTGTCCGCCGCTTAAGGCCGCAGGCGCTGCCCCTCCAATAGCAACCGTTGTGTTATCTTGGGTGACGGCTGCAGTAATTAACAAGGCATAATGTGCATTTAAATTTGAGGCGCCTGAAGGCATAAAAGGAGCTATCAATGCAGTATTTACACTTTGCTCTATAGCTGGTACCCAGGCTTGGGCAGGGTCGGAGAGATTATCCGATGAATGATTGTACCTTGTACCTGTGAGGTAAGCGCATACGCCTACCGGTTTGTCGGCTTGAATATAACAGCCGTTGTTCGTTAATGATACATCTAATTCAACCCATTCGCCTGCACTAAGGCCGGTCAGTGTCATTTGACTGCCTGTGGCGGATACTAAGGTTCCTCCTGTTTGGCTAATATTAGTGCCGTTTTGAGAAACCATGACGCGCACCCGGTCTTTGCCCCTCCAACTAACCGGTATGAAAAAATTTTTACCCCAGGTGTTTACCGGCGCCAATTGTTGAAACAGACAATCAGCACCACTATATCCGGCAGGTATATTAGGTCCATGATTCACAGCAAAAAAAGCTACTGGTTTATCGGTAGTAACATGAACACCGGTCATATCGGAGGATGAGGTACGATAATATACCTGCCCTGTATGGAGCGTAGCTGTTAATGCGCCATTATGGAAGACTTGCGTATTATCCTGAGTAGCTACAACCGCATAAGCGTCAAAACGAGAAGATAACGGTGTATACGAAATTTGATAATAATCCTGACCCAAAGCCGTTATGGGAAGGATATTGCTAGCATCGGTGGTTGCCGAGTATATGTTAATTGCATAAGCCGTAACCGGTGCAGAGCTGGTGATATGGATACTATAATTAGTTGTTGTAGAGGCCGTAAAATTGTTGTATGCAGCCTGTTTTTGAGGATCGGACAATTCGTGGGTAAAGACCTCACCGACAGCTATGGAAAACGTAGTGGATGTTCCTAAATAGGTATAATATATAGTACCTGTAGCAGGCTGATCGCTCCCTACAATACGTAATTGCAGGATGGGGGAGAAGATGTATGCGTTCCTTCCAAAAGTTAACCAAAAATCAGTGCCTTTAGTATCCATCTGTGTATAGCTGCTGCTTCGGCTTATGCTGTTGTTCTTGGAAGGTTCGTAGGAGGGGAAGATGGGTGCGCCGCCGGGCGAACAACCGCCCGGAATCTCTGATATGGTGATGGAAGGCATTAGCGTTGGGTGTACCGTTATGGTTACCGTATTGGAAGAAAAGGTTCCGCAATCGGCGTTGATGATATAAGCTAAGACCTCGCCGTTTTGGCTGTAGCTCAGGGTGCTTGCAGGGTCAAAATAATTGCCGTTCAGTGTCCATGAACCCGAAGCGTTTTCCAAGCAATCGCTCCAGTCAATGGTAGGCGTACTTGCACTCAGATCTAAGACAGTTCCTTCGCAAATTGCCGGAGGCTCCGCTATGCTTATCTCCGGAGCATCAACTATTTTGTATGGACCAAAGGCACCATAAGTACTCGGAGGACTGATTGCATCAAGGCTATGCGCGTAAATACAGCCCGATTCCACATACCAGTGGATATAATAGGTTCCTGCAGGTTCTGTACTAAAAGTCAGACCGGTTACCGTGTTAGTATTATTGTTGGTCGGAATATTCAGCGCAGGCCAGCCGCTCATTGGGCTTGCTGCCAAGGCTGCCGCATAGGTCGGTTCTGTGCTAATCAAATACTTGGCTGTTACTTCGTATGGATCATAACCGGGCTCGGTACTCTTATGGTCAATGTTCAGCGTTAAGTTTACTGCTGCGGAGCAAGGATAAGGCAGTATAAAACTGCTCGGAGAGGCCGTAACTTTAATATATTCGTTATCATCGCTATCGTCGAATACTACCCGCTGAGCAAAACTGCACCATATAGGAGCCGACATAGGAACGCCGCCGTATTCGCCGTCTATCAGCAGCCTGTCATCGTAAATCCCTAAGGGTTTTCCGTGGTCAATCGGAAAGACCATATAAAAAACCAAGCCCTGCGTGAAAGCCGTGGGAGGGGCAATGGGGGTTATCCGATCGGCGGCGTAAAAAATTATCGAAGAAAAGTCGATACTGTCTTTCAGGCTAAAAGCTACCTCGGTCAAGGGTTCCTCATCATCATAGCTAACTTTGATACAGTAAGCATTGGTTTCGGCTTCAGTCGTTGTATAACCTGTTAATAAGGGCGTAGATGGGTAATGCTCAAACGCGATTTCCACCTCAAGCAGTGGCAATTCTACCTCGATTGATGTTTCCGATGTTCCCAATACCGTACGTACAACGGGCATGTATGGACGGCCAAGGGTAGCCGCTTGAGAGCTGGTAGCATTAGTAAAGAAGGTGGTATTTTGCTGAAACTCTCCCCGAAATTGCAGTATTCCCGAAGCATCGGTTCTGCCCACCCTCACCCTTTTCAGGTTAACATCAATCCCCAGATCGTTAAATATATCTTCTATACCAGGGGACTCCGTAAGGTCTAAGAAAATATCTGCATTTGCTTCGTAATCAACCGTATGAACTGTAATTAGCGGTTTGTTCGGGTCGTTAATATAGGTAATGTTTCCGGCTCCCGCAATTTCCCATCCGGGGTGGCATGTTGTTAAAGTATTTGCCCCGCAGGCAGTGATTTCGGCAGGGGGCAGGGCTATTATCGCACTATTATCGCCATAACAATCGGTAACACCGACAGCGCTTGGACAACCGCTGCCAATTCCGGCTGCATGGCGTTGGGCTTTGGCGTTAACAATTCCTCCATAGACTATAATTATTCCATTATAATAAGAGTAAAATCCACCGCCGATACCGGCGGCATGACCTCCCAAAGCAGTAATGTTTCCGCTGGAAATAATAATGTTTCCACCTGCTGTTTTTACTGTAGGTCCGCAATTGATTGTAGCTGTTCCTTGGTAAGGGGGATTAGGAAAAACAGGAGGTGTAATGACAGTAGCTGCGCTTCCATAATTGGGAGCGCCAATTCCGGCTCCTCCGCCCGGATTATCAGTAGTACCAAGAGCAGGCGCAGTACATCTTGCCTCTAAACTACCACTGTTGTTATCATTCGGGTCAATGGCGCTGATATGGATTTGGGCACCCTGATTCACCTGTAGCGCACAATAGTTATGTCGTGTATATTCAAGCGTATTTACGCCATCTAAAATAAAATTAACCTTAGTAACAGGCGTAAGATTAGAGCCATTATTGAGTCCCTCAACGGTAATACAGGAATAACTGTTTGCTCCATATAGCATAGGCAAGGGTTGAGTAGTAGTTGTTATGCTTAAATCTCTTAGCGTTACCGTTCCCTGATAACCGGTTTGAATGATTACCTTATTAACCATAGTTGTACCGGTAATAATGTAGCTATCGGTAGAAGCGCCGGGAATAGTCAGATTTCCCGTATTAATGTTGTGGGTAATGGTACTTTGTCCCCAAAGCATGGCACTCATCAACATGGTCGGCAATAAGGCGAGACATAAGCGTATAAGGCTTTTAGGCGCTATAGCAGTAAGATTCATTATACGATTTTTTCGGTTATTCACAGCAACACTAAGTCCAATTTACAAATGTAAATATAAATTTTCAAAAAAGCAAATAATTTTTACAACTACATCAGGATATCAACTTTGAACTTTATAAACGTTACAAACTGCCTGATGGATTTAAAAACCACCTCGTCCATGGGAATGTTCTCAGGTGCGTAAAACTCTACCGCTGCCACGTCATCGGCGGGCTGCAGGACTGACCAGTCTTTCACTGTAGCTGCAAAAGCTAAGTCGGCCGTGTAGGTAATCATGTCCTCAAACAAATATTCATTAGGGAAAGAGGTCAGGTAAGAAATAGTTTCCAAGTCCAGATTCAGCTCTTCTTTGACCTCCCGCCTCACTGTTTGTTCTACTGTTTCCAAAGCATCTACAAAACCGCCCGGCATGTCGAGCATTCCTTTACCCGGGTCGTGCGCACGGCGCGTCAGGAGTATTTCGCCCCGCTCGTTGCGGATAATCACGGCCACCGCCGCCACCGCATTAATAAACTGACGGCGGCCACAAATAGTACACCGCAAAGCTTTTACTCCATCGTAAACAGGGTCTGACGCTCCGCAGAAAGGACAGTATTTGATGACTAAGGAAGGGTGATGCATGATTATTTACGGATTTACAGACTTGTTGACTTTTAGAAATTACTCATTGTTCGTTATTAACCGCATGGCGGGTATGTCGGGTTCTTCGCCGGTAAAGAGGCGGAAAGCAGGAATGGCCTGATGCAGCAACCACTGCTTTCCATCGATATACAGTGCGCCGGCATTGCGGGTAATATCACGCAACGCGCCGCAGGCGTAATCGGCTTCTAATACCACTTGACCCGAATGTATCTTGATGCGTTCCGCTAAGGCGGGAATGGGCGGCAAAGCATTCACTATTACCGTATATTTTTTCGTTTGTACTAAAGCCTCATCAAAGGGCAAAATTTCAACAGGAAGGGAGCTATTCATAGCCTTTATCTTATCAATCGTACGATTAGCCGCGGTTATTCGTGCGCCGGCCTCTACCAAACCTGATACAGCAGCACGCGCCGCCCCACCCCAACCCAGAACTAAACATGCTGCATTTCCCAAGCTCACTCCTGCGTCATGCAAGGAGCCTGTCGCACCGTAAACATCGCTGTTGTACGCCACCCAACGATTAGCGCGGCGCTGCACAATATTAGTAGCGCCTGTCATCTGCACGTATTTATCTACATCATCTATGTAAGGAAGGATAGTTTCTTTGAATGGCGTAGTTACGTTCATGCCCGACAGGCCTTGCTCTTCATATAGTCGGAGCGCCGCCGCCGCCGTGGCGGCAGGCATCAGGCCGTAGGCATACTTGCCGTGATAAGCCGCTTCAAAGAGCAGGGGGCTTCGGCTGTGGGTGATGGCAATTCCGGTAAGGGAAAATCGTTTCATATTTCCGTTTAAAATCCGCGTTGACGCATAGCTTCAAAGGTAAGGATAGCTGTTGACACCGACACATTTAGCGAGTCAATCTTTCCTCTCATGGGAATTTTGATGCGTGCATCGGCTTCTTGCAGCCAAAAATCGCTAAGCCCCTCGGCTTCCGTTCCCATAATAATAGCAGAGGACTGAGTAAAGTCGGTTTCGTGGTAGCATTGCGCTGCTTCCAATTCCGCTGCAAATGCTTTTATCCCTTTAATCCGCAGCCACTGCAGCGCGTCCTGCGAAGAGCAGGCCACTACCTGCTGCATGAAAATGCAACCTATACTCGAACGTATCACATTAGGATTATAAAGATCGGTCAGCGGGTCGCAAATCACCACCGCATCTACCTTAGCCGCATCGGCTGTGCGCAGGATAGCGCCGAGGTTGCCGGGTTTTTCCACCGACTCCAGTATAATCACAAAAGGTTTTTTCGAGAGGCGTACTTCTTTCAATTTTAAATTATGTAAAGGAATGAGTGCTAAAAGCCCGTCCGAATTTTCGCGATAGGCCATTTTTGCAAAAACATCAGCCGACACTGTGCAAACACGCTTTGGTAAGTCGTGAATTGCTTTGAAACGTTCAAAGCCGCCCAAATTTTCGTAGGCAAACAAAGTATCAATACTATAGCCCGCCGACAAAGCCATCATTATTTCGCGCAATCCTTCCACCACTATCAGTCCTTTGGCGCGGCGTTCTCGCGATTTTTCCTTCAATTCCAATACCTCGCTGATGCGGCTGTTGCGTGTTGAACTAATTACTATTTTTTCCATAAGTTTATTGTTATTTTAGTCTAAGGGAAGGCCAAAGAGCGTAGCCGAAGAGCAGCGTTCTATCTGCACTTGCACATAATCGCCGCTACGGTAATTTTTCTTCGGAAATACTATGACTTTATTTTGAGAAGTACGGCCAAACAATTGCTCGGAGGAACGCTTGGAAAGGCCTTCTACCAACACTTCGCGTTGTTGTCCTATTTCTTTTTGATTGGCCTGTAAGGATAATTTATTCTGCAGCGCAATGATTTCATTCAAGCGGCGCGTTTTTTCTTCCGCAGGCACATCATCTTTAAAATGACGGGCTGTTTTGGTATTCGGGCGTTCAGAATACTGAAACATGAAGGCTTGGTCAAAACCTGCTTCTTTCATCAGCGAAAGGGTGTAGTTATGGTCTTCCAAAGTTTCGGTACAAAAGCCTGCAATAATATCGGTAGAGATAGCGCTGTCGGGCAAAACAGCTTTGATTTTGGCTATTCGTTCGAGATAATGTTCGCGGGTATATTTACGGTTCATCAGTTCTAAGATGCGGGAACTGCCCGACTGTACCGGAAGATGAATATGCCTGCAAATATTTGGCTGTTTCGCCATAGTATGCAGCAGCTCATCGCTCATATCTTTTGGGTGAGAAGTAGCAAAACGCAGGCGCAGCAACGGATTCACTAAAGCAACCTGTTCCAATAGCTGAGCAAAGTTCATAGTGGCCGAAGCCTCTGTCCATGAATAAGAATTGACATTCTGCCCCAGCAGGGTAACTTCTCTATAACCTTTGTCGAACAGTTCCCTGACTTCGCGAAGAATAGTTTCAGGAGGCCGACTGCGCTCCGCCCCGCGGGTATATGGCACTACGCAATAGGCGCACATGTTATTGCAGCCACGCATAATAGACACAAAAGCGCTCACGCCGTTTTTATCCAGCCGCACCGGCGATATATCGGCATACGTTTCCTCGCGTGAAAGCAGCACATTAATTCCCTTTTGTCCGACTTCGGCCTCGGCTACCAAGAGCGGCAACTGGCGGTAAGCGTCGGGGCCCACCACCATATCAACCACGCCTTTTCCCAGCAAATCTTCTTTCAAACGCTCTGCCATACAACCCAATACACCAACCAAGAGGCTCGGATTGCGCCGTTTTTCGAGTCGAAACACATCTAAACGTCCCCACACCCGCTGCTCGGCATTTTCGCGAATAGAACAAGTGTTGATAAAAATGATATCTGCCTCATTTATACGCTCTGTAAGGCGATAATCGGCCGCTTTCAGAATGGCGGCTACTACCTCGCTGTCGTTCACATTCATCTGACAGCCATAGGTTTCGATATAAAACGTTTTATTTTCCATATTTTGTGCAAAGATACATAAAGCTATAGACATTTTTTGTATCTTTGCATAAAATTTCAATACATGAAAAAAATACTGCTTTTTGTCGGTGTGATAGTTATAGCTACCGTTTCTTGTACCAATTATAAGGACGTCAGTTTTGAACATGTGGGGACAGAAGATGTTTCTTTCCAAAGTACTTCTAAGATTAACTTAATACTTGGTCTTAAGGTTAATAACCCTACAAAGAAAAAATTAACCCTCACTGAGGGAACCTTGGAACTTTTTCAGCAAAACCGCAATTTAGGCACCATTGTTGTGAGCGAACCCATGGTTATTGCCCCCAAGTCGAACGATTATAAACAATTAAAGTTGAATGTAACCATCAAAGATTTTATGGCCTTGATTGGTATTAACATGAGCGACAGTAATTTATTGGAGCAGTTTGATGTGGAGGGTTTTATTAAAGTCAAAGCCGGCATGGCAACCAAAAAGTTAAATGTACAAAGAACCAATTTTAACAACCTCCTTCAAAGTTTATAATAATGAAAGTTTTACGCATCTTATTTTTTACTGTTCTATTATTATCCTGCGGATTTTGGCTGCAGGCGCAAGATTTTGAATTTCCGCCCGATAGTACTACTGTGCAGGTACCTTACTATAATATTTTCACCTTGCTGAGTATGCCCGACAATAATGGTAATGTGGTAAAACTTCACCAGTCGAACCTCATCTCTCAATTAGTTGACAGTTATATTGTGCGCAATTATTCCAAGAAAAGCCCCGGCTTCCGTGTACGGATTTTCTCCGACAACAGTCAGACCGCCCGGCAACGGATTTATGAGGTGGAAGCGGCGTTCAGAGAATTATATCCCAATGTTCCGACTTATGCTTCGTATCAGGATTTGTATTTTAAAGTTACCGTTGGCGATTTCCGGACCCGCACTGATGCCATGCGTTTTCTAAACAGCATACAACGAAACTATCCGGGCGCTTTCATTGTTAAAGAAAATATAAACTTTCCGTCCCTATGACCGAGATCTTAAACCACGAGTGCGGTATAGCGCTCATACGCTTACGCAAACCGCTTTCTTACTACAAACAAAAATACGGCTCGTGGACTTACGGTATCCAACGCTTATATCTGTTGATGGAAAAACAACACAACCGCGGGCAGGACGGCGCCGGAGTTGCCGCCTTGAAACTGAACACCCCTGTAGGAATTCCTTATATCGATCGCACACGGTCTAACTCACAGGCGTCCATTCGTGCCGTTTTCGACACCATTAATCAATCATTAAGCATATTAGACAAATATCCGGAAGCCGGCGAGGAGTGGATTAAAGCCAATGTGCCCTTCCTTGCAGAACTTTATTTAGGACACCTGCGTTACCGTACCAACAGCGACCTTTCAATTGACCGCGTACATCCTGTGCTGCGTTCAAGCAACTGGAAGTCGCGCAATTTAGTGCTGGCGGGAAATTTCAATCTGACCAATGCTAATGAAATTTTCGAGCAATTGGTGGAAATAGGCCAACATCCGCGCGATTTCTCAGATACGGTAACTATACTTGAAAAAATCGGCTATTTTTTAGATAAGGAAAACGAAACAATTTATAAGGAGTTAAGGGAAAAAGAATCGGATAAGAACGCTATTGCCAAAGAAGTGGCCAAGCGGATTAACATTCACAATATACTACAAAAAGCTATTCATCGATTTGACGGCGGCTATGTCATCGGCGGTTTGATTGGCAACGGCGACGCCTTTGTGATACGCGACCCGCACGGCATTCGTCCCGCTTTTTACTATGTCGATGAAGAAATTGCAATGGTAGCTTCCGAACGTCCGGTGATACAAACCGCACTCCGTGTGCAGACTTCTACCGTTGAAGAATTGATGCCCGGCGAAGCTATTATCATTAAAAACGACGGCAATTGCAGCGTAGAACAGATTCTACCTTCAGGCAAGCGGGCGGCCTGTTCTTTCGAACGTATTTATTTTTCGCGGGGAACCGACAAATATATTTACCGCGAACGCAAACAATTAGGGGAGCAATTAGTGCCGCAAATTCTCAAGGCTATTAATTACGACCTCGACAACACTATCTTTTCCCACATTCCCAACACTGCCGAAACCGCTTTCTTCGGCATGGTCAAAGGCATTGAAGATTTCATGCTGGAAGATAAGAAGCGGCAAATTCTCTCGTTAAAAGATGAACTTAACGATGAAAAGCTGCACGGTATTATCAGTAAACGGCTACGGGCGGAAAAAATTGCGGTAAAGGACGTCAAGCTGCGTACTTTCATCACCGAAGACGAGGCACGCAACGACATGGTGGAGCACGTGTATGACGTTACTTACGGCGTTGTACGCCGCGGCATCGACAGTTTGGTCATCATCGACGATTCTATTGTGCGCGGCACCACGCTGCGGCAAAGTATTCTGAAAATGCTCGACCGCCTCGACCCTAAAAAGATTGTGGTAGTAAGCTCAGCTCCGCAAATCCGTTACCCCGACTGTTACGGCATTGAGATGACACACCTCAGCGAGTTTTGCGCTTTCCTTGCCGCAATAGAGCTGTTAAAAGAGAGCAATCAGACGCGCATTATAGAAGAGGTTTACCGTAAATGCAAGGTGCAAGAGGGGATTTCCGACAATGAATTAGTCAACCACGTAAAAGAGATTTATCGGCCTTTCACGCCCGAACAGATTGCAGCCAAGATTGCAGTCATGTTGCGCCCGGAGGGAATGAATGCGGAAGTGGAATTAGTGTTCCAATCGCTGGAAGGCCTGCACGCCGCTTGCCCCGACAATAATGGCGACTGGTATTTCTCAGGCAATTACCCTACACTCGGAGGGTTCAAGGTGGTGAATAAGGCCTTTATCAACTACTATGAGAAGGGTGTGTGAGAGTTTATGATTGATGATTTAATTCTTTTTTTATGAAAAGACTATTCTTTACTTTGATAACATGCTGTATTTTAATTACAGTAAACGGACAAAGGGCCAAACTTCCTGTTATAGGTATTTCGGCTACCGATAATTCGGAGGGTTTCTCGCAGGTAAGGGCTACCTATATTAACTCAGTTCTGCGGGCAGGCGGCGTTCCTGTTGTGCTTCCAATAACCGACAATCCGGAAGTAATAAAAACAATGATTGCTTCTATTGATGCCCTCATTTTAACAGGAGGAGAAGATATTGAGCCTATACGGTATTCGGAAGAGCCGCTTCCCAAATTAGAGACAATACACCCGGAGCGTGATGAGTTCGACATCTTGTTGATTAAATATGCAACAGAGCGGCAAATTCCCATTTTCGGCATTTGCCGCGGACACCAATTGCTCAATGTAGCTTTTGGCGGAACATTGTATCAGGACTTGGCAACGCAAGTAAAAAGCGAGAAGTTATTAAAACATCGCCAACAAGCGCCGATTTGGCATGGTACGCATCAGGTAGCATTGGAAGAAAATTCGGTTCTATCCAAGGTTTTAGGCAAGACCGTTATAATGGCCAACAGTTATCACCACCAAGCCGTAAAAGATGTAGCGCCCGATTTTGTAATTACCGGAAGAACAAGCGACGGTGTTGTTGAAGCGATGGAAATGAAAGGAAATCCGAAAGTATTCTCCGTACAGTTTCATCCGGAAAATGCCACTTCGCATGGCCTCGATGACTTTTTATCCATATTTGTTTATCTTGTTGAACTGGCAATTGAGAATCAATAGCAAAACTTCAAAACAGTTTTTCAAATAGTAAGTAATTATTACTGTATTATTACCACTTTAAATTGCCAATTGGTAGTAGGAATAATAGGCAATTCATTTTCATGGTTTTCGATAATGAATGTGATGTATCGTTCTTCAATATCGAAACGGATAATTTCAATGTCGCCTGAATTATAAGACCGGACATAAGGCAATATATTATCATAGTCTCCATCTATGAAGTAGGCTAATACAATACCGTAGCCGTTAATTGCCGGTAAATTTATACTGGCATACCTGTAAAAATTATACCCGTCATTTGCTGTTTGCCAAACTATGGGATACACGGTAATATAATACGTATCCATCGTCAAACCGTTGGGGTTTTCGTAATATTCAGTAATATACTCTTTTTGGATGCATGAATGTAACGAAATGAAAGCCAAAACAGTAAAGAATAAAATCTTTTTCATAGCACAATAATTTTAATTAATAATAATTCTCAATCAACAATCATCAATACCTCCGCGGCCCTCTGTCTCTTCTATCGCCTCTGTCCCTGCTGCCGTCCCTGCCTCCTCTACTCCGGCGATCGCCATCGCGGCGCGGGGGACGCGAGCGAGGTTCGGGTTCAACATAGCCTTCCGGTTTATCGGTCAACGCACGCATGGAAAGACGCAGTTTGCCGCTCCTTTCGTCAATTTCCAGCAATTTAACGGTTACTGTGTCGCCTTCATTTATTACATCGGTTACCTTACTGATACGTTTCCAATCTAATTCAGAAATGTGCAGCAGTCCTTCTTTTCCCGGAAGAATTTCGACAAAGGCGCCAAATTCAAGGACAGACTTTACAGTGCCGGTATATACCTGGCCTATCTCAGGATTGGAGGCAATGCCTTTAATCCACTCAATAGCCTTGGCGATACCCTCGCTGCTTTCACTGAATACGGCTACCATGCCTTTATCATTTTCTTCGGTGATGGTAATTACCGTACCGGTTACTTTCTGAATTTCCTGAATTACTTTGCCGCCTGTGCCAATCACTGCGCCGATAAATTCAGCGTCAATAACAATTTGTTCGAGGCGTGGCACGTGCGGTTTAAATTCGGCACGCGGCTCGCTGAGGGTCTTCATCATTTCGCCCATAATGTGCAGGCGGCCTTGTCGGGCTTGCTCCAGGGCTTGCTCCAGCACCTCATACGGCAGGCCGTCAACCTTAATATCCATCTGTGTAGCGGTAATGCCGTCAACAGTACCGGTTACTTTAAAATCCATGTCTCCGAGATGGTCTTCATCGCCGAGAATATCGCTCAACACGGCATATTTCTTCGTTTTACTGTCGGTAATCAGTCCCATGGCGATACCCGATACCGGTTTGGCGATTTTCACGCCGCAGTCCATCAGGGCAAGGGTACCGGCACAAACAGTAGCCATTGATGAGGAACCGTTTGATTCGAGAATGTCCGAAACTATACGCACGGCGTAGGGATTGGCTTCGCCGATGGGAACTACCGGTTTCAGGGCGCGGAAAGCTAAGTTGCCGTGGCCTACTTCGCGGCGACTGGTGCCGCGCGCCGGCCTAGCATCTCCTGTGGAGAAGGGCGGAAAGTTATAGTGCAGAACGAACTGCTGACTGCCTTCTACCAGCACATCGTCCACTTCTTTTTCGTCAAGTTTGGTGCCGAGGGTAACGGTGGTCAGCGATTGGGTCTCTCCGCGGGTGAAAACAGCCGAGCCGTGGGCGGCGGGCAAGTAGTCCACCTCGCACCATATTGGGCGAATTTGGGCACTGCTGCGGCCATCAAGGCGAATACCTTCGTCGAGAATCATATTGCGCATGGCTTCTTTTTCTACCGCATGGTAATACCGGTTAATCATCAGTTGTCTTTCTTCCAATTCTTCTTCCGGTATGGTTTGGATAAATTCTTCCTTCAAGGCCTCGAAGGCTTCTGAGCGTTCATGCTTTCCCTGTCCCGATTTGGCGATGGCGTAACACTTGTCGTAGCAGAATTGATGCACGGCGGCGCGTAATTCTTCGTCATTGGTTTCGTGGCAGTAAACTCGTTTTTCGGTCTTGCCTGTCTCGCGAGTCAGTTCCATCTGCGCTTGGCAGTGTTTCTTAATTTCGGTATGGGCGAATTTAATGGCTTCGAGCATGTCGGCTTCCTGCACTTCTTTCATTTCGCCTTCTACCATCATAATATTTTCGTAAGTAGCGGCCACCATAATGTCTAAGTCGGCAATTTCTAACTCCTTGAAAGTGGGGTTAATAACAAATTCGCCATTGACGCGGGCTACACGGACTTCCGAAATAGGGCCGTTGAACGGAATATCACTTACGGCTAACGCTGCCGAGGCGGCTAAGCCGGCCAAGGCATCGGGCATAATATCTTTTTCAGCAGAAATGAGATTTACGGTAACAAACACTTCTGCATGAAAATCATCGGGGAATAAGGGGCGCAATGCCCTGTCAATCAACCGAGAAACCAGAATTTCATAATCGCTGGGACGGCCTTCGCGTTTCATAAAACCGCCGGGGTAGCGGCCTGCCGCAGCAAATTTCTCTTTGTACTCTACTTGCAAGGGCATAAAATCCACATCTTCTTTAGCCTCTTTAGCGCAAGTTACGGCAGCCAATAACATGGTCTTGCCCATTTTCACAACCACTGACCCGTCGGCTTGCTTAGCCAGTTTACCGGTTTCAATTTCAATGGTTCTACCATCGCTCAACAGGATGGTTTTCTTCACAATATTCATATTTTTTCTTCTTAGTATGTTCTTTTTGAATTATTTGTAATAAAAAAGAAGAAAGGCAATTATCGGGAATTGCCTTTCTTTCGCTTGGTTATTTTCGAAGGTTGAGCGCCTTCACTATCTCCCTGTATCTCTCAATATCAGTCGCTTTCAGGTAATCGAGAAGGCGACGGCGTTTACCTACCAATTTCAACAAAGCGCGTTGGGTGTTGTAGTCCTTCTTGTTCGCTTTGAGGTGGTTGGTAAGGTGAGCGATACGGTAGGAAAATAGTGCGACCTGACTCTCAGGCGAGCCGGTGTCGTTATTAGACTTCCCGTATTGTCCGAAAATCTCCTGCTTTTTGTCTGCTGTTAAATACATTGCCATAAGTTAAGCATTTGATTTTAAATTAATTAATAAATTTCCCCACATTTTGGGGCTACAAAGATAAGCTTTTTTTTTAGATGTACAATGTTTTCTGAAAAAAAAGATGTTTTTTTGAATAAAGCTGTAAATATTCATTTTGGATGTTTGGAGCAATTTCTACTCTTCTAACCGCCGGACTTCTGAAATCCATATTCTTTTAAAAAATTTACTACCTTTGCACCTTATGATGATAAGGGCAAAAAAAGGATTAGGGCAGCACTTTTTGAAAGACAAAAGTATCGCTCAGCGGATAGTGGACAGTCTGTCGGGGAACAATATGCCCGTTTTGGAAGTTGGGCCGGGCATGGGTGTATTGACTGACTTGTTGTTGCAGCGCAGCGATATTAACATCTATGCCGTTGAAATTGATAGTGAGTCTATTGCTTACCTGAAGCAGCATTTCCCCGACTTACAAGCGCGACTTATACAAGGCGACTTTCTGCAAATGGATCTGCATACGCTTTTCCCCTGCCCTTTTGCCGTGATAGGAAATTTCCCCTACCATATTTCTTCTCAAATCTTTTTCAAGATATTAGATAACCGCGACCTCATTCCCGAAATAACAGGCATGGTACAAAAAGAAGTGGCCGAGCGCATTGCCTGTCCGCCGGGCAGCAAAACTTACGGTATTCTCAGTGTGCTGCTGCAAGCTTTCTATAATATTGAGTATCTGTTTACCGTACACGAACATGTCTTTGTTCCGCCGCCTAAGGTAAAATCGGGGGTAATCAGGCTCACCCGCAATGAGGTACGGTCTTTGGAATGTGATGAGGCCTTGTTCCGTAGCGTAGTAAAAACTACCTTCAACCAGCGCCGCAAAACTATACGCAATTCCTTGAAGCCATTGCTTGGCGATAAGATTTTGCCCGAACATTCGCTCTTATCTAAACGCCCCGAACAACTCAGCGTGGCGGAATTTGTGGAGTTGACAGAGATGGTAGCGATAAATAGAAGTAGTTAAAATTTAAATAATTGGAAATAAAATCCGTATGTTGCAAAAAATTGAATAGTATTTTGTGTTTATTTAAATAAAAAAAATTAATATGTGTGGCATTATAGGTTATGTAGGTAAAAGAAACGCTGTCCCAGTCTTGATTGAGGGACTAAAAAGGTTAGAATATAGAGGATACGACAGTGCGGGATTAGCAATAATCACTAAGCAAGGAAATTTATTGATGGAGAAGAAAGAGGGAAAGATTGTAGAACTTGAACAGTCTATAAACTGGCGTCCTTCAGAAAGTGAAAGCAACATAGGCATATCCCATACCCGATGGGCTACACACGGCGAACCAACAGCTATAAACGCACATCCACATGCAAGTTCCGACAATAAGATAGCTTTGGTTCACAACGGTATTATTGAAAATCATAAAAAACTGAAAGAACAATTAGAAGCAAAGGGATATAACTTTATAAGCCAAACAGATACAGAAGTTTTAGTGCATTTGATCGACTTTTTTTATAAATCCTCAGACAAAACAGAAGATGACTTTTATGCGAGTATTCAACAAGCGTTGAAGCAGGTACAAGGGACTTATGGCATTGCTGTGATAAACCAAGATCACCCCAATTTAATAGTTTCCGCAAGAAAGGGAAGCCCAATCATTGTAGGAATAGGCAACGACGAATTTTTAGTTACTTCTGATGTAGGGGCTATCATTGCTCATACCCAAAAAGTTATTTATCTTGAAGATGGTGAAATAGTAAAGATTACCAATAATCATTATGAAATAACCTCTATCAATAACGAAATAAAATCTCCGAAAATCACCACTATTGATTGGGATATTTCGAGTGTCGATAAAGGCGGTTATGAGCATTTTATGCTGAAAGAAATATTTGAACAACCCATTTCCGTAGCAAATGCTTTCAGAGGCAGACTGTCGGATAAGTATGCATCGTCACATCTTGGCGGGATAAGTGTTCATAAAGAAGTTTTGAACAATGTAAAAAAGATACAGTTAATAGGTTGTGGAACGTCATGGCATGCCGGGCTTATAGGGAAATACATTATTGAATATTTCGCCAGAATACCTGTTGAGGTTGAATATGCAAGCGAGTACAGATACAAAAACCCTATAGTGCCTGAGAACACCTTAGTTTTCACGATAAGCCAATCGGGAGAGACGGCTGATACGCTTGCCGCTTTGAGAGAGGCTAAGGCAAAAGGAGGAATGGTTTTTGGCATCACTAATATAGTTGGAAGTACTATTGCAAGAGAAACAGACGGCGGGATTTATATTCATGCAGGGACTGAAATAGGCGTGGCTTCTACTAAAGCATTTACCTCTCAAGTAACAGTTTTATTCTTATTAGGTTTATTACTTGGAAGAACAAGGCATTTATCGCCTATTGACGGGATAAAACACATAGAAGAATTGAGGGGACTTCCAGATAAAATTCAATATATCCTTGATAAAAATGGAGAAATCAGAGAGATAGCGAAATTTATGATAAATTCAACAAATGCTCTTTATCTTGGAAGAGGCTTTGAATTTCCTGTGGCGCTTGAAGGAGCGTTAAAATTAAAAGAAATATCATATATTCATGCCGAAGGCTATCCGGCAGCTGAAATGAAACATGGCCCTATAGCCCTCATAGATGAAAATATGCCTGTAGTAGCGATTTGCCCAAATGACTTTATGTATGATAAAGTCATTTCAAACCTTCAAGAGGTGAAGGCTAGAAAAGGTAAAATAATAGCAATAGCAAACGAAGGAGATACAATTATCAGCGCTTTGGCAGAGCATGTTATTTATATTCCCGAAACTTTGCCGGCATTGAGACCGATCCTGTCAGTTATTCCGCTACAACTACTTGCCTATCATGTGGCTGATTTAAAGGGAATAAATGTAGATCAGCCGAGAAATCTTGCAAAAAGCGTTACAGTTGAGTAATGTGGAACGTACATCGTTAACAAATAAGACTTAAATTTACTCCCACTCGATCGTAGCAGGCGGTTTGGAGCTGATGTCATAGGCTACGCGGTTAACGCCTTTTACTTTATTGATGATCTCATTAGACACCTTGTCAAGAAATTCGTAAGGCAGGCGTACCCATTCGGCAGTCATAGCGTCAACAGAATTTACCGCACGCAGTACCACAGAGTACTCATAAGTACGCTCATCGTCCACAACGCCTACGCTTTTTACAGGCAGTAAGATAGCGGCAGCCTGCCACACTTTGTCGTACAAGCCGGCCTGTTTTAATTCGTTGATGAAGATAGCGTCGGCTTCCTGCAGGATAGCTACTTTTTCCGGGGTTATTTCACCCAATACCCGTATGCCTAAGCCCGGCCCGGGAAAGGGGTGGCGCTCAAGGAATGCCGGCGGCATACCCAAAGCCTTACCCACAAGGCGCACCTCGTCTTTGTAGAGCATACGCAAAGGCTCTACCACTTTCAGATTCATGCGCTCCGGCAGGCCTCCTACATTATGGTGCGATTTTACAGCGACCGAAGGACCTTTATCCGATATTGATTCAATCACATCAGGGTAAATAGTTCCCTGCGCTAACCATTTTACCTCTGTAATACGCTGCGCTTCTTGGTCGAATATTTCAATGAACATCCGTCCGATAATTTTACGTTTTTGTTCAGGATCGGATATGCCGGAAAGTTCTTTCAGAAATTCCTCTCCAGCCCTTACGCCATGTACATTTAACCCTATATGGCGATAAGAATCCAATACCTGTTCAAATTCGTTTTTACGCAATAAGCCATGATCAACAAAGATGCAATGCAGATTACTACCTATTGCTTGATGCAGCAACATTGCCGTAACAGTGGAGTCAACGCCGCCCGACAAGCCCAGCACTACCTTGTCATTGCCCAATTGTTCTTTCAGAGCAGCAACTGTGGTTTCTACAAAAATTTCCGGAGTTTGCGCTCCTTTTTCCCTTTCAAAATTTCTAAATGTTTTTTCTGACATATCAATACTATATTGGTTTATCAATCAATGGTAGTTTTATCTGCAAGGACTCATTCCCTCTGCGTATTGTTAAACCTACACTCTTTTTTTTCTTCAAAATCTCATGTACATCCTCAATCACTAACTCTTTAACTGCTTTTTCGTTGATGTGTGTAATGGTATCTCCCAAGCGAATACCCACTTTTTCGGCATTTTGTTGCTCTTGCAAACTTCTCACAATCAGCCCATCACAAATATCTGTTCTGTCCGCAAAAGCAAAACCGGAACGATCTACTTGCTCTTCTTTATTAAAGTTTTTAGAAGGTCGCACATATAAATGTTTGTGTGGAAAATCAATAATTATCTCAAAATGTTTCAATATCTCGGTTCCAAGTAATCCATTATGATTTCTGTAGAATCCCTTATAATTTCCAACGGAAAGGATACCGGCGGTATCTTTCGAGAAAGAGAGTATAGGTGAATTAATTTCAAAATCTCCAATAGTAAGGGGCTTTGCCCTGAAAGAAACCCATTTTGATTTTCCTCCAAAACCAGCATGGCTACTATAAGAAGTAATAGTATTGGATAAGTTGGCAGAAAAATGATTTTGTTCGGCTACAGCCGTTGTAAAACGAATGCTACCACTATAACCCGTATCAAACAAAAACTCCCCATCTATTTCTATGCTATCTGTGACAGCTACTTTTGCTGTAATGTAATAAAAATATCCTTCATGTATCAATGAAAGTTTTTGATATCCTTGCAAATTTTGCAGGCTATCAGGCGATATTATACGAATATAGTTATTGGCGGCATTAAATTCAATCATATAATCTTTCAAATAATCCCAGCCTACAACGCCGTCAAGTGATTTTCCAGAGATTGGTTTCAACTGAGTAATAATAGCATAAGGCAAAACACTCGACAAGGTATCTAAATAACACGCAATAGGACCTCTAATATACATAGTTTCTTGCTTCCCTTCTCCTGACCCATGTAAAGTATGTGCACCTGTTTTTCCGGTAGTATCCAAAGGTATAGTTGACAAATACAAACTATCTATGTACATAGCATAGCATCCGGTGTCAAAAAGAAAATTTCCGGGAATAGAATCATATATTTTTAAAGGAAGAACCCAACCATTAACTGAAATAGCTCCTTCTGGCAAAACAATAGCTTTCCGTTCCCGGTTACAAGAAAAAAGAATAACTAAAAGTATTATCAAAAGAATGTTCTTCTGTATCATAATAGTCCGTCTATTTACAGTTTCCTGTTAACTTCTGCCCCAAAGCCGCTTTCACGAAGGCGACAAAGAGCGGATGCGGATTTTCTACCGTGCTTTTCAACTCGGGGTGGAATTGTACGCCGATAAAGAAGGGATGTTCTTTTATCTCAACAATTTCCACCAAACCGGTTTCCGTATTTTTTCCGACAGGAAGCAATCCTTTACTTTCTAATTCATCCGCGTACAGATCATTCAATTCGTAACGATGGCGGTGGCGTTCATACAATTGTTCCTTGCCGTAAATTTTGTAACTCAATGAATCTTTCTTCAGCGAACATTCATAAGCGCCCAAGCGCATAGTGCCGCCTTTAATGGTCAATCGTTTTTGATCTTCCATCAAGGCAATCACCGGATGTTTGGAGGCAGGGTCAATTTCGGTGGTCATTGCTTCCTTATATCCCAACACATTGCGGGAGTATTCTATCACTGCAGCCTGCATTCCGAGGCAGATGCCCAAAAAAGGAATATTATGCGTACGAGCATAATTCACCGCTGCAATTTTTCCGTCAATTCCCCGTACGCCAAAGCCCGGCGCCACAAGAATACCGTGCATATTACTCAACTTTTCAGTCACATTATCAGCTGTGATATGTTCGCTATGCAAACTATGCACATGCACTTTACATTCGTTGGTAGCGCCTGCATGGATAAAGGCTTCGAGAATAGATTTATAAGCGTCTTGCAACTCAACGTATTTACCCACCAAAGCAATATTTACATCGGTTTTCGGATGTTGCAGCTTATCTAAAAATCTTTTCCATTCGGTTAGTTCAGGCTTCTTGGCTGCCTTCAACTGCAATTTGTTAATCACTATCTCATCCAACTTCTCGTCCATCATCATTATCGGCACCTCGTAGATGCTTTTAGCATCAATAGATTCAATCACCGCATTGGGTTTTACATTACAGAAGAGCGCAATTTTTTTGCGGATATCGGACGTTATATGATGTTCCGTACGGCAGATAATAACATCAGGTTGCAAACCGTATTGTTGTAGCATACGCACGCTGTGTTGGGTGGGTTTTGTTTTCAATTCTTTGGCTGCATTCAGGAAGGGTAATAAGGTCAGGTGCAATATGGCGCAGTCCTCGTCGTCCAGCTCCCATTCCAATTGGCGGACAGCCTCCACAAAGGGCTGAGATTCAAGGTCGCCCACCGTGCCGCCGATTTCGCTAATTACCACATCATAATTGCCTGTTTTTGCCAAGAGCATCATGCGGCGTTTGATTTCATCGGTAATATGCGGTATTACCTGTACGGTTTTTCCCAAAAAAGCGCCTTCGCGCTCCTTTTGAATGACTGTTTGATAAATCCTGCCGGTAGTAACATTATTGGCTTTAGAGGTAGGAACATTCAGGAAACGTTCATAATGCCCCAAATCCAGATCGGTTTCCGTCCCATCTTCAGTTACATAACATTCCCCATGTTCGTAAGGATTTAAAGTTCCGGGGTCAACATTAATATAAGGATCAAATTTCTGAATAGTAACACGCAATCCTCTTGCTTGCAGCAGTTTAGCCAAAGAAGCGGAAATAATGCCCTTTCCTAAGGAAGAGGTAACTCCGCCTAACACAAATACATACTTAGTTTTCATTATGGACGAGTATAAGCTACAAAGATAAGCAATTTTTTGGAAAAAAATAAAATAATATATACGGTGACTGGAAATAAAATAGGATTTCAACAATGTTTGAATATTTCGTGGGAAATGAATAACCTCAAAATTTCTAAAAATAGATTTACAACGCAAATCCAAAGATTTTGAACATTTGCTATTTAACAAAGAAAGCAAGGATAAGATATTGAATTTCAGCAAATTTGTCAGAATACTGAATTGAGAATGGCAAAAATACCTGCACCTAACGGATGAGTTCAGGCAAGCGGAGGTGTATGCCCGCCTGAACCTTTGTGTCCCCGTCTTCATAAAGCCGCTACCAGATGCGCAGCCCGACAAAATACCTTTACCCTCACCACGTTGTTTCGGGATACTGTGGGAAGAAGAGTTCGTAAATTTTTTGGCGTGTTTCGCCCGAACCGTTAGCGCTGTTGGTAAAATAGATGCAATAAGTCTGTTCCTGTGGAAAAAGCCAAAACATAGCCCTGAAGTTCGTGTTGCTGCCGCTATGGTGCCATAGTGGTCCGTAACCAAGTTCCTCGTTGGGATTCACGCGGATACCCAGCCCGAAATACAAGCCCGGTTCTTCTATAAGCCGTTGCGGTGTAAGCATTGCCTCAAAGGTTTCACGCTTTAATCCGCGCCCCTCCATCAAAGCCTCAATGAAAAGCGAGAAATCTTTTACATTGGTGCGTAGCGTGTAGGCGGAATTTTCCGGCCTGTCTGCTCCCTGCTCACCCTTCTCATTGTTAGTATCGTAGCCGTAAGCATGGCTTGATGCGTACTCATCACGCCATTTATAGCTTGATGAAAGCATTCCTAAGGGAATAAATACTTCTTCATCAGCCAATTCGTTGAGGCTTTTAGCGGTAATGTGTTCTACTACTCGTTGCAGATAGTGAAAACCTTCACCGGAGTATGTGTAGCGCGTGTCAGGCTCGTCGGTAAAGACTAATTTGGCATTAGTTGGTCTGCTGCTTTGCATCCAGTTGGGCAAACCTGTGCCGTGGGTAAGCACCATACGCGCCGTTAAACGTTTTGCCCATTCCTCGTTGCGAACGCTTGCCTCGGCATCGTCAGGAATAGCATTGCGGAAACGCTCTTCAACTACACCATCTGTATATTCATACAGCGGGCGGTCAAGGTCAAGCAAGCCTTGGTCCACAAGCCTCAGCACAATATAGCTAAAGACTACCTTGCTAACCGAGGCGACCTGAAAGACAGTAGATACGTCGGGCGAGGCGGCGACAAAATCGAAATTAGCCGTTTCAAAAAAGAATTTTCTATCGCGCGTCTTGTAAGCTACCTGTATAATGGGCACTTTTTGAGAGAGGCCAATCTCTGCCGTACGTTCAATGTACCAATCCTTAGAAGGTTGTCCGGCTACATTTTCCGGTAAATTATTCTTTAGCGGAGTTTCCTGTCGGATAGCCTCAGACGATGGCAATTCTCTCGGATAACTTAACAGCAGGATTATTCCTGCCATCAATAAGATTTTTTTCATAAGCGTGTTATTTGTCGTTATATAATGGAATTGTACCTCGAAAGTTTCTTAGCATACACAGCACACACAGATATATACAGATTTTTTAGTACCGAATAGGATAGGCATAGTACATTTATTAACCGTGAAAACCTTAAGTATATATCTGTGTCGTCTGTGTGCTTTTAACCTCATAATTAATTTCCTCTCTATGGCCAGTTGGGATACTGCCTGGCGCCCCAGCCGCCTACGGCAAAACGAAGATAGTCGTAATTGGGATTTAGATTATCTTCAAGGGGCATCATTATAACAAATCCATTGCCGCTCGACAGTGTGGTGTTGTAGTAATCGAACTGCAGGCGGCGCGGCGTAGAGGTTATTCCTGTAAGCCAGGTAAAGTACCGGGTAAGCTGTGCACCGACATTCGGCCTATTCTCCATTAAATCGGTAGCATTAGGGGCGTTTGCCGCTATGGCATTTTGAAAATCGGGTTTATAGATGAAATCGCTAAGGGTCATTACTCCTGTGGCTTTGTCCACCGAAACCTTCCAACCGAAAAAGGCAGTCTTGTCCATATTGGCCGTACTGCTAAGGTTAGAGTGGTATTGCATGGCAAGCAGCATCAGACTGTCTCCTACATTGTTGCCATAGGAAGTGCTGGGTGTAAGCGTACTGGCGGTCTCCCGTGTATGAAAGACGAAATACATGTAATCCTGATAGCCTCCGTTCGCCCATCTCAGGCCGTCGGCGGCAAAGGCGTTTTGCAACGCTATTGAACCCGCGTTGGGATCATTGTTTTGGAAAGGATCCACGGGAGTCATTGTGCGCGAATAAAACATGGCATTTCTACGGTTTGCAGCAGGAAGCAGGAAGTCGCGGGCATCATCAAAAAATCTCTCCGACCGCGTAGTGTAGCTTCTTTCAGTTCCGTAGGCAGTAATTCCTTCGGAATTAATGGCGTAGGAGCGGAAATAGTAGGTAGTGTTATTCTCAAGCCCTGCCGCCACAACACTCACGGTAGCAGATAATGTTTGGAGGCGCGAATCGGCCTTATGGCCCACTCCGAGGGCGCCCAATTCAGGATTCGTTGTTTTTGACCAAACGATGCCTGCTTCGGTAATGGTCGCTCCCGGTTCGCCTGCATCTGTTACCCGCACATCAAGCGTTACGCGGTGCGATCCGGTGAGCGTAGCTGCTCCAAGCACGGTTTGCCCGACAATTGTTGAGACAGGCCTGGCAATGCCTACGGTGGAGGCCTGCCATGAGCGCAGGCTATACACTACACCTTCGGCGGCTGTTTCGGCGAAACTCCAAATATAGTAGAGCGTCTCGGCGTCTAAATTCGGCACCGATATTGAGAAGTCGCCGTTGCCACCGTTGGTATCAAAAGCAGTTATCGCCGCAGAATGGTTCCTGTCTATCGAGGGACTAACTACTACGCCGCGTCTGAGAATAGACTGCTCGTCGTCTGCCACGGCAAAAGCGCTAATGGTGAAAGAGCGGCTGTAGGCAGCAATAGAATTAACTGTCGATAGGGTAACCTGATAGAACTCTGTGGTGAACGAAACAGTATTGCTCGAATAGTAGAGTTCGTTCTCTGCGGTTTTTATGTAAGCCCGAACATAGTAAGTAGTCAAGGCCTGCAAATCGCGCAGCGTGGCCGTCATTATGGAAACGTTCTCATGAACGGGGTGCAGAAAGTCTTCTACAGTAGGATCGCCTGTAGTATTGTAGCAAAATCCGCGCTCGATTACTGTGTGTCCGCCGCTGTAAAATATGACTGTTACGTTGGCTGTGGTTTTGGAAACGCTGGGAACTTCTACCGTCCAAACCTCCGGTTCAATAAGTACGAGTGTTTCCTTATTGCTGCAGCCTGTAACGGCTGCGGCTATACAAATTGCGATGTATATTAATTTTATCTGTTTCATTTTTACATGCATTAAATTATTAACCATAACTTACGCCCGGATATTGCGGGAAGAAAATAGCATACAGCCGTTGCAGCGTAGTGCCCGCACCGTTGTCGCTATTGCTGAAATAAACTAAATAGGTCTGCGCCTTCGGAAAGACTATGAAGTGGCACCTGAAACGAGGATTGCTTCCACCGTGGGCATAGGTAGGCCCGTAGTCGAATGCTTGATTTGGGTTTACTCTGACGCCCAAACCGAAATATAATCCGAGATTGTTGTTCAAGCGCGAGGGCGAGAGCCATGCCTCGTGAGTCTTGCGTTCCAACCCTTGCCCTTCCATGATGCACTTTTCGATGAAGATTGAGAAGTCCCTCACGTTGGTTCTGAGCGTATAAGCGGCGTTTCCTGCCCAGGCCTCCCCCCTTCCCGTACCCAATACGTTATTGGCATCGTAGCCAAAAGCGTGGGTTGTGGCATACTCGCTGCGCCACACGTAGCTCGAATACTCCATGCCGAAGGGGCCGAATACTTCCTGTTCGGCCATTTGATTGAGGCTAAGTCCTGAGATATGCTCCAACACCTCTTGCAGGTATTGTATGCCTTCGCCTGAGTAAGTGTAGCCCATCTGGTCAGGTTCGCCTGTGAATACTAATTTTTCCTCGCTCGGCCAGCCTGTGCTCGACTGCCAGTTGCGCAGCGCTGTACCGTGTGTAAGCACTATGCGGGCAGTTAGCAGCTTAGCCCATTCTTCATTGCGCGCACTGGCCACAGGGTCGCCGGGAATGGCATTGCGGAATCGTTCTTTAACAACGCCGCCCGTATATTCATACAAGGGCTTGTCGAGGTCAATCATTCCTCTGTCAACATACCTCATGACGATATAGCTAAACAGCGCCTTGCTCACCGAGGCTGCCTGAAACATGGTTGTTACGTCAGGCGAAGCGGTAACAAAACTGAAATTGGCCGTTTCAAACATAAACTTACGGTCGCGTGTCTTGTAGGCCAACTGTATGATAGGTACATTCTGTGTGATGCCTACCTCTGCCGTGCGGCCCATATACCAATCTTTAGTGGGCTGTCCCGGGACATTTTCAGGCAGTTCGGAAGCTACAGGAGGTTCTGTCGGAATAGGTTCAGGCAACACAAGGGTTTCTTCCGTACAACTTAGCAGCAGGGTTATTCCTGCCATCAATAATATTTTTTTCATACGTAATAGCATTTATCGTTTATTGATTTTTTGAATTGATAACCATTCGCAGCAGTGTATAATATTGCTCGAAGGTAGTTTTGCGGTCGTAAACGGCATCGGTCTTGTGGGCAATCACCATATCAAGCGCGGGAATGACGGTGATGTACTGCCCCATTGCTCCCCATGCTGTATAAGCTCCTTTCAGCGCAGGCTCGTCGTCCACATTGAAAAGCCACCACATATAGCCATACTCGAACATATCTCGGCTTGAGCTGATAGCGTTCATTTCATGCTTCGGCGTAACAACGCTCGTGATGACTTTCGCCCAATCGGCAGAAATCACCTGTTCTTCCTTCCATAGTCCGTTGCGCAGCATCAGATAACCCAGACGTGCCATATCGCGCGTGGAAAAATAGAAATGGTAGGGTGGAAATTTCGATATTGACAAGTTGCCGCCCTTTTTCTGATTGGCCAGCTCGTAGTCTTGCATACCAATGGGAATGGCAATATCGTCCTGTAAAATTTCATAAATATTGCGGTCGGTGAGTTGCTCGAAAATTGCTCCGGCTACGTTGAAGTCCCAGTTGTTGTACAGGTAGTATTCGCCCGGCTGTTTGCTGCCTCTGGGCGGACGCCTTTCTGCATCGTCTCCTGAGTTCGACGCATCGTGATAAACGCCCGAACGAGCGGTAACAAGATGCCCGATGGTCGCCTCTTTCTCAATGGGCAGCAGCCCTCCGATGTCGTCTATATCCAAATCAGCCATTGTAAGCGAGAGGTCAATCGTTCCATTTTCGACATATTTGCCAATTATCATGGCTAATATGCTTTTACGGCACGAAGCAATGTAGCTGATGCGCGTCAGGCTGCCGTACTCGAAGATTGATTCGCCTCCGACTATAACCATACAGCCTGTAGTGTACATACTGTCCACGATATACCGTCGAACTTCTCCGAGCTTTTCGGCATCGTAGCCATATTTAGTCGGCGCTGCCTTTTTCCAATCAGGCGAGGGGTAAGTTTGCCCGTCGGTGTTCGCTGCAGTGAAGGATAGCGCTCCAAGCAGCAGGAATAACAAGAGTATTCTTTTCATAAAATAGTAAGATTAAATGGGTAGTATTCCTATTCCGGGCCGATCGCTGAGCGTTATTTTTCCGTCAACTATCTTCATGCCGTCGAATTGGTCGTTGGCTATAAGCAGATTTCCGTCCAAATCGGCAAAGTCCATACGCGGGGCAAGTTGGGCGGCAGCCGAAACTGCACAGGAAGTTTCGCTCGTACAACCGATCATGATTTTCATGCCTAAGGCCTCGGCTGCAGCAATCATTTTGCGCGCTTCATACAGTCCTGTACACTTGATAAGTTTAATATTTATGCCGTTAAATACGCCGTGCAAACGCGGCACATCGGTAAGGCGCTGACACGATTCGTCGGCGTAGGTAGGCAGCGGCGAACGCTCCGTAACCCAAGCCATATCGTCGAGTACCTCTTTGGGCATGGGCTGCTCAACCATCAACACATTGTGTTCAGCTAACCAATGTATCATGTCGATGGCGAGGCCTTTTTCTTTCCAACCTTGGTTGGCATCAACCAATAGGGGCTTGTCCGTAACGCTGCGGACAGTCTCTACGAGTTTCTTATCTGTGGACTCATCAACACCCAGCTTGACTTTTACAATATTATAGGGAGCCGCTTCGAGCGTCTTCTGCCTGACAACCTCTTCAGTGTCTATGCCAATGGTAAAGGAAGTATCAGGAGTTTTCGAGGCATTGTAACCGAACAACTGCCATACAGGGACGTCCAGCAACTTGCCTATGAGGTCATGCAGGGCAATGTCAACAGCTGACTTGGGGCAGGTGAGGCCTGCCTCAATATTATCGACGTAGCTCAGTATATCTTCCAATTGGAAGGGGTCGGAAAATTGCCCAAGGTCAATTTTGCTCAGGAACTGCTGCACCGTTTCATGGTTCTGGCCAGTCATATAGGGAGGCAATCCGCCTTCGCCATAGCCTGTTATCCCATCATAGGTAATTTTTACAAGAATAGAGGGAGTCTCATTGCGCGAGAAGCCCGAAATGTTAAATGCGTGCCTCATTTGCAAGAGAAGAGGAGTGAAAGAAAGTTCCATACGGCTCCCGCTTTTCACTTTTCGGCGCTCCGTTTGCCGATTAGTGCAAGCCATCAGCGACCCACCTGCTGCCATTCCCGCAGCTGCTACAGCCGACATTCGAATAAAATCTCTTCTTTTCATAATTATTTTACATAATTCGTTTCTATCTGTTGCGAGGCAATCAGGCGCAGGAAGCCTAAGAAACTGTTTTCCGAGTAAGAGGCTGTCAGTATGTTTGCGTCACGTTTTTGGGCAACCACCATATCTAAAGCAGGCAGTACGGCAATATACTGTCCGCCAGCTCCTTTTGCAGTGTAGGCGCCTTTGAAAGCGTCTCGGTTGGCATTGCCGTCCCACACCCACCACATATAACCGTAGCCGAATGACTGGGTACGTGCGGTTACGGGAGTCATCTCGCTCACAGGCGTATAAGCGGCAGTTGACTCTACGCACCATGCAGCAGGAACAAGTTGTACGCCGTTCCACTTGCCTCCGCGCAGCATAAGGTAGCCCAAACGAGCCATGTCGCGTGCCGAAAGGTAAAAATGATAGGCAGGATAAACCGATATAGCGGACGAGCCTCCTTTGACCTGCCTGAGGCGATTCCAGTCTTGCATACCTATAGGAACAGCCAGTTCGGCGCCTAAGGCATCATAAATATTTTTCCCTGTAAGCGACTCAAAAATGCTTCCGCTGACGTTGAAGTCCCAGTTATTATATAAAAAGTAGGTTCCGGGTATTTGGCTGCCGCGTGCCGGAGCTATGGCGCGGTCGTCTCCTTCATTAGAGCCTAAATGGTAAACGCCGGAACGAGCGGCAATACAGTGGCCTATAGTTGCTTCCTTCTCAATGGGCAACAGTCCGCCCACATCATCGGGAATAACGCCATTGCTAATCAGTTCGCCTATGGTTCTGCTGAGGTCTATTGTTCCGTCTGTAACATATTTACCGTAAAGCATGGAGAGGAGGCTCTTGCGTGCAGAGGCAAGATAGCTCAGTTCATTATCCGTTCCCCATGAGTAGATCATCTCGCCGCCAACCACCACCACAATTCCCGTAACGGCATTGCTTCCGACGTTGAGGTAAGCATCAAGCGTATCACGTGTGTTGGCCTTGTAGCCGTATTTTTCAGGACTAACCATGCTCCATTGCGCTCCCGGATAGAAGTCTTTACTCCAGGTGGGCGGCTGGTATGGTGCAGTAACTAATTTCTCGTCGGTGCAGCTGGAAAGCAGAACAAGCCCGACCAGAACGATTGTATGAAATAGTATCTTTTTCATGTGTTCATATTTTTAAGGATTCTGTATTATCAATGGATTAGCGTTGATTTCTATGTTCCGAGGTATCTTCCATTGCCAGCGGTTATCGCCTGCCGGCACATTCATAGTGGAACTTACCGATGCTATATGGTTGGCGCCTGTGCGGTCTAAGGGCAGGTTAAGCCGCTTGAGGTCGAGCCAGCGGAATCCCTCGCCCCAAAGTTCGAGGCGGCGGGCAATGAGTATGTCGTCAATTAATTGCGTAGCCGAACCAATGCTCCGAACGTAGGAAGGGTTACGTGTCCGCATTAGCGAAAACATTCTGTCGCGTGCCAGTTCCAGTGTACTCGAACCTGCTTTGGCGTAACCTTCGGCGGCAATCAGGTACATCTCTGCCGAACGCATACAGGGAACACAACCGGTACCATTGGTGCTGCCGTCTTCGGCAAAGAATTTCTGGTGTATATAGTCCCGCCTCATACCGCTTGGAGGGGTTATGACTATAGGGTTGGTAGCGCCGTCGGGAATCCATAATTTATCCCTGCGCACATCGGTTGCAGCCATGCGGCTGTAGAGTACGCTGTGAATCAACCTCGGAGACTCTGAAGTCGCACGGCCGGGGTGATTGCAGCCCATGTAGCCAAAGAAACTGGAGTAGTTGATCTGCTGACTGGCAATTATTTTGTGGCTCCATATCCATTCGGGGTTGAGGTAGTCGTTGTAGCCCTCATATTGTTGTGCAGTGGACATAAAAGCGTATCCCTCAGACGCTAAATCGGCCATTTGGGCGGCGGCTCCCCACTGCCCTTGCGTCAGCAATACGCGCGCCTTAAAGCCACGGGCAACCGACTGGTTGATATGCGACTTGTTCGAACGGTTGTATCCGTCTAACAGCGAGATAGCCAAATCCAAGTCGGCGTTAATTTGCACGTAAACTTCCTCCACCGTGTTGCGCGCCTTGGCTTCAGGCGAATCGAAGGTCATTATCGGCACGCCGAGATTGTTGTTGCTCTCCTGCGGGTCGTAGCGTTTGCCGTAGATTTGCACCAGCATAAAATGCGCCCATGCGCGATAGGCCAAGGCCTGTCCCTTAATCATATCGCGTTCGCTCTGAGGCCCTTCTGCGCCGTCTATATTACCGATAATAAGGTTGGCATTGGCAATAATCCTGTAATAGAACTGCCAAACAAATATGGTTTCGGCGCCTGTTTCAAGGCCGCTGTTTATCCACTGCATAAAACCGCCGAGGGTGTTTGGCCTGGCAGGCAGCGGCATATCTTCGCCCAATAAATCGAGCATGTGCATAATAAGACCCTGTCCGCCGCTGGCCTGGTCGGAATTAAATCGTTCGTAAAGCATACGGTGGATACCATTCAGTGCACCCATTGCATTTGTCGTGTTGGAGAACACAATTCCCACATCAACAGCGTTAGTCGGAAAAAGTTCCAAATAATCATCTGAACATGAGGGGGTAACGAGCATTAAGCTCCCCAAAATCATACTGTATATTATTCGTTTCATAATCTTAAATATTTTTATAGCGTGAGTGTAAGACCCAACGTTATAACACGACTGGGACTGTATTGATAAGAGGTAGTTCCGCCAAAGCTCTCGATCGGGTTAAGCCCCTTGCGTTCCGAGAAGAGTAAGAGATTTTCGCCGCTCAGGTTCACTACAAGCGAACTCAGTTTCAATTTCTCGGTGAGATTGCTCGGCAAGGCATAGGAGAGATTGGCCGAATGAAGAAAGAGATAGGAAGCGTTGGTTAAATAGCGCGTAGAAGTAGTGGTGTAAACGCTGTAATTAGTATTGTCCATACGCGGTACGTCTGTAATATCGCCAGGCTTCTGCCAGCGGTTCACCAAATCTTTGTGTATCGCATATCCGTAACGTCCCGCCTGTGTAAGGGTTTGGTGAACGGTATCGTATGTTTTGCCGCCTATCTGGTAGCTGAAGTTCACGTTAAGCGAGAAGCCTTTATAATAGAGAAAAGTACGCAGTGTTCCGTAGAGGTCAGGAATTGAAGAGCCTACATAGTTGTAAAGCGCTTTGCTGATGTCTGTGGTAACCTCTGTGCCGTCTGCCATCACGCGGCAAGTACCTTCGCTCCACGATGTTTCCGGGTTATAGGTATAGACTGGCGCTCCGTCCCGCGGGTCAACGCCGTACCAGTCGCGCAGCCAAAAATCGTATATCGAATGCCCCAACATGAGTTTCTTGTTTCCGGAAAGTAATTCGGGATTGTTGTCAGGCATGCGGGTTATACGGTTGCGCAAGGTAGCCGCTGTAAAGCCTACATTCCATGTCAGCGTGCTGTTGCGAATGATGTCGCCCGAAATATCAATTTCCACGCCTCGGTTATAAAGAGAACCGATATTTTGCATTTGGGAAGTCATACCGGTTGAGGACGGCATGATTACTCTAAAGACCAAGTCTTCGTTAACCTTGTTAAAAAATTCCACCGAACCCTTGATACGCGAATTGAACAGCGCATAGTCCACAGCAACGGAGAATTGTACTAATTTTTCCCAGGTCAGGAATTGATTAGCAGCCTCAGGGTCCATATAGTAGCCCGGCTCGTTTTGATTATTGTGGTTCAAAAAATAGACATCTTGCCATGCATAGTTGGAAATTCCTTCGAGATTGCCATTAGAGCCATACGAAGCACGCAGTTTGAGGTTGTTTATCCAGTTAAGTTGCTGCATAAAATCCTCGCGGGTAACAGTCCAGCCTGCGCCTATGGAACCAAAAGTGCCCCAGCGTATGTCTCTGTGGAATTTTGACGTTCCATCGCGGCGAAACGAGCCTTCCACATTGAAACGCCCCTTGTCGTAAGAATAGTTAGCGCGTGCAAAGTAACCTTCCGTTCGATGTTCGTCAGTGGTACTGTTAGGCAGTGATGAGATATTAATAAAATTTGACAGTTCGATATTACCGTCCATGATTTGCCCTGTGCGATTGGCGGTAACCTGTTTGGTAAACGTCTCGAAATTTTCATGGCCGATTACCGCGTTGATTTCGTGTTTATCCGCAAGTACTTTATTGTAAGAAAGCAATTGTTGGTATGTCTCATACGAGTTGGTGCGCTCGCTTCGCGACGATGCGCCTCTTTCTTCCGGATTTGCAGCAGCGGCATTCGCGCCTATCTTGTTCGACGAATAGCTATAGCCCGAATAGGGGCTGTAAACGATATTGGCGCTCACGGTGAATTTGAAGTCGTTGAGGAACATTATTTCAGCATAAGTGCGCGTCTGTAGCGAGAGACGCTTGTACTGCATGTCGTCCAACATTATTTCAGCTACGATATTGCGGTTGCCGCTGGCCGCCGGACGGCGGGGATAGCTTACTCCGTCGATCTCCTGTCCGCCGGTATCCCATATTTTATTACCGTTCGCATCAAGGATATACTCGCCTGTAAGCTGGTCGTGCAGATGCACAGGATAAATTGAGCCAATAATGCGCGCCGTATAGAAGGGATTGGTCGTTCCGTCTCCCGACCATGATTGGTTATAAGAGTGTACTAAACTGCCGAGAATGTTTGTTCCCATACGCAGCCATTTTATGGGCGAAAAATTGATATTGGCGCGGACCGTCATTCGGTCGGTGAAACTGCGCCGCATCCATGCATCGTCGTTCAGATAGTTAAACGAAACAAAGTAATCACTTTTGGCATTTCCGCCGCCCGCCGAAACCGAGAGGTCGGTACGTTTACCCACACGTGACATCGGGGCAGCCCAATCAAGGTCGTCGCCCCATTTGAGGCGCGTGGCGGCAGGGTTAAGCAGGCCCGTAACAGGGTCAATAATCTCGTTGTTATCAATGCCGTAGAAGGGGTTAAAACCGCCCATTTCTTCATAAAGACTTTGGTAGGTATTGCCGCGGAATGTTCCGCCTCTTACTGCTATCAAATTGGCAGTGGCCATGTCCATATTGAGGCTGGAATTAAAATAAAGGCTGTTGCGCTTGGCTTCAAACATCAATTGGTAGTACTCTTGAGGCGAAGCCGTTTCCTGTTCGGGAATAAAGCGCATGTTGATACCCTGCTGCAGTTTGACCGAGAAGGTTGACTTGTCGCTGCGTCCTTTTTTGGTGGTAATCATCACCACGCCGTTTGCTCCGCGAGAACCGAAAATTGCCGTTGCAGAGGCATCTTTAAGAATACTGATACTTTCTATATCATCAGGGCTTATGGTTCGCAGCGAGAGGCCGAACTCCGCTCCGTCAACAATTATGATAGGGCTATTCGATGCATTGATAGAACCGAAGCCGCGAATGCGTATGCTGGGGTCATCGCCCGGAATACCTGTAGCCGAGGTGGACAGTATTCCCGACGCAGCGCCAAAGAGTACCGCGCCAACGCTTGTTACAGGACGTCTCTCAATATCCTTGGCCTGTACTACCCCCACCGAACCTACCATGGTCGATCTCTTTGCCGTACCATAGCCTATAACCACCACCTCGTCTATCAACATAGCGTCTTCGGTGAGCAATATGTTAACTTCGGTTTGGTCGCCAACAATTATTTCATAGGTATTATAGCCCATTAATCTGACAGAGATGCGGTCGCCCGCATGTGCAACAATAGAAAACCGTCCATCTAAGTCGGTAACAGCGTGCTTCTGCCCGTTGGCGTTTATCACAGTCGCTCCTACAAGCGGTTCGCCGTTTTCTCCGCTAACAGTACCGCGAAGCGTGATTTCCGCCTGCTGCCCCGATGCTGTTATAACGCATAGCATCAGCACAAGGAGCGGAATCATATATTTTCTTGAAAAATGTGTCATCATATTTATTTGTGTTTACATCAATTGTACATTAATTATCATCTGCCGTGAAACGAACACATCTTACCGAAAAGCCGCCTGCACGCTGCATGCTGTTGTCATTGTTGGTTCCGGAAGTTGTCGTAAACCACATGGTGCGTAAAACATAATTCGTTACACCATCTAATCCGGGTATCCCCGGACTAAAGGTTCTGGTTGCACCGCCCATTGTAGCCATATTCATTCGCTCTCCGACGCCATCTAATGCGCCGTCAACGGGGTATAGCCAACCGGCCAGCGGGAACCAGTCCGTTGCGTTATAGAAGTAGCCGTGGTTAGCGGCATTATATACGAATGTGGTGTTATAAACAAAGCCGTCGTAGGTGGAAGCCGCGCCTGAACTGAGAACATCAGCGATCTTCCAGCCTTTTGGGCAGGGATCTTGAATGGCTTTAAATTCCCTGCGCCAATCCATCACTTGATTAGCCATAGGCGAGAGCAACCAGTCGCCCGCGTTGTTGCTATAGGAGGGAGAAGTGCTAAGCACCGCTTTAACAAATGTCGTAGGATTTTGTACGGCATAGGCAAAGGATCCGCCAACTCCCGGATCTTCCACAGGCCATGAGGCAAGTGTAGTAGCGGCGCGGGCAGTGGTCCCTGGAACGACAGCTGCTGCTCCGGGGAAGGGATCTTTGCGGGTACACTGGTAAAACAGTCCCAACGATCCGACGCTGCCAGGCGTTTTGTCTTTCGCTCCGAGGTTACGATCCATTGCCATGATACTACCGGTATAAGGAACAGCGTCATCAACCGTGAAATCGGTAATCCATATATGCCAACTCCACAGCCAGTCGCTGGCAGGGTTGCCTGCGCCGTCCGATTTCCTGATACCCACCACAGCGTTGCCCCACTGGTCGGCAGGATAATACTTCAGCGTCAAACCAATTCGTGTCGTTGATCCGGTGCCGCTACCTTTGCCGGGGGTTATGGTCAACACCTCGTTTGCTCCGGTCAGGTCGAAATCCTGCCAAATAATCTCGGCAATCCACGGAGTGCTTTCATCTATCATTTTCGAGGGATCAACACTGGTCCAAAATTCGTTGACGCGGGTAATGGGCAGCGTCAGGTAGGTGTCAAGCCCATTGTCTGACGGCGCTACCATGAACGAATTTTGTTCTTCGGGCAGTACAATTGTTTTCGGAGTGGCAAAGGTTAACTCAGTGATAACAACATCTGTAGCGTAGAATTTACCCGCCTCGAAATTCAATGCATCGGGATAGGCTACCTGTGTTACCGTTGCTACGTCTCGGTCGGTATGAATGGCCAACGACAGTTCGCCGCCTTGCGCTACGGTCAACGGGAAAATTGTCAGATAGAATGTCATTGACTCTCCAACGGCAAGCGTTACAGGCTCATCAGTCAGCAGGGTGATTTCCATCGTCCTGTCCTGAGAAGAAAAAGTGTATTCGTTCTGACGGAAATTGTAAACGCCCGATTTATACATGGTGGCGCCGCCTGCGCTTATCACTAATTTGTCTATATCCAATGGATCATTAGTCTGGTTGGACAGGTCAAATTGCAGTACAGTCGTAGCCTGATGCAGTGTCAGGGCTGTCTCCGGAGTCTGTCCGAGGGAAATAGCCTCGGTCGTAGTCATAAAGATGCCTTCGACAATGTGCGCAAGCGGGTCGGTTACTACCTGAGTCTGAGTCACAGGCAGGGCGAAGGCTACGGCTGTTGCCATCGTTTGCGCTGGGTCGTAGGGGTAGTAGGCATAGAAGATCTTCTGGCCGCTTGACCAGGGCTCATTAGTCTGTGCCGTTCCTCCAAAAATAGCGCTGGTATTTCCGGCGCCCCCTGAGAGGATAGTAAATTCGCGGTTGCTGTTAAGAAAAAGCTGGCTTTGGAGGTCGAACTCGAAGAGTCCTATCCTTGCCTCTGCCGGCCACTTCACCTGCAACTCCGAAGGCATACCGGAGGAGGTGAAAAGACCCATCGTAGCAGTGAGCTTAAACGAAGGATTGTCGCCGCCACCATTTTCGTCCTTCTTGCAACCTCCCATTAGGAGCATTGCAAGCATAAAAAACAGTAAAATTCGTTTCATAATGTTGTAGTTTAATTTTGGATAAATATCGAAAGTTGTTAGTTTTCATACATACTTAATTTTCGTAGCAGGGTTGCCTGTTAATACTTAATACAAAATTGCATAAAATATCCTCGCCCGAATATCCAAGCCTGTCCAAATTCATGAAATTGGACATAATACGACTAATAAGAATTAGGTAAATAGTTTATAATGACGGCGTACTGAAGATGAACTTAGCGAAGTTCGTCGTTGGCTTGTACCGACTTCAAATAGAAAGCAGGCGTTACTCCGATAATGTCCTTAAACACCTCGTAAAAGGTGTATCGGGACTTAAATCCTACTTTAAATGCAATAAACTCAATGGTATATTTGCTAACATCAGATTCCGAAAACAAGCGTTGAGCCTCACGTATCCGATAACCGTTCAGGAAGGATCGGAAGTTTTGTCCCAATGTGCTGTTAATGACCTGCGAAACGTATTTATGATTGGAATGTGCCAACTCGGCAAGCCGCTCAATCGAAAACTCAGTATCGCAAATCGTAGCAGTATCTTCCATGATTGTCAGGATTTTTGTAAGCAGCTCGTTTTGCCTCTCATCTTTGACGCCTGCGGTGCAGCTTTCTGTATTGTGCCTGATTTTTAGTATGGACTGCAAGTCCGTTCCGGCAGAAGAAAGGTAATCTATCAGCTCAATAATCTTTACATTCTTCTTTACCAGTGCTTTACGGACTGATATCAACCTTCTGTTTTGAACGACAAAAAAGATCAGTCCCCCGCTCACTAATAGCAAAACCGCTGAGATGATGAGCAAAACGGTTTGGCGATAGCGATTAGTTTGTTCCTTAATACGATGTTCTATAATGAGTCGCTCTATTTGCTGATTCATTTTCGATACATTGCGCAGATGTTGTTCTTGAAAGACATAACCTAAGGCCGCGGTATGGGATATCGAATCATTTAAGGCGGTGTACATTTCAAAATGCGCTAAGGCTTCTTGCTGTAGTCCTTTCGACTTTGCTATTTTGGACAAGAGCAGGTAGTTATCGGCCGAGTTTTGCAAAAAGTTGTTTTCTATGGCAATGGCATTCGCTAAATTGGTGTAATACTCGGCGGAGTCTATTTGCCCGCGTTCAAAAAACAGACGGCCTAAGTTATACAGTATGAAGGACTCAACTCTGATTAAGTTTTGTGCCTTTGCTACAGTCAGGGCTAATTGATGATAGTGGAAAGCCGAGTCGTAGCGTTGTTGGTCTCTGTAACATTCGGCAAAGTTATCCATAATGAAAGGCAGCCGAATATCTTCGTGCCGTCGGCTGACTTGCAGCGCATAGTTGAGGTGGAGGAAAGCGCTGTCTATGTTTCCGAGCCTACGTTCCGCAATGCTTAAATTAGTCAATACCATTACGAAGCGAATACTATCCTGAAGTAAATGTTTAGCTCTTACAAAGAATTGTTTAGCCATCTCGCACTCGTTTAGGTTCAAATAGACACGACCGAAACCGTTCAGGATATTTGCTCGATAGGCCGGCAGGTTAAAATTTTCGGAAAGCGTCATTGCCTGCATAAGGAAATCGTGAGCGCTGCGGTAATCGCCTCTGTCAATGTAAATAACGGCCGACCAGTAAAGCGCTTCAATCACTCTCTGTATTTGTTTATTGTCGTTTTTTTCAGATACGGTGTTAATGATGATACTATAGCAAGTCAAGGCCTCGCTATAATTGTTGGCATTATAGTGGTCTTTCGCCGTATCAAGCAATCTTTGCGGAGCTAAATCCTTGTACCCTGAAACGATAGACTCCTCTTGTCCATTAGCCGCAGCTACGGTAGAAAGAATAAAAACGGATATAAAGAGCGCTTTTTTAAACATAACAAACTTGCAAAATGTGCCAGCTACAAAGATACGAATTAAAAGGCTATCTGCAAAATTTGAGCTATTTTTTTAATCAATTGAACAAATAGCCTGCCTTGCGCATTTCTGCGGGCGAGGCAAAAGGTTTTTGAGGTTTCAAATAACGTTCCAAAAATTTGTAGGCAAGAAAACGCTCGTCGGTTGCTTCCTTCGTATCAATGCGGTCTAAAAAATGTCCGCCCGGCATACGGCCATGAATCTTATATTCAAAATCTTTTCTATAGAAGATAAGCGAATCAATCATGCGCCGTACTTCATTAACGCCTACGTCGTCGTCATTTTCGGCAGTGGTAATCATAAGCGGAATACGTAAGTCGCGCGCATACGTTACCGGCGAACGGCGGGCGTACTCTTCGGGCGCTTCTTCCGGCATTTTGCCAATATGGTACGATGCAGTGAAATTAAGCGCATACGACGGCCTCTGGTAGGAGATACGGTAGGCGAGGTCAGACACCGGTACTCCTGCATAAGCGCAGGCATATAGGTCGGGATATTTTAGGGCATTCATCAGACTGATCATGCCTCCGTGGCTCCAGCCCAGCAAGCCAACCCGCGAAGTGTCTATAATTGAGTAATTTTCAATCATATATAAAACTGAGGCTAATACGTCTTCATTCTCTAAGCCACCGTAGTCGATAGCACGGTAGAAGCTCTTCCCGTATCCTATGCTGCCGCGATAATCGGGTGCGACAACAATATATCCCTGAGCCACTAATTCACGAATTATATGGGCGGAGCCGGTAGTCCATGTTCCGTGAACTCCTCCGTGGGGGAAAACAACCAAGGGATACTTTCCCTCCTGCCGCGTTTCAAGGGGAAAAAAAATGTAGGCCCAAAACAGCAGGTCGTTGTCGAGCAAGGCGTCATGAAAAGGGTTTTCGATTGGAGTTTGCACTGCTTTGGGAGGCCCTGCCAAACGCACCTTGTCAATAAAGGCTACATCGCCGACTTTATTGTACCAAAGGATATCTTCTAACTTTTTGTTGACTATGTCGAAACTGTGTTCGAGATCATCTATAGTCGAAGATATTGTTTTAAGGCGGTCTTCGTTCTGCGCATAGGACGGTTGCAAACTACAAGTAAGCAATAGTGCTGTAAGTAAGGATAATAATGATTTCATTTTGGTCTTTTTATTAAAAATTAAGGTTTGTAAATTGCCAGTATGTATAAAATTTAAACTGAAAAGCTATCAAAATCGAATGTAAAAGTACACAATTAATTTCAATTTTAAGTTAAACCTCTGCACTTAAAAAGTGTCTATTTTTCTATAATATTCTTATAGATAATCATTTATAAACAATCAATCATCTCTCACCCTGCCCAGCCCTCGCGGTCGAGGTTGCGGTACTGAATGGCTTCAGATATGTGCTCGGGAAGGATATTCGCCTGTTGGTCAATGTCGGCGATGGTGCGGGCTACCTTTAATATTCGGTCATAGGCGCGGGCCGAAAGTCCAACGCGTTCTACGGCTGTTTTCATCAGGGCAGTGCAGGTTTCGTCGAGTCGGCAGTACTTTTTTAGCAACCTCGATGGCATCATGGCATTACAGTGGATTTGTGCCTCTCCGCTAAATCTCTGCTCCTGAATCTTTCGGGCGGTTATTACCCTTTCCCTGATGCTGCCGCTTTCTTCCGCAGGCCGTAGCTCCGCTAACTGAGCAAAGGGAACCGGAACGACCTCAATATGAATATCAATACGGTCGAGTAGGGGGCCGGAAATGCGGCTGAGGTACTTGGGCACCGCTCCGTACGGACAAAGGCACTTCTTGTCGGGGTGGTTATAATTACCACAGGGACAGGGATTCATAGAGGCTACTAACATGAAATTAGCAGGGTAATCAACGGTATAGCGGGCGCGGGATACCGTAATATGCCTGTCTTCCAAGGGTTGGCGCATAACCTCTAACACAGTACGCTGAAATTCAGGCAGCTCGTCAAGAAAAAGCACCCCGTTGTGCGCCAGCGATATTTCCCCCGGCTGCGGGTTAGTGCCGCCACCCACTAAACCTATGTTAGATATAGTGTGGTGCGGCGAACGGAAAGGCCGTTTGGCAATAAGGCCGCTGTTTTTATCCATTTTTCCTGCAACAGAGTGGATTTTAGTAGTTTCTAATGCTTCCTGCAAGGTGAGGGGAGGCAAGATAGTGGGCAACCGCTTGGCTAACATGGTTTTACCTGAGCCGGGCGGCCCTACTAATATAATATTGTGTCCTCCGGCAGCCGCTACTTCCAATGCCCGCTTAACATTCTCCTGTCCCTTTACATCAACAAAATCAATATCATAGCAATTACATACCTGCTCAAATTCTGCTTTTACATTAATTTTAACAGGACTAAGCGTAGCGCTTTCATTAAAAAAGTCGATAACTTCCTGTAATTCGCTCACACCGTAAACGTCAAGTCCATCTACAACAGCGGCTTCGCGGGCATTTTCTAATGGTAAAATAAAACCGTCAAACTTTTCGTACCGTGCTTGCAGCGCTATAGGCAAGGCGCCGTTGATAGGCCGCAATTTTCCGTCTAAGGACAATTCGCCCATAATCACATAACGCTCTAATTTGTCGGCTTTTAACTGTTCAGATGCGGCTAACAGCCCTATAGCTAAGGGTAAATCGTAAGCCGAGCCTTCTTTACGAATATCGGCTGGAGCCATGTTAATGACTACCTTGCGTCCGGGCATGCGGAACCCTATGGTTTGCAGGGCTGTACTAATGCGTTGCTGGCTTTCTTTCACTGCACTGTCGGGTAAGCCTACCATACAAAACCCAAAACCTGGCGAGGCATCTACTTCGATGGTAATTGTGCTTGCGCTAATTCCGTAACAGGCGCTTCCAAAGGTCTTTATCAGCATAAGAGTGGCGTGTTAAATTTTTACAAAGGTAAGAAAAAAACTACAGCTTGCCAATTTTTGATTAAATTTTATTTGTTTGTAAAATATTTATCTGTATATCAGATACTTATGAAAAATACACAAAAATATCAAAAAAAAGAGGTGGAAAAATTTGTAAGTAAATGTAAAAAAATGTAAATTTGCAGTTAATTTTAGAATAGATAACCTTTAGCAAAATTATCAGATGCGTTTTATTGGCGAACATACTGCGAAGCTTGACGACAGAGGCCGTCTGATTTTCCCTTCTGAATTTCGGGTGCTGGCGAACACTTTGGCTGCCAAATATGTTGTCCGTCGCGATATTTACAAAGACGACAGGTTGGAAATGTATCCGATGGAAGAATGGGAAAAGTATGCTGAAGAAGTGAAGGCAAGGCTTAATATTCATACCGAAGAGGGGAGCGATATGTGGGAACAGTTCAACAGCGACAGAGCTGTGATAATGCCCGATGAGCAAATGGGACGTATTACGATTCCGAAACATTTGCTGGAAGAAATACAAGTGCAGAAGGAAGTAGTGTTTAAAGGGGTGAATAATAAGATACAAATAATGTCGAAAGAAGCTCGGGAGCGCGAACGCAGCGCTGCGAACCGCAAGGAATTTGCTAAGACATTTGACAAGTTGATGCGTAAACAGGAATAATTATTATGCCGCAGGTCTATCATATTCCTGTGATGCTCAAGGAAAGTGTTGATGCACTTTGTATAAAATCCGGCGGCATATATGTAGATGCAACTTATGGAGGAGGCGGACACTCCCGCGAAATATGGGGCAGATTGAAAAACGGGAGATTGATAGCGATAGACCAGGATAGCGAGGCAGCGGCGAATGCCATTAAGGACAAGAGGTTTAGTTTAATTCAAAATAATTTCAGATTTATACGCGGATTGGTGCGTAGCGAAGGAATAGAAGCGGTTGACGGCATTTTAGCCGACTTAGGGGTTTCGTCGCACCAGTTTGATACAAGAGAGCGAGGCTTTTCTTTCCGTTTTGACGCCCCTCTTGATATGCGAATGAATAACAAAAGTTCTTTGACGGCAGCGAAACTGGTGAACACTTATTCCGAAGAACAGCTGCGCTATATTCTTACCGTTTACGGAGAAATAGACAATGTGGGAAGAGTCGTGAAATTACTGATGGCAGAACGCGAACGGAAAGCGATTCATACTACAGGGGATTTAGTAGAGGTGTTAAAACCCTGCCTGCCGAAAATGATGGAGCATAAATATCTGGCGAAAATCTTCCAGAGTTTAAGAATGGAAATCAACAGGGAAATGGCGGCTTTAGAGCAGTTTCTCGAACAATCGCTCAAACTGTTGAAACCGAGCGGACGATTGGCGGTGATTACCTACCATTCTTTAGAAGACAGGTTAGTGAAGAATTTTATGCGCTCAGGAGATAAGAAAGGGACAGTGGCGAAAGATTTTTTTGGGAATGAAACAACGCCCTTTAAAGTGATTACTAAAAAAGCAATAACGCCGACAGAGGAGGAGATAAAAAACAATACCCGCGCTCGCAGCGCAAAACTACGTGTCGCAGAAAAAATATAAACCTCACAGGAAGTGATGAAAAAGGCAAAAAATATTAACAGGTGGACTACCGATATACTGAGAGATGTACTATCGGGACGTTTGTTTTCTAACCTGATACTGGTGAAATACCGTTGGTATGTTCTCTTCCTGTTTGGCTTAGCCTTGACCTACATGGCTATGAATTACTATATGGAAAGAACGGTGAAAGAAGTCGAAAAACAAGAGATTGCCCTGAAAAAATTGCAGGAGGACTACACGCTTCGCCTATGGCAATTAGAATCGTGGAATAAACGGTCAGCTGTTATTAAACAGATAGAAAGTAGAATGATGGAACTTAAAGAGCCTAAAGAAACGGCTAAAAAAATAAAAACAAAAATAAATTAACAGGAGGTCTTATGCAAGCGTCTAAAAATATGTTGTTACGTGCCGGCTTAATATATGTTGCAGTGGCATTATTAGCTGTAGGAATATTTGTTTCCGCCGTTACCCTGCAATTTAATCCGAATTTGAAACATGAAGGTGTGCAAACCCGCTATGATACCATACCTGCTCAACGAGGCGATATCTTAGCCCGTGACGGCCGATTGTTGGTAACCTCCGTACCTTCTTATTATCTTTACATAGATGCGGTAGCTGCCGACAGCGCTGTTTTTTATCATGAGGTAGCCGCCTTGTCTAACAAATTGGCAGATTTGTTTGGCGATAAATCGGCCGCGGACTACGAAAAACAGTTGCGCGATGCACGGAAGAATAAAAAACGCTATCTGCGTATGGGAGATAAAGATAAACCTCAATGGATTAGCTATGGCGAGTTATTAGAGGTGAAAAAATATCCTGTGTTAAAGAAAGGAGCAAGGTCTAAAAGTAAAGACGGTTGCGAGGGTTGGGGTGGTGGCTTGATTGCACAGGAGCGGAATGAACGTAAAAGATTTTATGACGGAATGGCGCTTCGCACTCTGGGCTGGCTGAACACGCAAGGAAAATATGTAGGCCTCGAAGGTCATTATGATTATGCCCTGAAAGGCGTAGCGGGGAAAAGGCTTATGCAAAAAACAGGCGGCGGCGACTATATACCGGTAAATAATGTGCCGGAAATGCCGCCCCGTAACGGTTTAACATTGGTATCTACTATTGATGTAGATATGCAAGATGCTGCGGAAACAGCCTTGCGCCGACAGCTATCTATTGAGCACCCTAATGTAGTTTTTGAAGCAGGCTGCGCTGTGGTAATGGAAGTAGAAACAGGCGCTGTCCGTGCTATTGCTAATCTGCGGCGTAATCTAAACGGTAGTTACAGCGAAGATTACAACTATGCGGTGGGAAGAGCTACCGACCCGGGCTCTACTTTTAAACTCTGCTCCCTCATTGCACTTTTAGAAGATAATAAGGTAAGTTTGAGTGATACGGTGGATACAGGTAATGGCAGGTGGACCTATAGCAAACATACGATTAAAGATGTGTCTTCTGCAGGTTATGGCGCAATATCGGTACAGCAGGCCTTCGAAAAATCATCAAATGTAGGCTTTGCAAAGTTGCTGGTAGAGAACTACAGTGGCGATGAACGCCGATATGTCGATAAGTTGTATGCAATGAAGCTAAACGAAAAAATGAACCTGCAAATTCCGGGCGAAGCTGAACAACAGGTGAATTATCTCGGCGATAAGAAATGGTCGAAACTTTCCCTGCCTATGATGGCTATAGGCTATGAAGTACTGATTACACCGCTGAAAACGCTTACCCTGTATAATGCAATAGCCAATAACGGACGTATGATGAAACCTTTATTTGCAACAGAATTGCGAGACGATAAACGTGCTGTAGAGTCTTTTTCATCGGAAGTAACCAGCAACGCTATATGCTCGCCGTCAACCTTGAAAAAGGTGCAGCAAGCATTGGAAGGGGTAGTAGAGCGGGGTACGGCAACCAACATTCGCGACACGAGTTATTATAGAATTGCGGGAAAAACAGGAACAGCCCGTTTAACTTTTGATGGCGGTAAATATGAACAAGACGGCCTGCGTAAATATCAGGCTTCTTTTGCAGGTTATTTTCCTGCTGACAAGCCTAAATACAGTATGGTAGTAGTACTGTATTCCGAGCCTACAAAGTCTAATGGCATATATGGCGCTGCATGGGCAGCTCCCGTGTTTAAGGAAATTGCCGATAAGATTTATATCAATTCCCCCGAATGGGCTGAAGAAGTGAAAAAACCGACAGGTACACAGATGATGGCCGACCTTATTAAACAAAATGCTGCAAACAGAAAAAAATAAGTAATTAAAAATGAATCTCACGCAACTCATAAGCGCAATTAACCCCTTACAGGTAGTCGGAACTACGGATAGAAATATCCGCATTTTGGGCTTCGATTCCCGTTGCATTGAACAGGGACAGTTGTTCTTTGCCTTGCAAGGCGAAGCGGCCGATGGCCATAATTTTATTGAAGAAGCTGTTGCTAAAGGCGCTATTGCAATTGTGTGCGAACGTTTACCGAAAAATCAAAACCCTGCGGCTACTTATATACAGGTGCCCGATAGTCATGAAGCTATGGGTTTGATGGCTGCCGAATTTTACGGACACCCTTCAAAACACTTGAAATTAATAGGCGTTACCGGAACGAACGGAAAAACGACTACGGTTACTTCATTATACCGCCTGTTCCGTTTATTAGGCTATAAAGTCGGTCTTTTGTCCACAGTAATAAATTATATTGATGACAAGGAAATAAAAGCCGAGCGTACTACGCCTGATGCTATTCAAATCCAAAGTTTGATGGCCGACATGCTGGCTGATGGTTGCAGCTATGCCTTCATGGAAGTTAGCTCGCACTCCATAGTTCAGCGCCGTATTGTCGGTCTTCATTTCGATGGAGCAATATTTTCCAATATTACCCATGAACATCTCGATTATCATAAAACCTTTGACGCATATATAGCTGCAAAGAAAATGTTTTTTGATAACCTGCCTGCTTCCGCCTTTGCCTTGGTGAATATTGATGACCGCAACGGTAAAGTAATGGTACAAAACACCAAGGCTACGGTAAAAACTTATGCCTTGCAAACTATGGCCGACTTTAATTGCCGCATCGTAGAAGATACTTTTGAAGGAATGCACCTGAATCTTTGCGGAAAGGAATTATGGACACGTTTTATAGGACGTTTTAATGCCTATAATATTTTAGCCGCGTATGCCGCCTCTCAGTTGCTTGGAGTTGATGCAAACGAAGCTATGCGCCTGCTCAGCGCTATGGAACCTGTAGTCGGACGTTTTGAGTATGTGCGCGGAAAGAATGCAGTTACGGCAGTGGTCGATTATGCGCATACGCCCGATGCCTTACAGAATGTGATAGAAACCATCAACGACATTCGCCATGACAACCAACGCCTGATTACAGTAGTGGGTTGCGGCGGTAACCGCGACAAGGTCAAGCGTCCGCTGATGGCGCGCATTGCCGTCAATGGCAGCGATATGGCCATACTTACGGAAGATAATCCTCGTTTTGAAGACCCTGAGGCTATTCTTGATGATATGTTTGCAGGGCTCAATCCTGCGCAACAAGACAAGTGCCTGCGTATCCGCAACCGCCGCGAAGCAATTAAAACAGCCGTGCGCTTAGCCAATTCGGGAGATATTATTCTAATTGCAGGCAAAGGCCACGAAAATTACCATGAAGTAAAAGGTGTGCAAACACATTTCGACGATAAAGAAACAGTGAATGAATTTTTAAATCGAAGTTAGACCTAAAAAGATATGTTATACGAACTTTTTAAATACCTGCAAAGCCGATTCGACTTCCCCGGAAGCGGATTAGTGCATTATTTGTCGTTTCGGTCGGCAATGGCGATACTTCTATCCTTGGTTATTGCATGGGTATTTGGTAAATACATTATCCGTTTATTGCAACGCAAGCAGATAGGAGAAGAAATCCGCAACCTCGGATTAGAAGGGCAGCTATCCAAAAAAGGAACGCCTACTATGGGCGGGGTTATTATTCTCTTGTCTATCTTGGCGCCTGTGTTGCTGTTCGGCGATTTGAGCAACATCTATATACGTCTAATGATTATTACAACGCTGTGGATTGGCGCTATCGGTTTTCTCGACGATTATATTAAAGTTTTTCGAAAAAATAAAGCAGGTTTGCATGGCCGCTTCAAAATAGTCGGACAGATAGGCCTTGGACTTATTGTGGGTCTTACCATGTTTTTTTGCGATGATGTAGTAACCCGCGAACGGGTAGCCATGAACGACCCTGACGCACATACTGAAATAATTGAAAGAGAAGGAAACAGGGAAACAATATATTTGTCGGGCAATATTAAATCAACCCAAACCACCATTCCTTTTGTGAAAGGCAATGAGTTCGACTACAGTTGGCTCTCGCCTGTTTGCGGCGATACCTCGCAAACCATAGGCTGGATTATTTATGTACTGGTGGTTATCTTAATTGTGGTGTCTGTTTCTAACGGCGCAAATCTTACCGATGGCATGGACGGATTACTGTCGGGCATATCTATCATTATCGGATTGGTATTATTAGTCTTTGCTTACTTGTCGGGTAATATTATTTATGCCGATTATTTGAATATCATGTATATTCCCCATAGCGGCGAACTGGTTGTTTTTATGGCTGCTTTTATCGGCGCTTTAGTTGGGTTTTTATGGTATAATTCTTACCCTGCGCAAGTGTTTATGGGCGATACCGGAAGTTTGTCGCTGGGCGGCATTATTGCCGTATTCTGTATAGTAATTAGAAAAGAGTTGCTGATACCTCTCTTATGTGGAATTTTCTTCGTGGAAAGCCTGTCGGTTATGCTGCAGGTAGCCTATTTTAAATATACTAAAAAGAAATATGGCGAAGGTCGGCGCATCTTCAAAATGTCGCCGCTGCATCATCATTTTCAGAAAGGGAGCGGAGAAATTCCCGCCCTGATTCAACGTCCTGCACAGCCGCTTCCCGAATCGAAAATCGTAATCCGTTTTTGGATTGTAACCGTTTTATTAGCAGTATTAACCATTGTAACATTAAAAGTTCGGTAAAAATGAAAAGAATTGTAGTACTTGGCGGAGGCGAAAGTGGGGTAGGGGCGGCAGTCTTAGCAAAAACAAAAGGCTTTGAGGTGTTTTTGTCTGATGTCGGAAAGTTGAAAGACGAGTATGTAGAAATACTACAGCAGTATGAAATTCCTTTTGAAGAAGATGCGCATACCGACGACTTACTGTGCAATGCCGCTGAGGTCATTAAAAGCCCCGGTATTCCCGATACTGCTCCGCTGATTGTTAAGCTGCATGAAAAAGGCATTCCGATAATTTCCGAAATTGAATTTGCAGGCCGTTATTGCAAGGCGAAAAAAATATGCGTTACAGGCAGCAACGGAAAAACAACCACTGCTTCCATTATTTACTTCCTGATGAAAAACGCAGGTCTGAATGTAGGCTTAGCGGGCAATATCGGCAAAAGTTACGCCTATCAGGTGGCTACCGAAAACTTTGATTATTATGTCTTGGAAGTAAGTAGCTTTCAACTCGACGGCATGTTTGATTTTAAAGCCGACATTGCCGTGCTGCTGAATATTACGCCCGACCATTTAGACCGCTACGATTATAAGATGGAGAACTATGTGAAATCAAAATTCCGAATCACCCAAAATATGTCGGACAACGATTCTTTTATCTTTTGTTTTGATGACGAGGTAACGGTGGAACACTTAGACCACATTGTGCTGAAGGCGCAGCAACTGCCTTTCTCGCAAACGGAAGAAGTGCCGCAGGGTGCCTTTCTGGAAAAGGAACATTTACGCGCCCGCTATCGCAATAGCGACTTCTCTATGCTGATTCAGGAACTGTCATTGCAGGGAAAACATAACGTATATAACTCTATGGCGGCTACTGTAACTGCGCAAGTGTTGAAAATTAAAAATGAGGTGATACGCGAAAGCCTTATGAGCTTCAAGGGAGTTGAACATCGCTTAGAGACAGTGTTGAAAGTACGCGATGTGCTGTATGTCAATGATAGCAAGGCTACCAATGTCAATTCGGCATGGTATGCCTTGGAAAGCATGAAAACAAAAGTGGTGTGGATTGCTGGCGGAACCGATAAGGGTAATGATTACACTATGCTTGCTGATTTGGTAAAGGACAAGGTAAAAGCTATTATTTGCTTGGGAGTGGACAACAGCAAGCTGCATCAGGCTTTCGGAAACATCGCGCCGATGATGGAAGATGCGCTTTCTGCCGAAGAAGCGGTGAAAAAAGCTTACGAACTGGCAAGTCCCGGAGATACGGTATTGTTGTCGCCTGCCTGCGCCAGTTTTGATTTATTTAAAAATTATGAAGAACGCGGACAGCAATTTAAAGAAGCTGTTCACAATCTATAAAAGGAGGAAGTTTTATGTACACGTCTTTTCTTAAAAATATTAAAGGAGATAAGGTAATATGGGGAGTAGTAATATTCTTGTTCCTTTTCTCATTTTTGGTTATTTATTCTTCTACCAGCGCTCTTGCGGCTGCGAGAGGAACGACTACTACAGCATACCTGATAAAACAATTTATTTATGTGTTTATTGCCTTTGTTGTAATGTACCTTATGCACATTATTCCTATCGGTTGGTATCGCCGTTTTGCTGCTCTCTTTTTTGTAGCAGGCGGTTTGTTGATCTTAGTAACCTTAGCCTTTGGCAAAACGCTGAACGATAGTACCCGCTGGCTTTATCTGCCCTTTGGCCTGACCTTTCAACCTGCCGACATTGCGCGTATAGGAGTTATTTTATTTACAGCTAAAATAATGGAAAGCTATGACCTGTCTTCTTTCCGTGATTTTGTGAAAAAACTTTTACTACCGGTGAGTATAATCTTTCTGCTTATTATATGGTCAAGTACATCTACGGCGCTGTTGCTGGCTTTTACTTTAGCCGTATTGTTATTTATAGGCGGAATTAAAACCGCCCACCTCTTGAAAACAGCAGGCATATTGGTTGTCGCTTTGGCATTTGTTGTACTTATAGGAAAAACGACTCATTGGTTTCCTCGTGTAGAAACGGCTGTGAATCGTGTAGAAACTTTCTTTGCAGGCAATAATAATGGAGGCGATAATTTGCAGAAAATACAATCGAAAGTTGCTATCGCTAAAGGAGGCATTATTGGCGTAGGCCCTGGTAGAAGTACGCAGCGTTTGATATTGCCGCACCCTTATTCCGATTTTATTTATGCTATTATTATTGAAGAATACGGCATAGTCGGAGGTCTGTCGGTTATCTTACTATACCTTATTTTACTCTTCAGGGCGATAGTTATTGCCCGCTCCTGCACACGAGTCTTTTCCATGGTTTTGGTCTTGGGATTAGTGTTTATGATTACCCTTCAGGCAATAGTGAATATGGGCGTGGCGGTTGGCATCTTTCCCATAACAGGACAACCCCTGCCCTTGCTGAGTCAGGGCGGCAGCTCCTTAATTACTTTTTGCATAGCCTTAGGAATGGTGTTGGCGGTAAGCAGGGCAACGGAAGAAAGAGACATAAAACCTGCAGGATAATGATTAATGAACAATTATGAAAAATATATCAATAACCCCATCTGTAAGGGCGGGTTTTAAACCCGCCTTCTACTGAAATCTTTAAATATAAATAATAAATGAAATATCCTATAAACATAATCATCAGCGGCGGCGGCACAGGCGGACATATTTATCCTGCGGTGTCTATTGCTGACGCCTTGAGACAGCAATGGCCTGATGTAAATATTTTGTTTGTGGGAGCCGAAGGCCGCATGGAAATGGAAAAGGTGCCTGCGGCGGGATACTCTATTGTGGGCTTGCCTGTGGTCGGTCTGCAACGCAGCTTGAGTGGGAAAAATTTATCATTGCCTTGGAAGATATGGAAAAGCCTGCGTAAGGCATCAGCTATTATTCGCGAATTTAAACCTGATGTAGTGATAGGCGTGGGCGGCTATGCCAGCGCACCTGTACTGTGGTCGGCACAGCGCAAGGGTGTTCCGACCCTCATTCAGGAGCAAAATTCCTACGCAGGCATTACGAATAAAATTCTGGCAAAACGTGCAAAAAAAATCTGCGTAGCCTACAATAATATGGAGCGCTTCTTCCCTGAAAATAAGATTGTGCTTACAGGAAATCCCATACGTCAGGATTTGAAGCGCGACGATGGAAGTTTGCGCAATGAAGCGGCTGCTTTCTTCGGCCTTGACCCTGCTAAAAAAACTATTTTAGTAGTAGGCGGAAGTTTGGGTGCAAGAACCTTAAATATGGCCATAGACCAAGCCTTGTCGGAGTTAGCAAACGGAGAGGTGCAATGGATTTGGCAAACAGGAAAACAGTATTATGCACGCGCACAGGAAGCTGTTCAGCAGGCTGAAGCTGCTAATGTGAAGGCCTGTGATTTTATTTACCGTATGGATTATGCTTTCGCAGCAGCCGATGTTGTAGTATCGCGCGCCGGTGCGGGAACCATTTCCGAACTGTGCGTAGCGGCCAAACCTTGCCTGTTTGTGCCATCGCCCAATGTGTCGGAAGACCACCAGACCAAGAATGCACAAGCCTTAGTGAATAAAAATGCCGCCGTGATGCTATCCGACTCCGCCGCTCCCTCACAATTAGTACATAAGGCTTTAGAACTTGTTCATGACGATGATTTGTTGGCTAAATTGCGTGCTAACATAGCAGCTTTGGCCAAACCTGATGCAGCTAACAATATTGTTCTTGAAATATTATCATTGGTGAATAACCCTTCACTCGTGTATTTTATCGGCATCGGAGGTATAGGCATGAGCGCCTTGGCCCGCTATTATAAACATGCAGGCGCCGAAGTGGTCGGCTACGACCGCACGCCTTCCCCGCTAACTGCCGAGTTGGAAAAAGAAGGTATTGCCGTGCACTATGAAGACAATGTTTCGTTAATTCCCGATAATTTTAAACAAACAGCCAATAAAGCTTTGGTGATTTATACGCCTGCCGTTCCTGCCGAACATAGCGAGTTGCAATTTTTCCGTCAAAACGATTATCAGGTAATTAAGCGCTCTGCCGCTTTGGGACAACTGGCGGCAAACAAAGACACCTTGGCCGTGGCGGGTACGCACGCTAAAACAACCACTTCAACGCTCTTGGCACATTTATTGACACAGGCCGCCGATGGGTGTACCGCTTTTCTTGGCGGAGTCTCTAAAAATTATAATACAAACCTGCTGTGTGCGCACACACGAGCCTTAGTAGCAGAGGCCGATGAGTTCGACCGTTCTTTCCTTCAGCTCTTTCCGAAGATAGCGGTAGTTACCTCCGCCGACCCCGACCATTTAGATATTTACGAAACGTCGGAGGCGCTGAAGCAAGCCTTCGTTGATTTTATTCATCAGATAAAACCCGACGGAACATTGATTATTAAGGAAGGGGTGGAGCTGCCCTTTACCTTAACGGCCGACCAAAAACTTTATCGTTATTCCTTCGATAAGATTTGCGATTTTTATGCCGCTAATATCCAATTGCAGACTAATGGCTTGATGCAGTTTGATATTCATTATCCCGCAGGTGTTTTAAAGGCTTGTACGCTGGGCATTCTCGGTCGGGTAAATGTGGAAAATGCCGTGGCGGCCACAGCTGCTGCCTGGGCTTATGGAGCGGATATGGAATTGTTGAAAAAAGCGCTGGCTGATTTCTCAGGAGTACAACGCCGTTTCGATGTGCAGATCAATCAACCGAACTGTACCTACATCGACGACTATGCGCATCACCCTGAGGAGCTGAAAGCGGCGATTACTTCCCTTCGGGAAACCTATCCGAGACGTAAGATTATCGGCGTTTTTCAACCGCACTTATACACGCGCACCCGTGATTTTGCTCCCGAATTTTCCGAAAGTTTGAGCCTGCTCGATAAATTAATTCTCTTGGATATTTATCCTGCGCGCGAACTGCCCATAGAAGGCGTGAGCAGTCAATTGATTTTTGATAAAGTAAAAATAACCGATAAGCGCTTATGCACTAAGGACGAATTGTTGCCTTTATTGGAGATGGAAACTATAGACATATTAGTTACTTTCGGAGCAGGCGATATTGACCGTTTTGTGGCGCCCATAAAAGAAATGTTGAACAATAAACTAAAAACCTTGTAGTATGAAATGGAAAACCATCATAGGCGTAACGACAACCTTAGGCGTACTAACAGCATATCTGATTGTAAGTACAGGTTTTGCCGATAGTAAACAGCAGGAATTAGTGTGCAGCGAACTGCGAATTACCGTAGGCAACAATTTAGTGAAAAATTTTATAGACACTGCCGATGTTAAGCATATCCTGACCTCCGAAGGAATTAAAACTACAGGTGAACGTATCTGCCGTATCAATACTTACGAAATAGAGCAGTTATTGAACAGTCGAAGTGTTATTAAAAATGCTTCAGCCTATACTTCTGTTGATGGAGTATTGCATATTGACGTATATCAACGCCGACCGATTATGCGCGTGCAAGTCGCTAAGGGTGTTTTCTATATTGACGAACACGGTTATATCTTTCCCTCTCCGAGAGAGCAAGCCACAGATATACCGCTGATGACAGGCACAGTGCCTATGAATATTCCTGTCGGTTTTCGCGGAGAAATACCGAACAACGAAACATTCCTACTGCAAACTTACCGCTTGGCCGACTATTTGGATAAAAGTGGCTTTTGGTTATCGCAGGTTAAGCAATTAAAAGTAACCAATGCTAACAATGTACGTATTATTCCCTACTTAGGAGAGCACTTGATAGATATGGGTTCTTTAGATAATTTTGAATATAAGTTCAAAAAACTCCGTGCTTTTTACTCCGAGGTTTGCCACGCCGATGACAGCACTTATAAGCGTATAGATTTAAGATATGGTAATCAAATAGTATGTACAAAACGAAAATAATTTTTGTGTTATGAAAAAATATATAGCCGCTATTGATTTAGGCACTACAAAAGTAGTAACTATTATTGGAGAGAAGTTGCCCTCCGGAAGAATTCATGTGTTAGCCCATTGCGAATCGCCCTCTAAGGGTGTTATCCGTGGTGAAGTAGTGAATATCGACGATGTTGTGAATATTACAAAATCTGCTATTGAGGAGATAAAACAGACTGTCGGCATCGAATTTTCAGATGTGTATGTAGGCGTTGCGGGACAGCATATTCGCTGTATAGAAAGCAGATTTGATATTCCGCGCGATAACTATCTTGAAACCATCAGTGAAAAAGAAATTCGCAAATTGGAAGAGAATATGTATAATATCATGCTGTGCCCTGGAGAAGAAGTTCTGCATGTTATTCCGCAAAGTTATAACGTTGATAATGACTGGATTGTTCGTAGTCCTGTAGGTATAACAGGCCGCAAATTAGAAGCTAATTTCAAGGTTTTTGTAGGACGTACAGCCTCGGCCGAACGTACCAGATTAGCTGTTGAACGTATGGGGCTTAAGTTGAACCGTATTGTTCTGGAACCTATTGCTTCGGCGCGTGCAGTCTTGCATGAGGAAGAAAAAGAAGTAGGCGTAGTGTTGGTGGACATCGGCGGCGGCACTACCGATTTGGTGGTTTATTATGACAAAGTTGTACGCCATACGGCTGTGATTCCTTTCGGCGGAAATATCATTACCGAAGATATACGTCAGGGTTGCGGCGTGCTGCCTCGCCATGCCGAACAACTGAAAGTGCAATACGGCTCTTGCTATAGCGACTTGGCGGTTGAGAATAAAATTATCACTATCCCCGGTGTCTGCGGCCGCGAACCGCGCGAGGTTTCGTTTAAATTATTGGCGCAAATTATTGAAGCGCGTATGGACGAAATTATAGAGGCGGTGATGTTTGAAATCGAACGTTCGGGCTATGCCGATAAACTCTTTGCAGGTATTGTAATAACAGGCGGCGGAGCTTATCTCGAACACCTGCCCGAATTTGTTAGATACAAAACAGGCCTTGATGTACATCGCCGCAAGCCTATTTATGTAAGTTCCGATTCGAGCGAAGAAGTGATACATTGCACTTATGCTACAGCCATAGGATTGTTGATGCTGGGCTTCGATTATGAGGAAGAAAAAGAAAGGCAAAAAAAGGAATTAGTACCTGTAGAAGTAACGGACAAAGGGAAAGCAGGTAATAAAAAACCTTTTCTGTTACATCTCTTCGATATACCGAAAAAAGAAAATGACAAGCCGACACAATTGGCAAATACCGATGGAACGCAACAGGGATATGTTGTTCCCTTAGAGTTTTCCGAAGGGGAGAAGCCGCAGGCCTCATTGAAGTCGCCTAAACAACGCAAGGCTCCCAAACCGCCAAAAGCGGAGAAGTCGGAGAGTAGTTTGTTTGCCGATTTTTTTATTGATAATATTGTTGATAATAACGTATAGTATTATTTATTATGGATACTAAAGACAAAGATTTTATACCTTCTAATTGGGACGTCAAGGGCTCTATTATCAAGGTCATTGGTGTGGGCGGAGGCGGCAACAATGCTGTGAACAACATGTTTCGCACAGGAATTGAAGGAGTTGATTTTGTGCTGTGTAATACCGACTCACAAGCCTTGAACACAAGCCCCATTGCGACTAAAGTACAATTAGGAAGTCTGCTGACCCGCGGACGCGGCGCAGGCTGTAATCCAGAACAGGGAAAACAGGCAGCGATAGAAAGCCTCGACACGCTGGAAAAACTGTTGAGCGACGGCACCGAGATGATTTTTATCACCGCAGGAATGGGCGGCGGTACAGGCACAGGCGCTGCGCCTGTGATTGCTAAGTTAGCCCGTGAAATGAACCTGCTGACAGTGGCTATTGTTACCTTGCCCTTCCATGACGAAGGCCGCGATTTTATGCGTCGCGCCCGCGAGGGTATCGCAGAGTTGCAATGTCATGTCGATTCTTTATTGGTCATTGATAACCAGCGCTTATATGAAATATACGGCGAACTGCCCATTATTAAAGCCTTTGCTAAAGTTGATGATGTGTTGACTACCGCTGCCAAAGGTATTGCCGAAATTATAACCCGCCATGGTTATGTGAATGTTGACTTTGCCGATGTGCGCAAGGTAATGACGGAAAGCGGCGTGGCTATTATGGGCACCGGCTCGGCCTCAGGCCCCGGCCGCGCATTGGCTGCTGCGGAAGGCGCCTTGTCATCGCCCCTGCTGAATAATAGCGATATTTCAGGTGCTAAAAATGTATTGGTAAATATTACGGCAAGTGAAGATGTTCTGATGACGGAATTAAACCAGATTATGACGGTTATTCAGGAACGTACAGGCGGCGGTGTGGAATTTATTAAACGCGGAGTAGTCTTTGATAATAGTCTGGGCGATACGATGAATGTAACGGTAGTAGCTACCGGCTTTGGCGTGCAAACCATTCCTATACCGCTTGATACCGACCTCTTCGGCAGTGAACAAAACCTTGAGCGGATACCTTTGGAAGACCCCTTTCAGGACAGTGCCACGGAAGAAGAAGGTTTTCCCAAAAAGAAAATTTTCACTATAGACAAAGAGGAAAGAGAACAGGAAAACGAACCCTCTTTTGAAGTCCACGATAGGCGAAGAGTCTTTACAGTAAAAGATGTGGAAGAAACGGAAGAGGTCTCCGTAGAGCTGAGTACGGCGGAACAACAAGTGGCAGCTACGCCCGTACAACGCATAAAACTGCAGGGGCGGCCTGTTTTGAGGCCCGAAAACGAAGAAGATATTCTCGAATTGGAAAACACACCGGCCTACATGCGCAAGCATAAACAATTAAATACTTCCGCTACCCGTAACGTCATGACCGGAAGAACAGCCTCTTCGAGCAGGCTGACACGTTCTGTTTTAGGCGACTACTCCCTAAGCATCGGTAATCCCTACGTAGACAAGCAGGTGGATTGAGCTTAGGGCGCAAGCGAGGGGATAGCACAACGGGACAATGACTTGTAAATTGAATTTGAGACGAAATAGTAATCGTCTGACAAAGACATAAAATTATGGAAATATGAGAAAGAAAGTAGCTTTAGGAATGGTTTTTATTTTGACATTCAGTGTACTTCAAGGACAAAACAGAATTTCAGGAAGTGTCTTAAATGCAGAAAGCAACTTGCTAATTGAATATGTTAATATTGGAATTGTTGGGAGGAATATAGGAACTGTTTCTGACAAAAATGGACAGTTTAATCTTTTGGTAGAATCTCAATATCTAAATGACTCCTTATTATTTTCGTGTATTGGGTATGAATCTTTTTCTGTAAAAATATCAGACATTACAGAAAACGCCATAATACGTTTAAAAGAAAAATCATTTTTACTCAACGAAGTGGTCGTAAAGCCGTCGAAATTTAAAGAAAAAAGATTGGGAATTAACACAAAATCAGGGTTTATGTCAACAGGATTTCAAGATAATAATCTTGGATATGAGTGTGGTTTACTAATGAAAAACAAGAAAAGAGCAGTAATCAAAAGTGTAAATGTCAATATATCTTCGTGTACATACGATACACTTTTCTATCGTTTAAACATTTATGAAGTTAAAGAGAATGACAGCTTCAAGAATATTTTAACAGAACCGATATATGTAACTGCTTCAAAAGAAGATGTTCTCAATGGCAGTTTACAGATTGATTTAACGGAACAAAATATTGTTGTTAATGGCAATTTCCTTGTAACCTTGGAACACGTTAGAGATTTAGGAAGAGGAGGCCTTTGGTTTCCTGCGAGTTTGAAACAAAAAACATATTATAGGAAAACGAGTCAAGGGAAATGGGAAACCGGACCAATTGGAATAAGTTTAAGTGTCATAGCAAATGTTGAACAGTAACGATAGAATGCCTGTGTGAAGCCGTCGGCACGTTAGCAGCAAGCGGGCGAAAACAGCGCAGCGAGAAAACGAAGAGAGAGAAATGTTAAATAAAGATAGTAAAAAAAGGAGAGGTGTGATATGACATTTATGAAAATAAAACAAATAGTAGTAGTACTTCTATTTTTCCCTTGTAGTGTTTTTGCACAGAGAATATACGATTATTGCGGTACTGCACAAAAAATAACGCTTTCTGAAAAAGACACTATTTTTGTAACGCGAAACATTTGGGATAGATGCTATTGTCTTACGCCAACTTCAGAGCAAGAAGGGAAATATATATTATATGCAACCACAAAAGGGTCTGGATACGTTAGAACTATTAATGTTTGGAAAGGTTCTTGTGATAGTTTACGTAATTTAAGAATAGTAGGTGGATATGGAAGTGAAGGTTTCCTAAGTTGGTGTGTGTTCTATGCTAAATCGGGAGAAAGTTATTACATTTATTTAGAAATTGCTGGCGATAAGTGTTGGTTGGAAAAACACAACGACCCTGAAAGTTTAGATTGCACAACGGCAAAAAAAATTAATCACTCGGAGGACATTATTGCTAAAAATCCAGATACGAATGACAATTGGTATATTTTCACTCCAATAGAATCAGGATTATATGTAACGAGCAATTGGGAACAATATAATATCGTATCTGTTTATACAGGTTCGTGCGAAGATTTAAAAACAATCGTAAACTTCGAGCATTGGGAAGCAGGATTTCACGCAGAAGCAGGAACAACTTATTACATTAATTGGAGAAATTGGTCGGATAAGCCTGCAAAATGGAAATTAGAAAAATATAGTAAACGGAAAACGAAAAAATGGAAAGAAAAACAATCTCGGCGTGTCATAATTTAAAACAAAATGCCTGCTGCTAACGGGCGGAATTCTATGTTCATTTCCAAATAAAAACGATTAAAGTTTCAATATTTTTTTAAGCTACAGATTTATCTGTCTGATTTTCATAATCAACCTGATAGAGCTGTTTGCTTTTTACTATAGCAAAGATCCGGTGTATCATTTTGTTTCTTATATTATTTACAATTAACCACCTGTCCTTTCCTTCCGATAATTTCCGTCTGTAATACCGTTTGATATTAGGGTCATAATTGATGG
>Ga0099364_10000635_pt1 | contig 60047 bp, 60 predicted proteins | sample TergutTh196P3_FD_73070 | JGI IMG/M metagenome (GOLD analysis project Ga0099364, IMG submission 73070) | Microcerotermes parvus P3 segment gut microbial communities from Pointe-Noire, Republic of the Congo - Th196 P3 | ecosystem: Host-associated > Arthropoda: Insects > Digestive system > Gut ... | reverse complement strand
ATTTATCCCAAAAAATATGCTTCATTTCAATAAACCCCCATATTACTTAAACACAACATCAAACTGTCTGCAAACCAACTGTGCTGCCATACGGCCTGTGTATAAAGCTCCCGGCAGACCGCCAGGAGGCATAATCCGATGACCCGCAAAATATAGGCCTCTAATGCTTTCAGATAATCCTGGGTATGTTTTTATGCTATCTCCCACGCCAGATATGCTCATCCATGAGCCATGATACGAATTTGTGTAACGCTCATAAGTTACAGGTGTTGCAATATCAATAACTTCGATGTTACCTTCTGCCTGCGGATATTTCATACAAATAGCCCTGCTTATTTGGTCAGCCAAATCCTGCTTTTCCTGTTGATAACGTCCTTCATCTTTTGCTTTTTTCCAAAAATCGTATGTGTCACCCTTAAAGATAGTAGTAAGTGTCGAACCTCCTTTTGGGGCATATCCTTCATACCTTGAATAATTGTTAAAGCCTAGATATTTTTCCGTTCTTCCTGCATAACTGATAGGCGTTTCAAGTTTCCATATTGGTATTTTTGGTTCCGGCAATTCACAGTTAACGCCTACGCCTATAAAAGTACATACTGCCGGTTTTGTTTTTTTACAAAGCTCTTTGAGCCATTGATCTTGCGGAGGGGTTTCAAATAGCTGCTGAAGTGCAGCAATTGTTTCTTGTGTAACAATTACCGCATCTGCTTCCAGCGTTGTCCCATTCCCAAGCAATACACCTGTTACAGCGTCATTTTCAATCTTTATTTTTTTAGCATGTGTTTTAAGCAATAATGTACCGCCTAAACTTTCATAGGTTTTAGCCATTCTTTCAATCATAGGAAGTGATCCGCCTTCAGGATAACCGCCATCGCCATTATTCAGTGTTGACAATGTCACAATAAGGCTTAGAGCCGTATATTCATAACCAATTATGGAAAAAATAAGGTTCTGAATTCCTGGATGTTTAAACCGTATTGCATAATCTTCACTGGTTATCTTGCTTAATTTTCCGATTCTGAAAAATGCGGGAATCATTTTTAAAAGCGTGCTAAATTTCATTCGCTTCGGTTTTTGCGCTTTTACTCCCTTGATGTCTGTGATTGGCATTTGAAAATGGGTAAAAGCTTTTACATCTTTTACCATTTTTTCTATTTGTTTTTTATCACAAGGAGAAATTTCCATTAAATGCCGTGCGGTTTTTTCTATATCCCTATAAAGGTTAATAATTTTTCCTTCCCATTCGACAGATAAAAATAATTCCTCCAGTAAAACAGGGACATGATCACCTAAAGCTCCTGTTTCTTCCCACACTTGATATAATTCTGTATCGGGGCTCGTGCCTGTCAACCAATGTACCGCACCCTCAAACAAATACCCTTTGCGTTTCCAGCTTGTGCACATTCCGCCTGCAATACTGTGCTGCTCACAGAGCGTTACATCAAAACCGCTTCGCTTGGCATAAATTGCTGCGGATAAACCGGCTATTCCGGCTCCTATTACAACTATCTTTTTCATTGTTTCTTACTCCCTATAATTTACTATGCCTTTCAATAAAATCAATTGCACAATATCCAGTTACTTTCTCTACTTTTATTTCAAAATTTTTTGCCATTGTATTCTTCCTTTTATTATAATATACTGTTTTGAGTATATTCTCTGAACCTTTTTTCAGTTTTTACAAGGATATTAACCAAAATTGGATCAAATTGGGTGCCACTATTGTCAATAATAATCTGCACTGCTTCCTCATGGCACAAAGCATTTTTATATGAGCGGATTGATGTAAGCGCATCGTACACATCTGCTATCGCCATTATACGGCCCAAAACAGGTATTTCTTGCTTAATAAGGCCATAAGGGTATCCTGAGCCATCCCATTTCTCATGATGGCTAGAAGCAAATATTTTAGCATATTTTAAGAAATCATTTTCTTTTGTTGATAATATAATTTTTTCAATTATTTTTTTCCCCAATTCGGCATGTCTTTTCATTTCTTCAAATTCATCTTTATTAAGTTTTCCAGGCTTTTTTAAAATATTATCATTAATGCCAATTTTTCCAATATCATGAAGTTGGCATGATAAAAGAAGCAAATCTATATCCAAATCTTTTATTTCTTCCAAGTAGATTTCGCTTTCTCTCATTTCATTTAAAATAATTTTTACACCATTTTGGGTCCGCTCAATATGTCCACCTGTTATATGATCCCGATACTCAACTAATTCTACCATTGTTTTTAATAGGATATTCTGTAAAGTCAATACATGCTGTGTTTTCTCTTCAACCATATTTTGTAAATTTTTATTAAAATTCTCTAATTCCAGGCCTTGCTTCTTTATTAATTTATCTTTGGTTTTCCTGGTAAATTCAATGATAATCATTGAGCCGAGAATAAGGATATATGTGGATAGCATACGAAACGAACCAACTATATAATAGTTATAATTCGCTATGCCTGGAATAAACATTAATATACTTGTTATAACTAATAGAACTGTAGATAAAATGGCACCCCAGCGGACTCCTAGCAGCATGATTGCAAGTGAAGGATAAATATAGATAAACTGATAAGAAGTCCCTGTTTGGCTTATCCATGTAAGCCGTCCCAAAAATAAACAAAAAAATGACATGACTATTACTGCAGGAATAAATTGTTTTGTTTTTGTGCGTGCAAAGAAAAATGTTGCAAAACTGACAACCATCATGGCGATAAAAGCAATCGCATTAATATATTCACCTCTGCGCAATTCGTAATTAATATTTATCCCTAAAACAATACTACCCGCGATAATAGTAAAATTCAGTAAAACATATTTAATTAAATAATCAGAAGTACTAAAATTAGTTCTATTTGCATATCTGCCGGAGGTTAAGATGTTAAGAATATATTCAGCTAATTTTGTATTACGGATCTTCATTTTTACCTCCAAGATCGCATGCAATCAATATATTAGTCCCTGTTATTAAGCTTTGTCAAGTCATATTTTACACAATAATTCAAAAAAATTGCACATAACGCTCAAGATTAACGACGTTTGGGGCAGGTAATAGGGCAATGCGTAGCAAGACCAGGGTTGCAAAAATGTGGGTGAAATGAGCCGTGGGAACGAAGCGACCTAGGCGAATGTAACCCTGGAGTCGCCGAACAGGCTTTCTTATTGCTACGCAAGCAGCTTCCTAGCGCTAACCGTTTGTTATATGCTGGGTTACGCCTTGGGAATAATTTTGAATTTATTTCATTGTTAACGTCTTGTATATACAATCTCATTAAATATAAGTGTATTACCATCTACAGAAAGGCTATCCACATCTCCATCGTCAAAAATAATTTTACCATCAATTAAAAAATAAGTACCTATAAATCTTGGAGCTTGCCCAGCAAATCCTGCTTCATAATTACCATTGTTAAACTTTAGCTCCCAATCATCCCCATCCATAAACCATGCCCCATCCATAAACCATGCCCTATCCATAAACCATGCCCTATCCATAAGCCATGTCCCATTTATAATAGAATTATTTACGCTAGTCTTTATAGTCAAAAGATTAATACCGGTAAAAGCCTCTCTTCCTATACTGGTTACAGTATTTGGTAAAAGAATTCCAGTAAGTGCCCTATTATTTATAAAAGCCCTATCTCCAATTGTAGTCAGTCCACTACTGCGAGAAAGATCAAGATTAACAAATTTGCCTGCAGAATTTATAACTTCTGCAATATCACCGATCATAAGATCATTAACATTCATAGCAACGTTTATTGGTCTATCAGGACTATTTGCTGGTTGCCTGTCAAGGAATTCCTTTAGTGCATCAGCACTGTTGAGAACCCTAATGCTATTGTTGCCACTACAAGAGAGCATTGTGAATATGGCTATTGATGCTATAGCAATAACCCCGATTGTTTTACATAATTTTTGCATAAATTTCTCCTTATAAATCTTGTTGATTTATTCTTTATGTGATTTTATTACAAATTTAAAAAATTGTAAAGCCTAAATTCAAAACAATTTGCGTAAACTTGCATATAACGTTCTAGGTTGACTACGTTTGGGGCAGGTAATAGGGCAATGCGTAGCAAGACCAGGGTTGCAAAAATGTGGGTGAAATGAGCCGTGGGAACGAAGCGACCTAGGCGAATGTAACCCTGGAGTCGCTGCTTGTCGGTGGCGGAACGTATACCGTTTGTTATGCGATGCACCCACCTTTAGGATATTTTTTATAAAACACTTAATTTTTTGAAAAATATACCGATGTTAATATATAGGTCTAATATGATAGATTATGTAAAGAACATTATTTACAGTGAAAAAACTATTTATGATTCTGATGTTGTATCCAATTCTACTCTTTTTATACCACTAGATATTTTGGAATCCCTATTAAATAATGGATTAGTTGGATTAAGTTTATCTGGATTGCCATTACGAACAAGATCAAAATTTGTAAAATCATTAATATGCAAAACACTCGGATTTCCTGTTCCAGATACTTTTGCAAAAACAAAACCAGCATTTCCAGCCCAAAATTTAGATATTTATACTCAAAAATCCATGAATCTTCAAATATGGAATGAAGAAATAGAGCCATTAAGACGTTATGTAATTATCCAAGTCAGTGATACTGATAAAATAAAAAAAGTGAAAGTCATTACAGGTAAACATTTGGCACTTTATGATAATACAGGAACATTAACGACAAAATACCAAGCAATGATGCCAGATTTACAAACAGGGCAATTATTTTCAAGTATTGACACTCGCTCCGTTAAAGAATGGTGTGGAAATGATAAAATTGATTTGTCAAATATCGATCCAACAAGTCCTCCAATCAGAGGAAAAATATTACCTATAAAAACAATATTCAGACGTATTAAATGCTTAGAAGATACTTCCATTCCTTACTTAGATTCTTTACAAGAACGTAATCGAGGTGCTTTTTTACACAAAATTATTTGTGAAAAATTAGGGTATTCAATTTATGCAGATAAAGGTACATATCCCGATATTCTTAACCAGCTAGTTGAAGTAAAACTTCAAACATCACCAACTATTGATTTAGGGTTACATAGTCCTAACGATAATAAGTTGTTATTTTCATATGAAAACAAAGATTTCTTTGTCCGTGATATAAGATATGTCATAATACGTGGAGAAAAGAAAAATGATAATGTTCAAATAAAGAATCTCTTTATGACAACAGGAGACGATTTTGCACAATATTTTCGTATTTTTGGAGGAAGAGTTAAAAATTCAAAATTACAAATACCATTGCCACAATCGTTTTTTGATTAAGTAAATAAAGCCCCAATAATATTATCTATCTTATACTTATTTTCTGTATCTAATACTCCATTTTTTATTGACATATTAACTAATTCAATTGCCTCACGTGATAATGGCAAAGTAGGATCTGGGAGAGGAAATTCTGAAACATATTGTGCCATATATCTTCTTTTTCCTGCATAAATTTTATTATTAAATTTAGTATCATAATATTTTTCAATAAACTTACTATTTGCAACAGCTAAAATTAAATATAATACATCATCATTTAAAGTTGGAAACATATCTATCCAATAACAATCACCATTTATAATTGAGCCGCTTTTATCAATCCAGAATTGTGGTTTTTCTGAAATATCACGAAAAACTATTTTTTTATTTGACCATAACAATGGATTCTGTGGAACCCATATTTCGTACCAGTCCCTATTTGCTTTTATTAGATATTCACGTTTTTCAAGTTGTTCACGATGTTTTTCAAGATATTTTTTTGTATTGGGATAATTATATATATTAAGTTTTACTTTTTTATTATTTTCTACTGAATAAGGATAAAGCACTTGCCATTTTTGATTATTGTTTGGTAGTATTTGCCCTGCATTTCTATGGGTGATAAGTGGAGACAACAATTCCGGTATTATTTCTTCTGTCTCCCAACTTTCTTTAATAAAAACATTATCGGCAGTTGTTTTTATTCCAACTCTAATTTTTCCTACTTGTGAAATTATTTTCCATGTTTTGTTTTCTACTTTATTTAACCATTGCGACGATTTTTGTGTTGCCAATCGCCATGTGGAATTGTCATTTTTTGCAAGTATTCCTTGTTTAATTTCAAATTTTCGCCCATTTGATAAAGATACAAATCCATTTGTATCAATGGCTTCAAAAATATTATCGGCAGTTAATGTTTTGTCTTCTCGAAATATTTCATATATAGATGTAAATTGAGGTTGGGAAGATGTTGATGTCCCTTTCTTAAATACAATAATACACGGAAGCACCGCTGCATTAAATAATTTTGTATCACCAAAATCAATAATACGCACTATATTTGAATTTTTATACAACTTTTCTCTAACAATATGCCCTGATTTAATGCTCATAAATTTATTAGAAGTTATAAATCCAGCAACCCCTGTATTTTTTAATAGTGTTTCTGATAAAATCATGAAAGTATAATAAAGGTCTATTCTGCCTGTTAATCCAGTACGCATAGCAAGATTTTTTGCTTTATCGGTTCCTAAAATTTGGGTACGAACATATGGCGGATTAGCAATTATATAATCATATAACTCTGTTGTCTTTTTAGAATTTAATATATGCTCTATAAAATCTGTATTCTTTATGTCAATATTTATATTAGGAAAATTAGATAGTATTCTTTTTTTTGTATTTCTAATAATAATTTTATTCGTTTCAAAACCAATAACGTCTATAGTAATATTTTCAGATATTCGTTTATTTAATCGAGATAATAATGAAATGATCAATTCGCCATCACCAATTGCTGGATCCAGTATCTTAATACCATCTTTTGATAATACTTTAGTATTATTTATCATTAAATTTGAAAGATAATCAGCCATTGCCCTTGGCGTATATACAATTCCATTGCTTTTTTTATATGATTCATTCGCATATCTCATTATAAAACCCCTCAAACCATTATTATATTAATGTTCTATAATTGTCAATAGGCTTTTTGGGGGCTTTTCTTATCATTTTTCGATATTTTGTGGGCATTGCATATAACTACACACACAAACTCCCTCACCGCAAGCCCTCTTCGAAAGGCGGGCGTATAATACCACGCTCGGTAATGATGGCAGTGATAAGCTCGTGATCCGTTACGTCAAAGGCGGGGTTAAAAACCTTTACGCCCGCCGGGGCCATCGGCTCGCGGTACCACATTTCAGTAACTTCCCGTGGGTCACGTTCCTCAATAACAATGTCCGCGCCGGTTTTAATGTTCATGTCCACTGTCGAGAAGGGAAGGCAAATATAAAAGGGAATACCGTAATGTTTCGCAAGAATTGCCAGGGCGGATGTGCCGATCTTGTTGCATGCATCCCCGTTAGCCGCCATCCGGTCACAGCCGGCAAAGACAGCCTGCACCCAGCCCTTCTTCATCACCGCCGAGGCCATGTTGTCGCAGATCAGCGTGGTATCAATGCCCGCAGCGGAAAGCTCAAAGGCCGAAAGCCTTGCTCCCTGGAGCAGGGGGCGGGTCTCACAGGTGTAGACACGAAAACTGCGGCCCTGCTCCCGGCCCAGGTGAAGCGGCGCAAGGGCCGTGCCGTACCTGACCGTGGCGAGTTGCCCGGCGTTGCAGTGGGTCAGTATGCCGTCGCCGTCTTTAATCAGGCTAAGCCCGTACTCGCCGATCTTGCGGCAGGCAGCTACATCCTCGTCCCGGATTTTCAGCGCCGCCTCTCTAAGCAGGCCCTTCACGGTCTGGACTTCCCTGTCCCGGTTTTGCTCTACGACATCTGCCATGCGATCCAGGGCCCAGGAGAGATTTACCGCCGTGGGCCTGGCGGAGGCGAGCCTTTTCCTTGCCGCTTTAAACTCCGCCTCAAACTCGCTGAAATCTTGAGTTTCAATCCTATCGGCAATTACATAGATCCCAATGGCCGCAGCCACACCGATGGCCGGCGCACCCCGCACTTTAAGCAGATAAATGGCTTCACGAATTTCTTCAAGCTCTGTTAAAAAAAGAAACTCCAGTTCTCCTGGTAGTTGTGTTTGATCAATAATTTCAAGCGCCGGCTTTTGCTGACCGGAGTTTTCTTCCCGGACAAAGTCCAGCGCTACAGTGTCAAAGTCCAGAAGCTTCGCCGTCACTCCCATTCAATCGTCGCCGGGGGCTTGTTTGAAATGTCGTAGGTCACCCGGCTTATGTCTTTGATGGAATCGGTTATCAGCGCGGAAATTTCCAGAAGGTCTTTTGTTTCAAAGGGATATACCCCGGCAGTCATGGCGTCGATGCTGGTAACGGCCCTTAAGGAAAGAACCCAGCCGTCCTTGCGTTTGTCTCCGGCGACCGCTACGGATTGCAAAGGCAGCAGTACAGCAAAGGCCTGCCATATTTCATCGTAAAGACGCTTGCCGGATTTCCCTTTGCGCTTCTTTAGTTCTTCAATAAAAATTGCATCCGCAGCCCGGAGTATCTCGCACTTCTCCTGGGAAACCTCTCCCAGAATGCGCACCGCAAGGCCGGGGCCGGGGTATGGATGCCGGTTGATTATGTCTTCGCTCATGCCCAGAAGACGGCCCAGGGTGCGGACCTCGTCCTTGTAAAGCCTGTCCAGGGGCTCGATGAGCTGGCCGGATTCGCGTTTGGCTTCCACCAGGGGGCTTCCCACGTTGTGGTGGCTTTTGACAAAACCGGCTTTTCCCACCATTCCCTTGCCGCTTTCCACCAGATCCGGGTAAATGGTCCCCTGGGCAAGGAATGCGCTATCCAATCCCAGGCGTTTCATTTCCCTTTCCTGGATTTTCATAAAGAGATCCCCTATGGTCTTGCGCTTGGTTTCCGGGTCTTTTATTCCCATCAGGGCCATAAGAAATTCCCTTTCACAGCGGATGATGTGAATGTGCTTTGCGCCCAGACTTTCCAGGCTGGCCTTGACGCTTTTGGTCTCGTCCTTTCGCATGAGCCCGGTATCCATGTACATTAAATGCACCTTGTCAGGATCAAGGACTTTTAAAAGCATATTGGCCAGAACCATGGAGTCCACTCCGCCCGAAACAAGAAGCACAACAGGGTTCTTTTCCACTTGTTCGGAAATGGACATAAAAGCTACTTCGGCAAAGTATTCCATAGACCAGTACGAGGTGCAGCCGGCAACCCCAAATACAAATGCCGCCAGGATCTCAGGGCCCCTTTCGCAGTCGTTTGCCTCCGGGTGGAAATCAAGGCCAAACCATGGCTTGGAGTCATGGACCAGCAGCGCGGGTAAACCGCCTTTGCTTGTGCCGTATTGTTTGAAACCCGGGGCAAGCTGGGTAAGGGTATCCCCGTGGCTCATCCAGGAATTTATGGAATATTTTCCCGTTCCAGAGAGCGCCTTGCCCTTCTTTATATCGTCAAGGGAAACGGAGCGGTCAAGGCCCGCAAAGAAACGTTGTTTGACCTCATCGGCATCCGGGAAATTACCGCTTACTTCCACATGGCCGTATTCCCTTTCAAAAAGAGTTTCCGATAATCCGCCGTTGTCAAGGTTCATTCGCTGAAGGCCGTAGCCAATTCCCAAAATGGGAAGGCCGCAGCTATAGACTTTTGGATCCGGAACAAGCCCGTCTTTTAGGAACACCTCTTTTTGGGAACCTGAAAGGACTATTCCCCTGATGGTATAGCCACTGGAATCCCTTCCGCCTGGTTTCCCCAGAATATCCTCGGTTAAAGGCGTGTCTCCATGGAGTACATCGCAGTAAACCCCCAGGCCACGAATGCCCTTTCCAATTTGCGCCGTCATCGGGCATCCAAAATCAAGGATTAAGATCTTGTCCATTTGTCACCCCGCAATTGCTGCAATATATCACAGGCCCGTGCTTTTTTCAATGGTAAAAGAGTTTTGCGCCATCAGGCAGAAAGGCCAAAGAGGGCCAGGTCGTATTTTACCGGGTCTTCCGGGCAGAAATCGCGGAGACTTTCTGTAAGGGCAATGACGGCCTTTTTGTCGTTTGCTCTGCGCTCCAAAAGGCCAAAGTGCCGGGCGTTACGGCCCACATGCAGATCCAGGGGGATATAAAGGGCCGAGGGGGAAACGCTTTTCCAGAGGCCCAGGTCAACCGGGCCCTCTTTTCGCACCAGCCAGCGCAGGGCAAGGTTCAGGCGCTTGCAGGCGGAGTTGCTTCCGGGGTTGGCGATGTGTTTGGTGTAACGTCCGCCATTTCCGGCGGCCATGTTTTGGCGGAAAATGCTTATTCCCTCCCATATGTCCCCGCCAGAGGAGAAAAGGGCTTCCAGGCTTTTGTGTTTGGTATAAATAAATTTAAAGCCCCGGCAGAAGTAAAGTAAATCTTTTTCAGAAAAGGTTCGATGTATACATCTGTCTTTTAGCTTTTTGTAATTTCCTTCTATTATAAAGGCATGAGGGTTTGGGCCTAAAAGGGCGAACATTTTCTCCGCTGATTTTAGGATAAGGTCCCGGCGACCCCAGGCTATGGTGGCGGCAAGGAAGGCGGCGATCTCCTGATTCGGCCCCGGCCTATATCTGTGGGGGAATTGAACCGGATCTTTGGAAATAAATTCCGGCCTGTTTGTTTCGGCATAAAGGCGATTTAGCCGGTTTTTCAAGGTATTGCGGCTAAGACCGGGAATAGTTTGGGGCCTCTTGGGTAATGGTGATGTCGTGTGGGTGGCTTTCCCGCAGACCCTCGGCGGTGATTTTGACAAACTTCCGGTAATTCTTTAGTTCTTCAATGGTTTTGCAGCCGCAGTAACCCATGCCCTTTCTGAGCCCTGAAACAAGCTGAAAAAGGTATCCCTTTAGTTCGCCCTTGTATGGAACACGGCCTTCGATTCCTTCCGGCACCGGAATCTCATCCTTGTCCATCTGGTAACGGTCGGCGGAACCGTCGTGGATGGCGCCAAGGCTGCCCATGCCCCGGTACTCCTTGTAAATCCTACCGTCAAAAATGATCTCCTGGCCCGGCGCTTCCTTAAGGCCGGCGAAAAGGCCGCCTATCATCACCACGTCGGCGCCGGCGCCTATGGCCTTGGGTATGTCGCCAGAGAACTTGATGCCCCCATCGGCGATGACAGGTATGCCTGACTGCCTGGCTTCTTCCGCACAGTCCCAGACCGCGCTGAATTGGGCTGCACCTATGCCGGCCACGACCCTGGTGGTGCAGATTGAGCCGGGGCCAATGCCCACCTTAACCGCATCCGCTCCGGCGTCAATGAGCCGTTTGGCTCCATCCCTGGAGGCTACGTTTCCGCCAATAATGGGAATGTCAAATAATTTCTTGGCATCCCGAATCGCATCCATCACGTTTTTGCTGTCCCCGTGGGCTGTGTCCAGAACCACAAAATCAACCTTTGCGTTCATTAGCAGGGCCATCCGCTCCTTGTAGTCCTGGGGGGAAACCGCCGCACCCACGATTAGCCTGCCCGCCTTGTCCGTAGCCGCCTGGGGGTAAAGTTCGCGTTTTTCCATATCCTTTACGGTTATAAGCCCAATTACCCCGCCCTGATCGTCCACAATTGGAAGCTTTTCTATACGGTGCTTGCCAAATTTCTCCAGGGCGCTGGAAACAGAAGCCTCTCCCTGCTCCACGATTGGGTTCCTGGTCATCACTTCGCTTACCCTAAGGGAATCGTCCCGGCAAAAACGCAGATCCCTGCCGGTGATGATCCCGACCAATTTACCACTGGCGTCCAGAACCGGTGCGCTTGAAACGTTGTATTTGCCCAGAAGCAGCTTTATGTCCCCAATCAGGGCGGTTTCCTTTACAGTGACCGGATTTTCGATGATCCAGTTCAGATAGCGCTTTACGTTGCCCACCTGCCGGGTCTGTTCTTCCGGGCTCAGGTTCCGGTGGATTACCCCGGCGCCCCCTTCCAGGGCCATGGCGATGGCCAGCGTTTCTTCGGTGACTGTATCCATGGCCGCGGAAAGGACTGGCACGTTAAGGCGCAGGTCCCCGCAGAGCCTGGTCGAGATATCGCAGTCCCTGGGGAGTATCTCCGAATAGCCCGGCAGAAGAAGTACGTCGTCATAGGAGAGAGAATCGTCAAACATTTTATTATTTCCTTTGGCAGAATGTGCCTTCATGATGAATTGTGGCATAAAAGCAGAGTTTCTGTCCAGTGAACATTTTTGGTATTTTTTTGTAAAATTTTACAAAATATACTTGACAGTCGTAGTAATATGATATATAGTTATATATATCAGACAATGATATGCTTTTGTCATGGTACTTTAAAGAGGAGTTTGTGTATGAAGAAATGGATAGTCTTTGCATTATTTATCTCTGCCCCCGCCCTTATTTTTGCCGCAGACGGCTGGGGCATCTGGAGCTTTGGTATGCCCATAAGGGGTAACGCCAATATAATAAGTTCCGAAAGACCTGTCTCTGCCTTTCACAGTATCCGCATAAGCGGTAATGCCACAGTGTATTTTCATGTCAGCCCGGAGTACCGCGCGGTAGTTAGCGTGGATTCAAACCTGGATGAACATGCCAGGGTTTACACGGACAACGGCGTTTTGCGCATCGGGACAAGAAGGGGGAGGAACTATTCGTTTACACGGTACACTGTTGAAGTTTACGCCCCCAGCCTTTCCGCCGTTACAATCTACGGCGCAGGCCGCTTTGAGGGCCGGGACACAATAGTCACCTCATCCTTTATGTCGAATGTTTCCGGGTTCGGCAAAATTGAAGGCAGCTTTGAATCTGATTTCTTTTCCGCCGTAATTTCCGGTTCCGGTGACATAACTGCCCATGCTGTAAGCAACAACACCAACGTCCGCATATCCGGCTCCGGAAGCGTAAGGCTTACAGGAAGAAGCGATGAGATAAATGCTAGCATTTCCGGGTCGGGGGATCTTTTGGGACGGGAATTCCAGACAAATAACGCTGATCTTCGCATAAGTGGTTCCGGCAGGGTCAATATTTGGGTTTTGGAAACCTTGAGGGCAAATATTTCCGGTTCCGGCAGGGTTACATACCGGGGCAATCCCAGAATAGATTTCAGGGGCTCCGGCACCGGACGCATACAGAGTGAGTAACATGGACACACCGAAACTATCTTCTGACCTGCTACGGGGACACACGGAAACCATAGTTCTGGGAATCCTGCATAAGGGGGATGCCTATGGCTTTGAAATCTACAATGCCATTTTGGAACGCACCGGGGAGCAGTACGAACTCAAGGAAACGACCCTGTATTCCAGTTACAAGCGCCTGGAGCAGGAGGGCTGTATAAGCTCCTACTGGGGGGACGAAACCCAGGGAGCCAGGCGGCGCTACTATCACCTGACCGAAAAGGGCCGGGCCGTTTATAAGCAGAACATGAAAGACTGGGAATTTACCCGGAAAATTTTAGACGATCTAATGAAGATTTAGGGCATTGTCCCAAGGAGGAAAAATGAATACGAGCGAATATGTTAAATCGCTGTTCTCTGATTACGAACAGAGCGACAACCTAAAGGACTTTATGGAAGAACTCATAAGCAACCTGGATGCCCGCATCGCAAGCCTGGTAAAAAAAGGCCTTTCTGAACAGGACGCCTTTGACAAGGCCAGCGCGGAACTGGGGGACATTTCGGCCCTGGCAAAGGAGCTTTCCCTGAAAAAACGCCGGGAAGTGTTCGAGGAAGTTTACATGGATGTCAGAAAATACATGAACAACAAGCGTGTTGCAGCCTATGTGATTTTTGGCATAACGGCCCTGTTCGGCATCATCATTGCCCTGGTAAGCTATTCCGCCGTCCGCTGGCCCCCGCACAATGGCTGGTTTTTGGGCGCCGGGTGGGCCCTAAACTACGAAAGCCTGGTGGTTTTTATCGGGGCCCTTATGCCTTTTCTTGTGGCTTCAATTTCGGGCTTTACCTTTTTGGGCCTTACCCAGGAAACAAGTTCCCATTTCCCCATGGGCAAAAAGCGTGCCGCCTGGTATACCGTGGCTGCGGCCCTGATCAGCTTTGGCCTTCTTGTCATGCTGATAACTTATTTTTCTGTCCGCTTTGACGGGGGCCACTTTGCAATCATGGTCTCCATAGCAACACTGATCCCCTTTGTGCTTCCCGGCGGCGGCCTTTTGGCCTTTCTCCTTTTGACCGAAAAAGACCGGCTTAAACCCTGGGCAGCCTCTTTCCACGAGAACACGGTAAAGCAGGAAATGGATTTATGGAACGATCCCGCCACCGCAAGCCGCTTTGGAATGCTCAGCGGGGCAATCTGGATCTTCGCTGTTGCCTTGTTCATCCTTTTCGGCTTTCTTGTGGGATTTAGATATTCCTGGCTGGCCTTTGTCTTTGCCGTGGCAGTTCAGCTTTTGGTTCAGGGGCTTATGCTGCGGAAGAAGTGATAAGTACGTTGGAGCAGGAAAGCGCTTAAGCCCCTGCGCTCACACGGTTGCGGTTTTTTACGTTCTCTTGTATAATTTTTAAAGAGTTCGCTTATGATCTTCTTGATTGTTCGCCTTTTTCTTGTTGCCTCGCTTTTTCTTTCTATTTACACAATGGTTGTTACACTGGAGCGGTGCAGGAGCGAAAAACGTTATGGATTTTTTTACTGCTGTGTTGCAGTATTTCTTTATACCCTGGGTTATTTTGTAGAGGTAACAAGCGGAAATCTTGGCGGCGGAATCATCGGTGTAAAAATATTATATGCCGGCGGTAACTTTATCGCTCCATTTTTCTTCTTCTTCGTGGCAGATTACTGTGAAGTTCGCCTGCCCAAGAAATTTTATCGCCTTCCAATGTTAATTATCCCGATATTATTTTATTTAGTGGTTCTTAGTTTTGATCATCACAGCTTATTGTATTCTGAGTTTTTTTATGATACCGAAAGAACTATACCGGGCATTGTAATTGAACCAGCTTTTGTATATTTTATCGGCGCCTTTTATCCTGTTTTCTGCATTGCCATGGCCTGTATAGTTTTGATTAATAAGATAATAAAGCAGAAAAAACAACGTCTTGGATTAATCTTGCTTATGTTAAGCGCCCTTGCTCCGCTTATTGGCAATCTTAGCTATGTCGCTATATCGTTTTTCACCCAGAGTGCCCTTGCGCAGATTAACTTTACTGCCTTCTTAATGGTACTTACAAACTATCTCTTTTTCTACAATATTGTGCGCAACGATATGTTTGATCTTGCCCCAAAAGCGCATGCCGTTACTCTGGATATGATAAGGGATATTTTCATCGTTCTTGATCAAAATATGTTTTTTACAGGATCAAACAGTAAAGCCATGGAACTCTTTCCTGCATTAACAGTGCAATACAAGGGGAAATCCATTCTGGATCTGGAAACATGGCCGCAGGAACTAAGAATAGAAGAAAAAAAATCTTACGAAACATATAACGAGAATTCCCTGCGTGAAATTGAATTTACCCTGTCCCACAAACCCGGAAGGAATTATTCAGCCTGGCTAAACCGTGTCGCTTCCAAATCGGGAATAACCATGGGTTGGGTGATACTGATTCAGGATGTTACAGAAACAGTAAGAATGACAGCGGCTCTTAAATTCTTTAACGAACAGCTTCAAAAAGCGTTTTCTACGTATTTATCGGAAGATGTGGTAAAAGAAATTATTGACGATCCTACAAAGCTTCAGTTGGGCGGTGTAAAGCGGCACATGACGGCAATGTTTACCGATATTAAAGACTTCTCCAAGATTGCAGAAGAATCAACTCCTGAACATTTGGTAGAATTACTAAATCATTACCTTTCTGCCATGAGCGATGTAATTTTGGAACAAAAAGGAACGATTGATAAATACGAAGGTGATGCGATACTGGCCTTTTTTGGGGCACCTCAGCAATTGCCGGATCATGCTCTGCGGACTTGTACCGCGGCAATACTTATGAAGCGGCTGGAAGTAGAAGTTAATAAACTCCTTGCAGAAAAAGATTTATGTTCCCGGCCTGTTTTTACCCGCATAGGAATTAATACAGGCGACATGGTAGCTGGAAATATGGGAACGCAAAAAAAGATGAATTACACAGTTATTGGCAACGAGGTTAATCTTGCAGCGAGGCTGGAAGGAGTCAACAAGCAATACGGAACATCGATTATTACATCGGAAAACACAATAAATGAAACAGGCGGGAAGCTTCTTTCAAGGCGGCTTGGCTGGATAAGGGTAGTTGGAATTAACAAGCCGGTGCGTATTTATGAGATACTTGATTTAATGAATGATGCAAAACCGCCTTTGCGTGAACTTGTCGAACTCTTTCACAATGCGCTTGACATTTATGAATCGCGGGACTGGAAAAACGCAGAAAACGCGTTTAATAAGATATTAGAACAGTTCCCCGATGACAACCCATCAAAACTTTATCTAAAATACTGCAGACAATTTGATCAATATCCGCCCCGGGATGATTGGGATGGTGTCTTTGACATGAGAGAGAAATAGCAGGCTTCACCCTGCAGTTAATTCTCGTGCCACTGGCCTACTTTGCGTATTTTCAGGTTTCTGTATTTAACCAATACGGCAGGCCTGTGGTTTCGTAAATAGGCAATGTCACGCAGGAGTATTTCCTTGATTGATGCTGCGGCAGCGGCGGGGTCCGAGTGGGCTCCGCCCTCCGGTTCTTTTATCACGCCGTTGATGACGTTAAACGCCAAAAGGTCTTCGCTGGTTATCTTGAGCATGGCGGCGGCGTCTTTGGCACGGGCGGCATCCCGCAGCAGAATTGACGCGCAGCCTTCCGGACTTATTACCGAATAGATGGCATTTTCCAGCATATAAATTTTATCCCCGACAGAAATGCCAAGGGCGCCGCCGCTGCCGCCTTCCCCAATGATGATGCACACAATGGGTGTTTTAAGCTGACTGAATTCCCTTAAGTTACGGGCAATGGCTTCGCCGATGCCGCGTTCTTCGGCTTCAAGACCAGGGTAGGCACCGGAGGTATCCACAAAAGTGACGATAGGCCGGTTGAATTTTTCAGCCGCCTTTGCCAGACGCAGGGCCTTGCGGTAACCTTCGGGGTTGGCCATGCCGTGGTTGCGATGCATGTTTTCCTTTAAGGTGCGGCCTTTCTGGTGGGCAATAACCGTAACGGGCATGCCGTCAAGAAATGCAAGTCCGCCGATGATGGCGGCATCGTCTCCGTGGACACGGTCGCCGTGAAGTTCTGTAAAACCGTCAAAAATACGGTTGATGTAATCCATGGAATAGGGCCGGTCTGAATGGCGGGCAAGCTCTACCCGTTTCCATGCAATTTCTGTTATCGAAGAAGCCTGCACCTTGCTTTCAAGAATCTCAAGCTCTTCTGCGGCGTCAATTCCGGATTCGTCGATAAGCTTTTTTAGTTCTGCAATTTTTTTCTGCAACAATTCGGTGTTCATGACAGTTCCTTTGCCGGCTGGTGAAAATCAATGAGCCGTGAAAGCAGTTGCCGCTGTTCCTTCCTTGGGCTGATGATATCAACAAAACCGCACTTAAGCTGAAATTCCGCGCGCTGAAATCCTTCGGGGAGGCTCTGGCGTATGGTTCCTTCGATAACGCGCGGGCCGGCAAAACCGATAAGCGCGCCCGGCTCTGCGATGGTTATATCCCCAAGCATGGCAAAAGAAGCGGTAACGCCTCCGGTAGTGGGGTCGCAGAGGACTATGAACAGTGGAAGGCCGGCCTTCTCCAGTTCGGCGGCCGCGCTGGATGTTTTTGCCATCTGCATTAACGAGAAAATTCCTTCCTGCATTCTTGCCCCGCCGGATGTTGCGTACAGTATAACCGGAAATTTTTCCTCAACTCCCTTAAGCAGTGCCCGGCTTACCTTTTCGCCAACCACCGATCCCATGGAGCCGCCCATAAATTGAAACGACATAAGGCCAAGGACGACAGGCTTTCCTTCGATTTTACATATTCCGGTAATCACCGCATCCTTCATATTGGCCTTGGATTCTGCTTCGGAAAGTTTTTCCTCGTAGCCCAGAAGGTTGATGGGGTTGCGTGAGCGCAGGCCCGCTGAAAATTCCTGAAAGCTGCCGTTGTCGGCAATGTAGCTTATTCTTTCATGGGGTTCCATGCGGTAATGATAGCCGCAAGACGGACAGGTACGCAGGGCTGCGGTTACGGCCGTTTCTTCTTTTGGAATTCCGCAGTCCGGGCAGAGTTCTGCGCCCGGTTTGTTTTTACTTGACATGTTCTACCTCTTCTGCAATGCTTCCGTAAAAAGCTGTCCCGAAATTACCGGAACGGAAAATATTATTGTTAATCATAAATTTCTGCTGGGCGATGTTGCTGTTTATGCCTTCGATCTGCAATTCCCCCAGCGCCCGGCTCATTTTATCCAGCGCCCGATCCCTGGTTTCCGAATGTACAATAAGTTTTGCAACCATGGAATCGTAGTGAGGCGGGACATTGCAGCCGCTGTACAAAAACGAATCAAACCTGACACCGTGGCCGCCGGGTATATCCAACCGCGTTACCTTTCCCGGGCTGTGGGCATTGATCCGACATTCCACCGACCAGCCATTAAGCGGCAGCGAGCCGTCTGGGATTTCCATCTCCTCGCCAATGCAGGCAAGTATCTGCTGACGGATAATATCCACGCCGGTAACAAATTCACTTACCGGATGTTCTACCTGAACTCTGGCATTTACTTCCATAAAATAAAAATTATCATCCTCTACAAGAAACTCTATGGTTCCCGCGCCGCAGTATTTCAAATCTGCAAACATTCCGGCGGCGCCCTGGCTCATGCGCTGGCGCATTGCGTCATTTACACCAGGCGAAGGGCTTTCTTCGATAAGCTTCTGGTGATTTTTCTGCACAGAGCAGTCCCGCTCACCCAGGATTGACACCTTGCCTTTGCCGTCACACAGAATCTGCAGCTCAACATGCCGGGGATTTTCCAGATAGCGTTCAATAAAAACCCTGCCGTCGGCAAAGTTTGATTCCGCCTCACGGCTTGCAATGGAAAGACTTTCCGCAAGCTCTTCGGCGCTGCGCACTATCCGCATGCCCTTGCCGCCGCCGCCGGCCGCCGCCTTGATGATCACCGGGAAACCCAGGCCCATTGCCTCTTGCAGGGCGGCCGTGTTATTTTCCACGGCATCTTTGGTGCCGGGAGTAACCGGAAGGCCGTATTTCGCGGCGGTCGTTCTGGCCTGAACCTTGTCGCCCAACAGCTCGATGGTTTCTGCCTCTGGTCCGATAAAGATCAGCCCCTTCTCCCTGACCAATGCGGCAAAGCCGGCGTTTTCGGAAAGAAAGCCGACTCCCGGGTGTACCGCTTCGCAGCCCGTATTAAGCGCCGCCATGACAAGATTGTTCCGTAAAAGATAGCTTTGGGAAGAAGGCGGCGGCCCGATGCACACAGCCTGGTCGGCAAGTTTTACATGCAGGTTATCCTTGTCCGCAGTGGAATAGACCGCAACGGTTTCGATCCCCATTTCACGGCAGGTTCGAATAACCCTTACCGCAATTTCTCCGCGGTTGGCTATGAGGATACGGCTTATACGGTGTTTGGATTTTTGTGCCAAGCCGCACTCCTAAAGCCGTTTGACTGTAAAAAGATCCTGGCCGTATTCCACCAGCTCTCCGCTTGCGGCATGGACTTCAAGAACCTCGCAGTCGAACTCGGCTTCCAGATGGTTCATCATCTTCATCGCTTCCAGAATACAGAGAGTCTGCCCCGACTTTATTTTTGAACCGGGCTTTGCAAAGGGCGGCGCGTCCGGACTTGGGGCCGCGTAAAAAGTAGCCACGATGGGGCTGGTAATTTTGTCGCCAAGCGGAGTTTCTTTTGCGGCAACGGCGGCGATGCCCAGATGAACTTCTGCAGAAGCGGCATGGGGAGGAGGCGCAGCGTGGTGTTGCGCTGCAGCACCTGTTCCCCTCTGCTCCTTTCTCAGGATAAGGTGAGAGGTTCCGTCGTTATAGTCCAGCTCTCCGATTGCGGCGGAACTGAATTTGTCAATTATCGTAAAAAGAAGTTTTTCGTTCATTGCATATTCCCTATAAAAAAAATTAAAAGATTCCCGATGTGTTTACATCAGCATCGTAATCAACACCTTCTACGTCAAAGCCGTGTGCTTCTAGAAAATCATGTTTGAACCCGGCTAAATCCGCCAGAGAGTCAAGGGTTTCTTCGCTTGCACTTTCCAGTCTGGACTTTGTTTCCTGCTGCACATCATCCCGCATCTCCCAGTCATCCAGGCGAATCCTGCCTTCGCTGTCCGCGGGGGTCTTGCGGGGATCGTTTTGGGCATCGGCAGTGTAAAGGCGATCCCTGTAAAGCCGGACTATCTGTTCAATGCAGCCTTCGTGAATGCCTTTTTCCTTCATCACCTTGAAAAGACAGGAAACGTAAAAAGGGATGATGGGTATTACCGCACTGGCCCTTGTGACCAGGGCCTTGTTCACCGAAACCCAGGCTCCGGCAATTTTGCCGCTGCTTTGGTATTTTTTGTTTATCTCCGCTGCCGCCCTTTCAAGATCTTCCTTTGCCCTGCCGATGGTTCCGTTTTTGTAAATTGCCCAGGAAAGCTCCGGGCCCAAGTATGTATAGGCCAGGCTGCGGGCATTAGGCGAAAGGAGCTCCTCCTTTGCCAGAGCCTCCATCCATAACTCCCAGTCCTCGCCGCCCATTACCTTTACGGTGTTGGCAATTTCCTCGTCTGTGGCCGGTTCCGCTGTTGCGGTGCTGATCGTGCCGCTCATCATGTCCACGGTTCTGCCGGAAAAGCTCTGTCCGATAGGCTTGATCACCGAGCGGTGCATGGTTCCGCTTTTCGGATCTGTCCGTACCGGCGAGGCCAGGGAATAGACAATCAGGTCAATCTTGGCAGGGATGCCCGCTTCGGCGGCGGCCTTTTTGACCGCTTCGGCAGCCTGGGCTTTTGCCTCGTCCGAAAAGGCGTCCCCGTCAAGGCTTATGGAAACCAGGCCGGCCTTTCGGGCCTCGTGGTCAAAGGCCAGGTTGTTGTAATAGCCGGGCGTCCCGGGCTTTGATTCTGAAGCGGGCTTTTCAAAGGAAACTCCCACAGTAACAGCGCCGTAGGCAAAAGCCGCGGCAATACGGCTTGCAAGGCCGTATCCGGTTGAGCAGCCAATCACCAGGGCCAGCTTCGGAGTTCCCTCTCCGCCGCCGCCAATATGTTTCTTTACATATTCAATCTGGCGCATAACGACAGCGGCGCATCCGGCCGGATGGCTGTTAATACAGATGTTGTTCCTGACCATGGGTTTAATAACCATTTCGACTTCTCCTATTGATCGGCTTTGCCGGCCTGCTTGTCGGCTCCACCGACAAGACACATCCACTCGGCCTCTGCGGCAAGTTCATCGCCGACATAGGCCTTGCCGGACTGCTTTATCATCCTGGCGGATACCCGCAGGTTTTTTATTTCCGAACGGACCTCGTCGCCGGGCCTTACCTGACGGCGGAATTTTACCTTGTCCACGGTGCCCAGAAAAAAGAGGGCATCGTCGCCAATAACTCCGGTTTTCCTTAAACCCGCGCCGCCAGACTGCGCCATGGTTTCTACCAGAATTACGCCTGGCACTACAGGGTATTCCGGAAAATGTCCCGCAAAGAAAAATTCTTTTTCGCTGAACAGATGTTTTGCGACTATTCTTTCATTGTCAGCCTCGATTATTTCATCGACAAATAAAAACGGTTCCCTGTGGGGAAGCAGACGCTCAATTTCACTCATTGTTTTTCTAAGCTCCGTATTTTTTAAAAACCAGAAAGCCGTTATGACCGCCGAAGCCCAATGAGCCGGACATGGCTGCGTTGATTTCGCCGTACTGGGCCTTGTGGGGCACATAGTCCAGATCGCAGGCAGGGTCGGGGTTATCCAGGTTTATCGTTGGAGGAAAGAAACCGTCCCGCATGGCAAGAATGCAGGCAATGGCCTCCAGGCCGCCGCCGCCGGCAATGCAATGGCCGGTCATGCTCTTGGTGCTGGAAACCTTTATCTTTTTGGCATGATCCCCCAGGGCCATTTTTAACATCTTTGTCTCCGTGGGATCGTTAATCTCTGTAGAAGTGCCGTGGGCATTGTAGTACTGAACATCTTCCGGCTTAAGTCCCGCATCGGCAATGGCCAGTTTTACTCCGGTGCTGCAGCCAATGCCTTCCGGGTCAGGCGCCGTTATGTGATATGCGTCGGCGGTGCCGGCGTAACCGGCCAATTCGGCCAGGATCTTTGCCCCCCGCTTTTTTGCGTGTTCCTCGTCCTCCAGAACCAGGATGCCTGCGCCTTCGCCAATTACAAAGCCGTCCCGGTCTGCGTCAAAGGGGCGGGAAGCTTTTTCCGGTTCGTGGCAGCGCTTGGTGGAAAGGGCCTTGAGCATTTGGAAGCCCCCTATCGCAAAGGGAACAATGGTAGATTCAGCGCCGCCGGAAATTACCACATCACAGCGGCCTGAGCGGATAAGATCCAGAGCCTGGCCCAGGGCATCTGTTCCGGCGGCACATGCGGTAACCTGGGTATAGGCGGGGCCCCTGGTGCCGAACATCATGGAGATATTTCCCGCCGCTATATTGGGAATCATCAGGGGCACTGTAAGGGGGAGCATTCGTTTGGGGCCGGAGTCAAAAAGCTTTTTGTGGGATTCGCCTACCACGTCAAAACCGCCGATTCCGTTTCCTATGACTACGCCCGTTCTTGTGGGCACACTTTTTACATGCCTCTTTCCCTCGGCATCGCTTTCGTTAAGCAGGCCCGCATCCATAAGGGCCTGGGCTGCCGTTGCCACTGCTATCTGGGTAAAGCGGGCCATTTTACGGGCATCTTTTTTGTCCATCCACAGGCCGGGATCAAAATCCTTAATCTCCCCCGCAATGGTGACATCAAAACCGGTTGTATCAAACTGTGTGATGGGGCCTATTCCGCTCTTGCCGGCTTTCAAACTCGCACAGAATTCCTCTACACTGTTGCCGATGGGGGAAATCGCCCCCATCCCTGTTACCACTACTTTCCTCATATTTAACTCCTACATGAACATGCCGCCGTCTACCGGCAGCACCTGTCCTGTAATATACGAAGATGAATCAGACGCCAAAAAAAGCGCCGCCTCTGCAATGTCCTCCGGCTTGCCGGTTCGTTTAAGGGGAATTATTCCCGTCATCTTTTCCTTTGCTTCGGGGGGAATCGCGTCGGTCATTCTGGTTTCGATAAAGCCCGGCGCAATGGCGTTTACCCTGACGCTGCGGCTTGCCACTTCCTGGGCAAGGCTCTTGGTCAGGCCGATTATGCCGGCCTTGCTTGCCGCATAGTTTGCCTGTCCGCCGTTGCCGTGAATGCCGACCACGCTGGTCATGTTGATAATTGAGCCGCTGCGCTTTCGGATCATGTCCCGGCCCACCGTGCGGGCAGCAAGAAAGGCTGCGCTCAGATTAATGTCTATGACCTTTTGCCATTCTTCCATGGACATTCTGAACGCAAGATTATCTTTGGTAATGCCAGCATTGTTCACAAGTACATCAAAACCGCCGGACTCCTTGATTGCCTTTTCCACGACCGCTTCAAGCTCATCGAGCTTGCCAAGATCGGCAGCGATCCAGCGGAGCTTTCCGCCGGCCTTTTCAAGGCGCTGGGGCAGATCCGCCGGCTCACCGGTGCTTAAACCCCAGACCTCGGCGCCTGCGTCCAGAAAACGATCCGCGATTGCCCTGCCAATACCCTGTGACGCGCCGGTTACCAGCGCCTTTTTTCCGGTTAAATTCATGCTTTATGTCCTTCTATAAAGTTAATAATTTCGTCTGCGGTTCCGGCGGCGAAACAGGGAAGCGCCACGCCGGGCGAGTCCCGCCAGAGCCCCTGAAGCACCTTGCCCGGGCCAAGTTCCAGACAGCAGTTTATGCCGCCTGCCGCCGCAATGGCTGTTTCGACATCAAGCCAGCGTACCGGACTTGTGATATGCAGCAGGGCGAGTTTTTTTGCCTCTTCCCCGGAAGAAACCTGTTTCCCCGAAACATTGGAATAAAAAGGAACATTCGGATCAGAAAAAGAAACGGCTTCCAGAACGGGACGGAATTCTTCCGCCGCCTCTGCCATAAGGGGCGAGTGAAAGGGGCCGGCCACTGCCAGGCGAATAAAGCGCTTGGCTCCGGCGGAAATGAAAAGCGGCTCCGCTTCCGCCAGGGCGCTTCCGGAAACCACGGTCTGCCTGGGCGAATTAAAATTGGCCGCATACAGGTCCTTTATTCCGGAGGCAGTCTCTTCAACCTTTTCCGGTGCAAGGCCCATAACCGCCGCCATGCCCGCAGTACCGTCCATCCTGTCTACTGCCGCCTGCATGATCTTCCCCCTTTGGTTTACCAGGGAAAAGCAATCTTCCATGCTGATAATCCCAGCAAGGGCAAAGGCAGCGTATTCACCCAGGCTAAAGCCGGCGCATCCGGCTGGCCTGTTTTCAGGGGCCTTTAGTTCCAGGAACTTCAGTTCCAGGAAGGCCGCCGCAGCAAGGTTTGCCAGGGTAATGGCCGGCTGGGAAATGTCGGTACGTTTAAGGGTTTCGGCATCGGAGTCACGTAAAAGGGCCTTCATATCCCTACCGCATACATCCGAGGCCAGTTCAAATAGGTTTTTGATCTTTTCTTCGCCCGAATCCAGAAAATCCAGGGCCATTCCCGTATACTGTGCTCCCTGACCGGGGAATAAAAAAAATATCTTTTCCATTGTTGTCCTTGTGCTGCTGCTATGTACTTGCTGTTTATTATGACAATAATCGCATTTTTGTCAAGACAGGGATTACTCAGGGTTCACCATACTATCAGGTTTGCGCCGTAGGTCAAGCCGCCGCCAAAACCGACCATCAGGACAAGATCACCCCTGGCGAGTTTCCCGTCCCGGTTAAGCTCATCCAGAGCTATGGGGATGGATGCCGATGAGGTATTGGCATATTCTTCGATGTTAAGGCAGAATTTTTGTTCCGGGATTTTCAGCCGTTTCGCAGCGGCCTGGACAATTCTGGCATTTGCCTGGTGGGGCACTATCCATGACAGATCATTTACGCCAATACCTTCACGGGAAAGGATGTCCTCAATGGCGTCAGTTACCGCTTTTACCGCAAAGTTGTACACCGCCTGGCCGTTCATTTCCAGGTGGGTGGGCTTGTCGATGGTTTCTCCTGCCTTAAAGGGATTCCTGGCCCCGCCCCGGCGAAAAACCAGGTGTTCCGCTCCGGAGCCATCCGCAGCCAGTGTTGTTCTGATAAGTCCCCTTTTATCCGGCCCTTCCCTTGGCGCTGCCGTTTTCTCAAGTACCACGGCCCCGGCCCCATCTCCAAAAAGAACGCAGGAAGCACGGTCTGTCCAGTCAACAAATTTGCTGAGTACTTCAGCGCCAATCACCAGGGCCCGCTTCCGTCCGGCATCCATTGCAAGGAGGCCCGTAGCAGTTTCAAGACCATAGATAAAACCCGTGCAGGCCGCAAAAACATCCAGTGCTGCTGCCCGTTTTGCCCCCAGTTTATTCTGGACTAAACAGGATGTGGACGGCGTGCCAATATAATCAGGCGTGGTAGTAGCCAGAACGATTATGTCCAGGGAAAGCGCCGCATCAGATAGGGAGGAGCCCGCCTCCAGGCCCGCCGCCATTTCCAGGGCCCTTCGAGCCGCTTCCAGAGCCAGATCGCTTGTGGCGCAGTCTTCGGCGGCAATATGCCGTGCGCCTATACCAGTGTGAGACCTTATCCACTCATCGCTTGTTTCTATCTGCTCAGCAAGTTCTTCGTTGGAAATTCGCCGAGGGGGCACTGCCCGCCCAGTTCCTATTATTTCAAAAGCCACAGTATCCCTATTAATGACATATTTTCATAAACTGTCAAGGTATAGACCTTTGAAAAGAGGAAAGGTTGCAGAAATTAAAACTGCAGCTCTCCGGAAAAGAAGGCCAGGGGCTGCTCTGCCTTGTCAGTCATCAGGAGCAGTTCGCCATCGCTTCCTATTCCGGTAAGACAGCCTGTTACGATTTGCCGGGATCCGGCTATGCCTTCGGCAAAGTTGACCCGCTCGCCTTTTTTGTACAGCCGCTCTTCAATGGGCCTGCGCCAGGCATCGCTGTCAGTCAATATAAGCGCCTCATGCAGCCGCTGCAGAATTTTTTCCAGTAAAGAAAAACGCGCCTGCGCTTCAATATCAATGCCTGCCGCAAGAGCTATGCTGACGGCCTTGTTCTGCAGATGGGCGGGAAACTCCTTTTGCGCGAAATTAACGCCTATACCGATATGCACGTTTCCGCCCTCTGCCTCTGTCAGAATTCCGCAAACCTTTCCCTGCCTGAGCATTATATCGTTGGGCCATTTGATCTGCGCCAGACCCCTTAAAGCCGGAAGAAAATCTTCAATTGCCAAAGACACTGCAAGGCCGCTACGCAAGGTCAGGGCAGGGGGAATGTCCTGGCTTTGCGGATAACGCAATAGAACGGTAAAGGCGAGTACCTTCCCTTTTTCCGTTTCCCAGGGCCGCCCGGGAACCCTGCCCCTGCCTGCCTCCTGAAAATCCGCGGCAATAACCGTGCCGTGGGGATGGGCCTGTGAGGCAAGTTCGCGGGAAAGGGTCATTGTGCTGTCAACAGTTTCTTCGTAAAAAACAGGCGCGCCAAAGGGGTTGTAGATGTCTAAAAGCTGCATGCAGGTATCCGTCCCCCTACATACTTCCCATATATGCAATCTGTTCAGGAGACAGGGCATCGATATTTATCCCCATGGCCTCCAGCTTGATGCGGATTATTTCATCGTCTATTTCCTGGGGAATGTCGTATAACAGAGGCTTAAATTGTCCTGAGTTTTTCGCAATGTGCAGTACGCTGAGCAGTTGAACGCTAAAGCTTAGATCCATAACTTCTGCTGGGTGTCCGTTTCCGGCCACGATGTTGACCAGGCGGCCCTCGGCGAGCAGGTTCAAGACCCTGCCGTTGGATAAATGGTAGCCGTCGATAAAGGGCTTGCGGTTATCCATCTTCACGCTGATCTTTTCCAGGGCGTCCCTGTCGACCTCTACGTCAAAGTGTCCCGCGTTGGAAAGTAATACATTGTGTTTCATTAGCTTGAAATGCTCTGTGGTTATGACACTGTTGCAGCCTGTGGCGGTGACAAAGATGTCCCCCAGCGGGGCGGCTTCCAGCATGGGCATTACCCGAAAGCCGTCCATCACCGCCTCCAGGGCCTTGAAGCGGTCAACCTCGGTGACGATCACGTTAGCGCCAAGGCCCCTGGCCCGCTTGGCTATGCCGGAGCCGCAGTAACCGTATCCGGCTACCACCACGGTGCGGCCAGAGACCATGTTGTTTGTGGAGTACATTATCCCGTCCCAGGTTGACTGTCCGGTGCCGTGGTGGTTGTCAAAAAGGTACTTGCACTTGGCGTCGTTGACGGCAAACATGGGGAACTTGAGCTTGCCGGCATCGCTTCGGGCGCGCAGGCGGTGGATCCCCGTGGTGGTTTCCTCGCAGCCGCCAAGCAGGTTATTGGCGTACTGGGGCACCTCGTCGTGGAGCATGGTCACCAGGTCGCCGCCGTCGTCAATGATGATGTGGGGGCAGAACTCCAGGGTCTTTAAAAGATGCTCGTGGTATTCCTTTTCCGTTGCGCCGTGAAAGGCATAGACCTGGACTCCCAGGCTGTCCAGGGCGGCGCAGATCTCGTCCTTTGTTGAAAGGGGGTTGGAGCCGGTGATCGCAATCTCCGCGCCCGCCGCCCGCAATACCAGGCCCAGGTAGGCGGTCTTTGCCTCCAGATGAACGCTTACCGCAACTTTAAGGCCTTTCAGTGGCTGCTCTGCGGCAAGCTTTTTTTCAAACAGGCTCAACACGGGCATAAAGTCCTTGACCCAGTTGATTTTTGCCAGCCCGGCCGGCGCCAGCGATTTGTCTTTTATGATACTCAAAGCGGATCCCCTTCGTTCTTTTCTTTCTGCATTATGCCATGGATTAAGCCGTTTTTCAATGTTATAATGGGATCATGTTTCAAGTTTCAGATTACAAAGAAAGCGCGGATTATATCCGGGGCAAGCTGGGCAGCTTTAGCCCGGCCATTTTAATCATCCTAGGTTCGGGCCTGGGAGTATTGGCTGAGCAGGTTAAAAGCCCCGTATACATTCCCTACGGCGAAATCCCCCACTTTAAGACATCCACCGCGCCCGGTCACGCGGGCCGCTTTGTCTGCGGCGAACTTGGCGGCAAGCCAGTGATGGCCATGCAGGGACGTATTCACGTCTACGAGGGTTACAGCGCCGAAGAAGCGGCCTATCCGGTCAGGGTGGCCAAGCTGCTTGGGGCGGAAACGATGATTGTGACAAACGCCGTCGGGGGCATAAATCTGGAATACAAGGTTGGAGATCTGGTTGCCCTGAATGATTTTATCAAGATAAGTTCCCACAATCCGCTTGTCGGGAAAAACGTTCCGGAGTTCGGCCCGCGCTTCCCAGATATGAGTTATGTTTTTGACCGGGACTATTTAAAGCTGATAAGGGAAATCGCCGGGGAACAGGGAATTACTTTAAGGGAGGGCGTTTACTTCTACACCAGCGGCCCCCAGTACGAGACCCCGGCGGAGATCCGGGCCTTCCGGATTTTGGGCGGAGATGTTGTGGGAATGTCCACCGTACACGAGTGTATAGTCGCAAACCATGCGGGCATGAGGATACTGGGAATTTCGCTGGTAACGAATATGGCCGCAGGCGTACTGGATCAGCCTCTTTCCGAACAGGAAGTGCTGGATGAGGGAAAAGCAGCCCAGGGCCGTTTTTCCAGGCTCCTGTTAGATTTTTTACAGAGAGCTTAAAATAGGTAACAGGTAACAAGTAACAGGGGAGAAGTGAATGGATGTACTGTTCAGCGATATTACCGTAATCACCATGAACGATGAGAAGCCTGTACTCTTGCATGGCTATGTTGGCGTAAAGGGCCGTAAAGTGTCGTATGTCGGCGAAAAGCCACCGCCGGAAAAAGCCGCGCGGGTGATAAGCGGCTCAAGGCGGCTTTTGATGCCGGGCCTGATTAACTCCCACAGCCATTTGCCCATGGCCCTGCTGCGGGGTTATGCCGACGACTACCGCCTGCAAGAATGGCTCTTTGAGCATGTCTTTCCCGCCGAAGCCAAACTGAACGAGCGTTGTATCGCGGCAGGTATCCGCCTGGCCCTGGCTGAGTGTATCCGCTTCGGCATTGTTAGCTGTACCGAAATGTACTTCCACCTGCCGGTGATTGCCGACGCAGTGCTGGAATCCGGCATCAAGGCCAATATCTGTAATGCCCTTTTGTGCCTTGACATGAAAAATTTTGATTTTAAAGATGACAAAAGTACCAAAGAAACCAGGGTTGTTCTGGACTGCTATAAGGGTCTTGGAGATGGCCGGATCATTGTGGACGCCGGGATACACGCGGAATATACCTCCGCGCCGGAGGCCTGGCGGCAGAGCGTCGCCTTCGCCGCCGAAAATGATCTGCGCTTCCATATCCACTTAAGCGAAACGGAATTTGAACACAATGAATGTGTGAAAAAATACGGCAAGACGCCCACTGCAATACTGCACGAAAACGGCGTGTTCAGCCGGAAGACCACCGCCGCCCACTGCTGCTGGATAAGCGAAGGCGACATGGACATTCTTGCGGCTAACGGGGCAACGGCGGCCCACTGTCCTGTCAGCAACCTTAAGCTGTCAAGCGGTATCGCGCCGCTGACGAAGATGCAAAAGCGCGGGCTGAACGTGGCCCTTGGCACCGACGGCGTCTGCTCCAACAACAACCACGACTTATTCGAGGAAATAAAAACCGCCGCCCTCTTGCAGAAATACATCACCGGCGACCCCACGGCCTTGCCAGCCTACGAGGCCCTTAAACTGGCCACAGTAAACGGCGCCCTGGGCCAGGGCCGGGAAAAAGAAACCGGCCGCATCGCCGCCGGCTATGACGCAGACCTTATCATGCTGAACCTGGACGCGCCTCACCTGTTCCCCGTGAACGAGCCTTGCGCCGCCGTGGCCTATGCGGCCAGGGGCAGTGATGTCTGCCTGACCATGGTGCAGGGCCGTGTCCTCTGCGAAAATGGCGAATACAAAACAATTGACCTGGAAGAAACACGCCGCGAGGTGGAGGACTACGTCCTGCCATTGTTAAGGGTTTTATGACAGGAGACATTACGATCTTATTGGCTTTTTCAGCCGGCCTGCTTTCGTTTTTATCCCCCTGCGTACTGCCCCTGATTCCATCCTATTTCGGCATACTGGGCGGTGTGGGTCTTTCCTCCAGGCCCCGCCTGCTTTTTGCCGCCACCGGCTTTGTCCTTGGTTTCAGCGTTATCTTTGTCACAATGGGCATGGTTATTTCCACGACTTTTTTACTAATGGGCGGAGCATCCAGGTACATCAACATTGCTGCGGGGATCATCGTAATTGTCCTGGGCCTTAACATCATTTTTGATTTTCTTTCTTTCCTGAATTACGAAAAGCGCCCCTTCTTGCAAAAGCAAATGCAGGCGCAGGACGCCCCTGGGCTTATACGAGGCGTAGCGGCAGCCTTTCTCGCTGGTGCGGCTTTTGGCGCGGGCTGGATGCCCTGCATTGGCCCCATGCTTACGTCCATCCTTTTAATGGCGGGCCAGAGCGGACAGGCCGCAGCGGCCGCTTTCTACCTGTCGGTGTATTCCCTTGGGCTGGGTCTGCCCTTCCTTGCGGCGGCCCTGTTTATAAATATATTTTTAAAACACAGTTCCCGTTTGCGTCCCTATATGCCGCTTATCCGGCGTTTAAGCGGTGCCTTATTGATCGTTATTGGGCTTTTGATCCTTACAGGTCAGTATTCGGCCTTGAATATATGGCTTCAACAATTCCATCTGGAATGGTAAAATTAATTCATGGAGAGTGTTATGAAAAAAATCTCTTTCACCAAAAAATTGATAGTTGCTTTTTTTGCCGCAGTATTTGTTCTTCTCTGTTCCTGTTCCGCAAGGACTCAAGGTTTATCCTCCAGCGACCCGGTGGCAAGGGCCTTTGCCCAGGCAAATATGCCCCTGTTAAGCCGGCAGATGGCCCTTAGGGATTTTACCCTGCCTACGCTGGAAGGAGAGCTCCTGACAGTCAGTGACCTTCGGGGCAAAGTGGTCTTTGTCAATTTCTGGGCCACCTGGTGCCCGCCCTGCCGGGACGAGATGCCTTCCATGGAGGCATTGTATCAGCGCTTTAAGGACAGGGACTTTGAGATTCTCGCTGTGAACATTGGGGAGACTCCGGAGGAAGTAACTGCCTTTATGGAGGAATACGGGTTTTCTTTTCCCGCCCTTCTTGATGAAGATATAAGGGTGGGTAATGACTACGGAATCAGGGCCATTCCAACGAGCTTCTTTGTCAACCAGGAAGGAAGGATCATAATGAGAAAGGTCGGATACCTTGACTGGGACACGCCGGAAGTCCACGCGGCCATGGAACTGCTTTTAAACTGAAAAGACCATGTTTGACAAACTAACCGAGAAAATTTCTGATGCCTTCCGCTTTGTTGCCGGAAAGTCAGCGATCAGCGAAAAAAATATTGATGACGCGGTCGAGGCCATCAAGATGGCTCTGCTTGAGGCGGACGTAAACCTACGGGTGGTTCGCCGCTTTGTTAACGCGACCATCGAAGAGGCCAAGGGAGAAAAGGTTCTGCGCTCGGTGGATCCGGGGCAGCAGTTTATCAAAATCGTTCACGACAAGCTTGTCTCTTTTTTGGGAGACACGGAAAAGGGCCCGGACGGCCGTTCCGTTCAGGAACTGCAGCTCAAGGGGCCGGATACAACTTCGGTTATCCTGATGCTTGGGCTTCAGGGATCGGGCAAAACAACCAGCTCCGCCAAACTGGCCCTTCGCTTAAAAAAAGAGGGCCGAAAGCCCCTATTGGTAGCCTGCGATCTCATCCGGCCTGCCGCTATCGAGCAGCTTGCGCTTTTGGCCGGCCAGGTCGGCGTGCCGGTTTACAGGGAAGAGGGGGCCAGCGACACGGTTAAGGTGTTCCGTGGCGCCATGGACTGGGCAAAGAAAAACCTTATCGACACCCTGATCGTCGACAGCACCGGCCGCCTCCAAATCGACGAGGCCATGATGGCGGACCTTTCCCGGCTAAAAGCGGCGGCAAAGCCCGATGAGCTGCTCCTTGTGGCGGACGCCATGACCGGCCAGTCGGCGGTTGACATCGCCAAGACCTTTGACGAACAAATCGGCCTTAGCGGGGTGGTGCTTACCAAGTTCGACAGCGACACCCGCGGCGGCGCGGCCCTCTCTCTAAAGACCATCACCGGCAAGCCCCTTAAGTTCGTCGGCACCGGCGAAAAGCCGGAAGACTTCGAGCCCTTCCACCCCGACCGGGCCGCCGGTCGCATCCTGGGCATGGGCGATGTGGTCAGCCTGGTGGAAAAGGCCCAGGAAGTAATTGACGAGAAAGAGGCCCTTGCTTTACAGAAAAAAATCGAAAAGGAAACCCTGACCCTGGAGGACTGGCTTGAACAGCTCCGCGCGGTAAAAAAGATGGGCTCGCTCAAGACCATGCTGAACATGATTCCCGGCCTTGCCGGTCAGATAGACGAGGAAGATATTGACAAGGCGGAAATGAAATACCAGGAAGCCATTCTCTCGTCCATGACCCGCAAGGAGCGGGCAAACCACCTGATAATCGGCCCTTCCCGGCGCGCCCGCATAGCCCGCGGCTCTGGAACCTCCGTGGCAGAAGTGGCCCGGCTCCTGAAAAAATTTGAAAAGATGCGGGTCATGATGAAAAAAATGGCCAAGCACAAGGGCGGTATGCCAGGGATGCAAGGCATGTCAGGAATGCCGCCGGGGTTTTAGTATTAGGCGCTAATGAAGAAGACCTCTCATTCTCATGAAAATAACTCCAGATATTCTTTTGCAGTCACAATTTTAATCTTGCCATATTCTTTCATTTCCAGCAAATGAACATCTCCGGATATTATAAAGTCAGCATCAGCGGATGCTCCACATTCTATATACTTGTTATCTGTTATGTCCCTGCTTGATTTTTTTATTCTGCTTTTTATTTTTATCTTCATTAATATCTTCTTCTTTGAGCTTGTATTTAGAGGCAAGACTTTCTCCATAGGCGAAAATGCTTTCCCATTTTTTCTTGCGTTCTATGTAAAGCCTTGCCGCTTCGCGGATTAGTTCTGAACGTGTTCTAGCCTCGTTTTTTGCAATTTCGTCAATCTGTTGTAATAAATCTTTTTTGAAGGAAATATTAACTGTGGATAACGCCATAAAGCACTCCTATACAGATAATATACAATGTTTGTATGTGATTGTCAAATAAAATATTTGCCAGCCATTGCAGGCAAAAAAACAGAGGTTAGAATCTAACCTCCAAACGAGATAAAGGAGGAATCTATGAAACTCAAATTTTACCTGGTTCTTTTTGTTTTACCGCTAATACTTCTGTTATTTTTAGCCTGTGCTGATTGCAATGTCGGGGGCTACAGCTACGTAGCCAACCCTGTGTTTGACCAACCAGCCGGCGCAGACGATAGAATGGCCTATTCGCAGGGGAATTAGGCTGAAGCCTTCCCCTGCCGCTGTAGACCAGGGGCCTAATTGGGGTTACCATAGTATACATGGAGGAATATATGAAAAAAGCAATTCCAATTCTTGTTTTATTTTTGGTATTCGGCCCGTCCTGTCAGGCTGAGCAGGGCGCGGACAACTCCGCTCTGTTTCCCATCTTGCATCATTTTTCGTCGAGGGATTATGCCGCCGGGCAGCTAACTGCGGAGGAAGTTAATACTATCGTCCTAGCGGGGCTGCGTGCTCCCAGTGCCGGCAACCGGCAGCCCTGGCTATTTACGGTGGTGCAGGATCATGATCTTGCAAACCAGATTCTTCCCGATATTACAGAAGGCAACATTTTGATAGTTGGTTCGGGAGTTTTGGAAGGTCCTGCCAGGGACGCGGTTATTCTGGACGCCGGCCTGGCTGCCCAGAGCATGTTCTTTGCGTCCCAGGCCCTGGGGCTCGGCGCCCGGCAGTATACCAACCCCGGCCTAATCGGAAGAACTAACGCCTTAAAGGCTGAACTTGGAATACCGGCAGACCATAGCGCCATTATTGTTACCCGCTTCGGCAGGCTTCCGGCCGGCGTTGATGTGGTTGGCTCTGCGTCACCAAGGGCCGAGCCGCAGACCAGGGTTATTTACAGGTAGCGATTAACAGCTTCACTTTTCCCCGCGAAGCCGCTCCATAAGCCTTTCTGTGGATGTCTGTCGGAGCTTTGTCCGTTCCTGGATTAGCTTTACAAAGGAGTTGGCTTCAGCGGTATTAAGAACTTGCTCCATCTCTTCTTTATTCCGGTAGCAGGCCTTCCGGAAGGGATCGCTTAAATCCTTGACCCTGTTTTTGTAAACCTGCTCGGCGATTAAGCGATTGATTATAATCAGGCCTTCCAGTGCTTTTCTAAAAGCCTCGTTTTGCTCCAGGGGATGGCTGCCGGCCTTATCCCCTTCAAGGTAGCGGTAGACTTCCCAGGCATGGCGCGCCCTGTCCAGCGGGTAGGCCGCGGCCATCTCGTCGTAGCAAGCGTGGATGCCTTTCCAACTGTCAATGTCTCCCCGCCTGATCCGCTCCCTTAATTCGTCCAGGCGGAAGGCGGGCACTATCTGCCCGCCAAGGTTTACCCATTCGCTGACTCTGCCGGAACAAGTTCCCGTGGAATTTTCCATCTCGGTCACAAAGGCCGCAAAAGAAAGATCTGGCCTTTCTTCCAGGTAGTCGGCAAGGGTTTTAAGGGTGTAGTAAAGCAGCATCTGGCGGTAGGCATCCCAGGCCCGGCGGGGTTTCAGCAGCACCGTGTTCGTCCGCTGCCGCTCAAGCCCTGCGGCGGGAAGCAGATCGTCTTCATCGCTTAGATCCTTCATCCAGAGTTCCATCTGCGAAAGGGCGGCGATGATCTCCTCTGCCGTGTCGGGGGCCAGGTAATCAGTTTCGATGTGCTGCTTTTTTGTTTTACGCAGATCCCGTGCATGGGACTTCCAGGAATTCCGTTCCAGGGCAAAGAGGTTGTGCATCCAGTAATAGGCGGGCATCACCTCCAGGCGATCCAAAAGAATATTATTGTTAACCAGAGAGAAGGGCAGGCTAATGTTCAGTTCGTGGGGATAATCTCCTTTGGCAATAAGGGTAAAGCTGGCAAAGCGGCTTGAGTGTTTAAGCGTTACCGAAAGTCCCGGCCAGAAGCCCCGGCGGGCATGGACTTCCCCGTCATTGCTGCGGCTGTTGTGGTTGGAGCCGATGGTTGTGCCTGCGGACATGTTACTCATGCCCTGGACAAGGCTGGCGATAAGGAAGGAATTGTTGTGGTGCTGCTCATGGGAGGGAAAGACCAGGTTGTTGAGTATTTCGCAGCAGGAGACCGTAGAGTTATCCCCCAATACCGAGTTGATAAGCCTGGCGCCGTACTTGAGGTTGGAATGACTGCCAAGGACAAAGCGCACCGCTTTTACGCCGTAAAATGCCTGGCAGCCGTAGCCCACAATGCCGTTTACCATCTCCACCCCTTCGCCAATCTGGCTGGGTTCATCCTTGGAGGAAAGTACTGTGATGTTTTTTAGTTTATTCGCGCCCTTGATATAGGCCCATTCGCCCACACAAACATCCTTGATTATTTTGCAGCTCTTTATTACCGAGTGGGAACCCACAATGCCGTAAAGGCCCCGCGGTCCGCCGTAGTCTTTTTGGGTGATGTTTTTCAGGGCTTCGCAAAGGGCTGCATCGTCCCGGTAACAGGCCCAAAGGTAAGCATCGGCGCAGAGCATTTCCGGAAAGGGAAGTACCGGCCTGCCCCCCGCCTCGTTTATCACATCGAGCCAAACGCGGACACTTTCTTCCTCTCCGTCCTTTAAGACACCGCTGCCGAACTTGGCGTAGTTGGTGGTCTGCATTTCGTCAATCCGGAAAAGGATGCAGGCGTCTCCGATTATGTAATGGGAAAGGCAGCCGCAGTCCTGAATGGCCGTATCATCGCCTATATCACAGGAAACTATGCTGCTGTTTCTGATTCCCGCCGGAAGGCATAAGTCGTGATGCTGAAGCAGCTTGTTCCGCAGGGCACCGATGCGTACCAGGCCGTAAAACTGCGAGTTGCGGATCAGAGCGGGATCAAAGGGATCGCTTACAAGAAAATCGTCCCAGTTGGAACAGTAGTTATTGTTGGCGATAAGTATTTCCCGCTCCCCGCCTGTCAGGCTGCGCCAGGCTTTACCCTGGGAGGCCTGGCTATTCCTTAGCCAGTATTCGTCCTTCCCCGGCGGAAGGTATTCGGGCGGGATAAAGTCATACCCGTAACGCGCCGCATCGGCCTGAGTAAGAAAAGCCACTTAGCTAGCGCCCTGCTCCGCTGCCATCTTGTCTCCCTGTTCCCTTAATAAATACTTTTGAATCTTACCGCTTGCTGTCAGGGGGAAAGATCCCACAAAGAAAATGTACTTGGGGATTTTATAGCGGCTGATCTTGCCGCGGCAAAAGTCCTTTACATCTTCCTCGCTTATATCTGTGTCAGGATGGAGGATGATAAAGGCTCCTACCTCCTCACCAAATCTTTCGCTGGCGATGCCCACCACCTGAACGTCCTTGATACCGGGCATGGTGTAAAGGAAGTCCTCGATCTCCTTGGGGTATACGTTTTCTCCGCCGCGGATGATCATGTCTTTGATGCGGCCGGTGACCCGGAAAAGGCCGTTGGCGTCCTTGACCCCAAGGTCGCCTGAGTGGAGCCAGCCAGCCTTGTCTATGCACTGGGCGGTGGCTTCCGGCATTTTGTAATAGCCAATCATGTTATTGTAGCCCCTGCAGCAGAACTCCCCGTGTTTCCCGTCGGGGCATTCATCGCCTGTTTCGGGGTCGCGAATGGTCACTTCAACGCCGGGCAGGGCGCGGCCCACGGTTTCTACCTTTGCTTCAAGGCTGTCGTCGTAGCGGGTCTGGGTCATCACCGGCGAAGACTCTGTCAGGCCGTAGCAAATCGTCAGTTCCGCCGCATGCATTTGGTCGATGACCTGGCGCATGGTCTCGATGGGGCAGGGCGAGCCAGCCATGATCCCCGTGCGAAGGCTTTTCAGGTCGAACATTTTGAACATGGGGTGGTTAAGTTCGGCGATGAACATGGTGGGCACGCCGTATAGGGCCGTACACTTTTCCTTTTGGACTGTGGCAAGTACAAGAAGGGGATCAAACCACTCGACAATTGCTGCGGCCGAACCGTGGGTCAGGACAGCCATCATTCCCAATACCAGGCCAAAGCAGTGGAAGAGGGGCACCGGAAGACAGACGATGTCTTTTTCCGTTAGGCGCTGATTGTCCCCGATCCCAAGGCCGTTGTTAAGGATGTTCCGGTGGCTGAGCATGACCCCCTTTGGAAAGCCGGTGGTTCCGCTGGTGTACTGCATGTTCACTACATCGTTGCGGTCAAGGGAAGCTTCAATCTGCCGGTATTCATCGTCGTTGGTATGCTGGCCCAAAAGCAGGATCTCGCTAAAAGAGTACATGCCCCGGTGTTTTTGCTGGCCCACGTAAACCACGCTTTTTAAGAAGGGAAATTTTTCGGACTTCAGGTGGCCTCTGGGTGCGGTTTTTAGTTCGGGCACAAGCTCATTTACCATGGCCACATAGTCTGAATCCCGAAAGCCGTCAATGATGCAAAGGCATTTCAGGTCGGCCTGCTTGATTAAGTATTCCAGCTCGTGGAGCTTGTAGGCCGTGTTGACGGTCACAAAAACAATTCCCAGTCTGGCACAGGCAAAGAGGATCGTGTTCCAGTCCGGCACATTGGTGGCCCAAAGGCCCACATGGTCGCCTTTTTTCAGGCCCATTGCGAGGAGGCCCTTTGCAAGATCATCCACCCGCTTGTCAAATTCTGCGTATGTAAAACGCAGATCCCGGTCGGCGTAAATAATGAAGTCGCGGTCCGGCTGGGACGCAGCCTTCTCCCGAAGCACTTCACCAAGAGTCTTCTCAATATATTCCATAGAAAAATTCCTTAATCCCCACTCTCAATTTTCAATTCCCTACACCGGCGTATAAATAACGGCCAGAATCCTTACAGGCGCATTGTCAGCGGAAACCACCCGGTGGGGTACGATGGAATCGTAGTAAACCGAGTCCCCGGCATGGAGGGTGTCGGACTGGGAACCGTATTCCAGGGCAAGATTACCGGAAATGACATAGATGAATTCCTCGCCCTCGTGGGTTGACTTCTTCTGCTCCGCGTCCGGTTCAATGTCAACGATGAAAGGCTCCATGTGACGGCTGCTCTTGTGAGCGGCCAGGGCCTTGAAGGTAAGCCCCTTGCGATCGGCCTCGCTTGCCTTTTCTTCGCCGGGCAGTCCCGTTATAAAGCGGGCTGTGTCTCCCGCGGTTCCTGCCCTGGTGATAACCGGCCCCAGCTCCTCATGGTCGTCCAGAAGGGTTCCGAGCCGCACCCCCAAAGCGCGGGCAATCTTTACCAAAGGGGCAAGGTCCGGAATATGATCTTCCTCTTCTATGCGGCGTATCAATTCTACGGGAAGGCCGCTCCGTTCCGCCAGGGCCTCAAGGGAAACATTGTAGGTTCTGCACAGCTCGCTAATGCGTTTGCCTGGTGTGTTCTTCAAAGACATAGTATCTCCTGTTGTCCGGAATTATATAAAATGTTTTGTATCTTTGTCTTCCTGGAAACCGCTGAAACGGCTGACAACGTAAGAACCAATGGTGCAAATCATCACATCCAGGAAGGTGCCCACGGCAATCAGGTAAAAGGCCATGGGTTTAAGAATCAGATAACCCGCCTCAAAGCCCCGGCCGTAATCCATGCAGAGCACTGCCAGGGCGGTATAAGCCCCAGTGCCAGGATGCCCTGCCAGAAGGAAGGAAATTAGCATGGCTCTTAATGCGATAATAATAATATCGCCCATTGGAATACCCAGGCTTGAATAGGAATTTATTATCACAATAAAAGCAGAGGCGGCAACCATGGCGCTTCCTGAGCGCCCAAACATTGCAAAAAGGGTAACGGTTACGGCATTTGAGCGGCGGCGGACGCCCAGGTTTTCTTTAATGTGCCGGAATAATACCGGCAGGGAAAAGTTAATATCGCCGGAAAAAAACCCGGTCAGGGCCTGGCTGAGGGAGCCGTAGAGAATCGTCCAGGGGTTGGTCTTTGGCGCAAGAAAATATAAAAACAGGGGGATTATTCCAAAACCCAAAACCACACTGAAAAATCCAAGGAGCATCAAAAGATCCCGGAAAATTTCGGCTCTAATGACGCCATGAAAGCGTATTGCCCAGTAGGCGCTCAGGATTATCATTACAAGCGCCAGGACCTCCGAGAAGAACGCGGCGATATGGTAGAAAATCCGTGAAAGGGAGTCCACTATGTTGATGACAGGCTTGACGTAACTGCGGTCATAAGAAAAGCCCATGCCCAGGAAGAAAGCGAAAACACAGAGGGGCAATAGGTATACTCCGTCGCCAAATACCGCAGAGAACATATTAGAAGGAAATATATTCAGAATATTTTCAGCCGTATTCAGGCTGATTGCCTCGGCCTGCTCTTCGATAAGGATGGGGATGCGGGCGGGGGTGAAAATAAGGGTTACCAGGATGCCCGCAGTAATGACAAAAGCCGAGCAGACAAAAATTAAAGCAAAGGTCTTTAGGGCCAGTCCCCAGAACTGTCCGTCCTGCCTTAGCTCGTACACGGCTATGGTCAGGGAAAAAACGAGAATCGGCACCAGGGCATAGCGCCCGATACGGATGGCCAATTCTCCAAGCCAGGCCACAGCAGTGACAATCATTTGATTGTCATGGGGCAAAAGAAAACCCAAAATAATACCAAGAAGAGAACCAATAAGAAGTTTTAACCAGACCTTCATGGTTTCAGGATACCCTATTGGCTATATGTGTTCAAGAAGGAGGCTTGGGTTACGGAGCCGGCTAAAAGCAGCTCGCGATGGCCCCTTCCAAAGCATCCAATTGAGGTTCAATAAGGGCTATTGGATCAGTTTCTTTTTTTAGCTGCCGTAATTTTGCCGTCAACATAATCTTTTGACCGGTGGCTGTCTTAATCAGCGCGGCCTCCCTGGCCGGGTGGCCTGTTGCCAGGACTATTATATGGGCACGGGGAAATCTGTTCGATTTGATACATTCCCGCCCGGCGGCAAAAGCTACCGCAGTGTGGGGATCCAAAAGCAGCCCGTACTGCTTCCAAACCTGCTCCATGGTATTAACTGTAGTGGCATCACTTATGGAATCCGGGAAGACCATGTTACGTATAACAGAAGGAGATTCGTCATAGAAGGAATTGAGCCGGGCATAATTCGATGGGATGCTTACGTCCAGGGCCGGCGAATTGGTCGCAACCAGGCGCCGGGCCTGGAATTTCCTGTCATGGAAAAAGTCGCCAAAGGCATTGTTGGCGTTCATGGCCGCGATTAAACCGTTTAGCGGAAGACCAAACTTCCAGGCGTAAAGGCCGGAAATCAAATTGCCAAAATTTCCGCAAGGGACACTGAAAAACAGATCCCCGGAAAGACGGTTTTTTATCTTGATAAAGGCGTAAAGAAAATAAAATGCCTGGGGCAAAAGCCGGCCTGGATTTATGGCATTGGCGCTGCTTATCTTGTAACGCTCCGCAAAGGGCCTGTCGTTTATCGTTTCCCTGATAAGCCGCTGGCAGTCGTCCAAAGTTCCCTTTATCTGGATGGGGATGATATTCCCCCCATTGGGAACAAAGGCTGAGCTATCAAGCCCCCGGATGGGCCCTGTCGGATAGAGCATTACCGAAGTAATACCGCGGCGGCCCTGGAATGCCTGGGCCAGGCTTATTCCGCTGTCCCCCCTTGCGGCAGAAAGGATCATCGCCTGATTGTCTTCCAGCAGTTCCTCCATCACCGCCGCCAGGAAGGCAACACCGAAATCTTTGAAAGTTCCGCTGGGTCCGTTGTACAGGTTTAAGACCGAAAAGTTTTCGTCCAGTTGCTTTAATTCAGGTTCAAAGTCAAAGGCGCTTTTTGCCACCCGGGCAGCGGAAAGGGAGTTAAGCTCCCCCTGGAGCATGATAGGCGCTACAGCGGAAACCAGCTCAGGATAACTGGTCTTCTCGTCCATGTGCAGAAAAAACTGGCGCAGATCCATCATTTCCGATGGAACGTAAAGTCCGCCGTCCGGCGGCAGGCAGCGGAGTACCGCCTCTTTATAGGAGGTCTGGATTTCCTGGGATACAGTGGTTCTAAACTGCACAATTTAAGTTTAATACAAAAAAAAGGCAAAAAAAAGGCCATCCGGCCATGAAATGACCGGACAGCGCCTCCCCGAGACGGCTTTACAATAACCCGCTCCAGGCGGCCTAAGCCGCCTGTAACGTTTTATCGCAGAAGCTGGAGAACTGCTTGACTCTTCTGGTTGGCTTGAGCCAGCATTGCGGTTCCTGACTGGACGAGGATCTGGTTTCTTGTGAAAGAAACAGTTTCGTTAGCCATGTCAGTATCGCGAATTCTGGATTCTGTAGCCTGCAGATTTTCAGCCCCGACATCGAGACTGCGAATCGCGAACTCCAGGCGGTTCTGGTAGGCGCCGAGATCAGCTCTTTGTTTATTAATGATCTTGATCGCTGCGTCTAAGGTTCCAATGGCACGGTTGGCACTGTCCGGTGCGGACAATGAAATGAAGCTATCGTCACCGACGTTGCGGATCCCAAGACCCTTCGCAGTCATAGTGCCGATAAACACCTGAATTCTCTGATCCATGTTGGCACCAACATGGAACCACATGGAAGCTGTAACCACATTTTCACCGACCATACGGCCAAACCTTCCCGTAAGAAGATTCATGCCGTTGAATTGTGCGTGTGATGCGATACGGTCTACCTCAGCGACCAAAGCCGAAACTTCGACCTGGATGTAAAGCCTGTCTTCTGCGGTGTAAATACCGTGTGAAGCCATTACCGACAACTCACGCAAGCGCTGAATGACATTTTGGGATTCCTGGAGATAGCCTTCCGCTGTTTGAATGAACGATATACCGTTCAGGGAGTTTGTAGACGCCTGATTCAAACCGCGAATTTGGCTTCGCATCTTCTCAGAAACAGCGAGCCCCGAAGCATCATCAGCTGCACGGTTGATGCGCATACCGCTCGATAGTTTTTCCATATTTTTATCAAGAAAAGTATGGGTGACTTTTAAAGACCTATCGGCGAACATTGCGCTCAAGTTGTGATTGATTATCATATTACACTCCTTTGGTATTTCCGGCGCCCGCTGTCCCATTGACAACAATACGCCGCGGCATCCATGCCGGGGTGAAACGCTTTCACGTTTCACGTCCGAATAATTTCCTTTGGAAAAAATCCGGTAATAAGAAATTCGTGCCCTTGAACCCTCGAACCTGCCCGTTCCCGGAAGTTTGAGGGGGAAAATTCAAGTTAAACCCGAAAATTCCTCCGGAACCGAATCGTGGAGGCCCAACGGGCACACGAATTCTAATCCCTTTTCATTTAGAATATCGGAGTTATAAAAATTTGCTTTAGGGGAAACGGCCTTGGATACAAGTAATAGAAGTGTTATGGTGTTGAATATGAAAACAGAAATGATTTACCGCCCGATAGCCAATACCGGAATGTCCGCAAGCATTATCGGCTTTGGAGGGGAACACCTTGATAGAAAACCGTACGAAACCGTAGAACGGGTAATCAATGCAGTAATTGACAGGGGCATTAACATGATGGATCTGTTTATGCCCGGAGACGAGGTGCGGCAGAACATTGGCCGTGCCATTGCGGGACGCCGGGACAAGCTCATTATCCAGGGGCATATCTGCGCAAGCGATGTAAAGCAGCAGTACGACATAAGCCGGGATCGAAAAACCATTCAAAAGTATTTTGAAGCTCTACTGCGCCACCTTAATACCGATTACATTGATTTTGGCATGCTTTTTTTTATTGACACGGAAAAGCACTTTAAGGATGTTTTTGAAGGGGATGCCCTTGCTTACGCCCTGGAACTGAAGAAAAAGGGCCATGTCCGGCATTTGGGCGCAAGCTCCCACAACCCCGTTATTGCACGCAAAATCGTAGAAACCGGCCTTGTCGAGCTTTTAATGTTCAGCATCAACCCCGCCTTTGACATGGCCAGCGCCGATACATACGTATTGGACCATCTCGACCAGGACAAGCCCATGGGCTATGAGAAAAACCTTGACCCGGACCGGGCCGCCCTGTACCGGCTCTGCGAGCAAAGGGGCGTAGCCATCACGGTGATGAAAACCCTGGGCGCAGGAAAGCTCCTTTCGCCCAAGTTTACCCCCTTTGCCCGGCCCCTGACGGTGGCCCAGTGCATCCACTACGCCCTGACAAGGCCAGCCGTCGTAAGCGTCCTTTTGGGCGGCTGCACCATTGAGCAGGTAGATGAAGCGGCGGCCTACCTTAACGCAAGCGAAGAAGAGCGGGATTACACCGGAATTATCAGGGAATTCCAGGGCAGTATGAAGGGAAGCTGCGTCTACTGCAGCCACTGCCAGCCCTGCCCGGCGGAGATCGACATAGCCAATGTCATGAAGTACCTTGATATCGCAGTCCTGGACGAAAAGAACATTCCGCCGTCGATAGTCGGCCATTACAGATCCCTGGAACACCATGCCTTTGAATGTACAGGGTGTGGAAACTGCGAGGAACGCTGCCCCTTCTCGGTGCCAATAATACAGAACATGAAGAAGGCGGCGGCCCTGTTCGGCAAAGCTTAATTTACCGGTCTGGGGAGGACAGTGAACCTCCAGAGCCTGTTTCTGTCTTCCTCGGAAGCATAGGCAATGCCTATCCGTTTTGAGGCCTCAAAGGCGGGCCGTACTCCGTCGTCTTCGATCCAGAGCCGTTTTGACAGAATCAGGTTTTCACCGTTAAGCTGCCCGTCGATAGCCAATGCCTTGGTCAGTTTGCCGGGGCCGTTATAGCCTTCAAGGCCGCGGATCAATACCGCTTCGGGGAAGTCCTTCTGCCCTGTAACCACGTTGAAAAGCCAGTGTATGCCGTAACAAAGGTAAACGTAGGCATGGCCGCCTTCTTCGTACATGATGCTGGTCCGCTTGGTTTTCCCCTTGTGGGCATGGCAGGCGGTGTCATCTTCGCCGTAGTAGGCTTCGGTTTCCGTTATTCGCAGTTTGACCAGTTTTCTTCCGGTTTTTCTGCACAGAAGTTTACCCAAAAGCTCAGCCGCCAGGCTAACGGCGTCCTTTTTGTAATCCTTTGCACTGAGCCGGCGTAACATGGCCCCAATATACCGCCTCGTGAGGCAAATGTCATTAGCCAGCCTGCCCTTATCAGCCCTTTGGCATCCAATTGACACTTTTTCGTTTTCTTTGCAATCTTCTATTAATGTTTGCTTCTTCACCATCCAGCATCAAGGCTCTTCCCAGAGAATTCCGCTCGACCGCCGAGAAGCTGTTCCCCCCCAAGGGCTTTAAGGAAGGTAAGGGGCCTACTGTAGAAGCCGCCGGAGCTTTTGCCGAAATCCTTGGTATTGGCGGGGAATTTAAACGGCTTTTAAACTCATTTAAATCCAACAACGCTCCGGGAGATATTCTAAATAGTTTTCAGAATAATTTGGACCTTTTAATTCAAAAAACCTGGGTCGAAAAGGCGGACGAGGCCCGAAAAAACGCCCTGCAGGACAAGATACCGACCTTCGTTGCCCTTATAGAAAACGGGGATTACCTGGCGGCCCTGGAAGAATTCGGCGCGGTATTGGAGGAATTGGCCTACCTTTTCTTCGGCGTCCAAAGCCAAAATGACGACTTTGCCGAATATGCCCTGCGAATTGACCCCAGGATAGGGCTTTTCTGGTGGTACGGAGGGCAGCTCAAGAGCGTTCACGGCGCACCATGGGTAGAAAAGGTAGACCAAAGCGTACTTTACGCCCTGCTGCTTTTGGGCATCTGTTATCTGACAGATTTTTAGGCATTATCCAGGAAATTTATGGAAACCGGCTCCGATTTTATCAGTGAAATTATCAAGGACGATCTAAAGAGCGGACGGGTCGACCGTGTCCACACCCGCTTCCCGCCTGAGCCCAACGGCTGGCTTCACATCGGCCATTGCAAGGCCTTTTACATCGACTTTAGTATGGCCGAGAAGTTCGGCGGCAAATGTAACCTGCGCTTTGACGATACCAATCCGGAAAAGGAAGACCAGTCCTACGTGGATGCCATCAAGCGGGACATCAGGTGGATGGGCTACGACTGGGAGGACAGGGAGTACTACGCCTCGGACTATTACGAGTACCTTTACGAAATGGCGGTGAAGATCATCAAGAAGGGAAAGGCCTATGTCTGCGATCTTTCCGATGAGGAGATCCGCGAGTACCGCGGCACCGCAGTTCCCGACAAAAACAACATCACCCACACCCCCCCCGGCCGGAACAGCCCCTTCCGCGACCGCAGCGTGGAGGAAAACCTGGCCCTTTTTGCAGCCATGCGGGCCGGGGAATTCCCCGACGGGGCAAAAACCCTGCGGGCCAAGATCGACATGACCCACCCGAACCTGGTTATGCGCGATCCGGTGATGTACCGGATCCGCCGGGAGCATCATTACCGCACCGGCGACAGTTGGTGCATCTATCCCATGTACGATTTTCAGCATCCCCTGTCGGACGCAAAGGAAGAGATCACCCATTCCCTCTGCTCCCTGGAGTACGAGATACACCGGCCCCTTTACGACTGGTTTATTGCCGAGGCAGAGGTCTTCCCTTCCAGGCAGATCGAGTTTGCCAGGCTCAACATGACCCGAACCGTTATGAGCAAGCGCTGGCTTCTGCGCCTGGTAGAAGAAAAGCACGTTTCCGGCTGGGACGATCCCCGCATGCCTACAATCGCTGGCCTGCGCCGCCGGGGTTATACGCCAGAGGCAATCCGCAGCTTTGTCTCCCAGGTTGGAATCGCCAAGACCGACAGCACGGTTGACATTGCCTTTCTGGAATTCTGCCTGCGGGAGCACCTTAACAAGACAAGCCGGCGGGTGATGGCGGTGCTTAGGCCCCTGAAGCTGATCATCGACAACTGGCCTGCGGGCAAGGTCGAGGAAATGGAGGCCGTGAACAACCCGGAAGACGAATCGGCGGGAACGCGGAAAATTCCTTTTTCTGGGGAACTTTGGATCGAAAGGGAAGACTTTGAGGAAACGCCGCCGCCCAAGTACTTCCGCCTGTATCCGGGCAACAGCGTGCGGCTGCGCTACGGTTACATCGTCACCTGCACCGGCTGCGACAAGGACGAGGCGGGAAATGTGACTGCCGTGCGCTGCACCTACGACCCGGAAACAAAAAGCGGAGGCACGGGTGCAAGCAGCGACGGTAAAAAAGTAAAGAGTACGATTCACTGGCTGTCCTCCGCCCACGCGATTCCCATTGAAGCCCGGATTTACGATTACCTTTTTTCCGTGGACAGGCCCATGGAAGTGGAGCCGGGTAAGAGCTTCGTGGACAATATCAATCCCAACTCTCTTGAAGTAATAAAAGATGCCTGGGCCGAACCCTGCCTGGCGGACGCAAAGGAAGGCGATCGTTTCCAGTTTGAGCGCCTGGCTTACTTCGTTAAAGATACAGATGAGGGCATGGTGTTTAACAAGACTGTGGGGCTTCGGGATACCTGGGCCAAAATAGTAAAAAAGGGTTAGTATTAACTGACAACAATTTTGCAAGGAGAAAGAAAATGGCAACGTGTACATTTGTAAAACCAAAACCATGTGTTTGTACAAATCTGGAATGCGAAAGACGTACCCAGTGCTGTCTCTGTGTGGCCAATCACCGTGAAAAAGGCAATTTGCCTTCGTGTTTGCGCCCAAAGACAGAAGAAAAAAAATAACTGTGAAGCGGTTACTTTCATTTTATATCCTCATTTCTCTTGTTTTACTTACCGTGCTTGCTGCAACTGGATGCCAGCGGTTCAGACAGGGGAGGAATGACGGAAGAATTACCGTAACCTCTCTTACTTTTCCGTCCTACGATTTTGTCCGGGCCATTGCCGGTGACAGGGTAAGTCTTACGCTTTTGACTTCTCCGGGCATGGAAAGCCATTCCTTTGAGCCGAGTCCCAGGGACATTATAAACATACGGGACAGTGATCTTTTCATATATCCGGGCGGCGAAGGCGCCGATTGGCTGCACAGAATTTTTGAAGCGGCGGGGATTGCAAACGGAACTTCTAACAGAAGTTCCGAAGATCACGGCCCAAAAGTCTTGCGTATGCTTGAAATGGTTGAGGGTCTGGAAGAAGAATTTGTCGAAGGCATGGAAGTTTACCACGGTTATGATCATGATCAGCACCACCACCACGACCATGAGCACCATGGCCATGATGAGCACCACGATGAAGTAGAATTGGACGAGCATGTCTGGACCTCGCCAAGAAACGCCATACTCATTGTGTCTGCCCTGGCAGAAGTTTTGGCTGAACTGGATCCCGCCAATGCGGCCTTCTTCCAGTCGAATGCGGCCGCCTATATTGCCCAATTGAGGGAGCAGGACACAGCTTTGCAAGCAGTTGTGTCAGGCGCAAGACGAAACTTAATTCTTGTCGGCGACCGCTTCCCCTTCCGCTATCTTGCACATCACTACGGGCTTGAGTATTATGCGGCCTTCTCTGGCTGCTCCACCGATACCGAGCCCAGCGCAGCAACGGTGGCATTTTTGATCAATACTGTCAGGAGGGAACAGCTCCCGGTGGTTTTTCACATTGAGCTTTCAAACGAGAGAATAGCGGACACCATCAGCGAGGCCACCGGGGCAAGGAAGCTCCTCTTGCACTCGGCCCAGAATGTATCAATGGAAGAATTTACCGCCGGTCTGACTTACCTGGATATCCTAAGAAACAATGTGGAGACTTTAAGAGAAGCGTTATGGTAGGAGAGCAATGAACATGCCTCAGATACCCATGCTGATAAACTGTCAAAACGCCTCTTTTGGCTATGAAGGTAAGTTGGTTGTCCGGGATTTAAGTTTTACCGTAGAGCCTGGTGACTATCTTTGGGTGCTGGGGGAAAACGGTTCGGGTAAAACCACGCTTATCCTGGGTATCCTGAAGCTTCTTAATCCCATGTCAGGGAGCATTGTTTTCTGCGATGAACTTACCCAGGGCGGGATTGGTTACCTTTCCCAGCAGTCAGTCCTAAAAAAAGACTTTCCCGCCGCCGTTGACGAGGTTGTACGCTCCGGAAACCTAAGCAGCATGGGCCTGCGGCCCTTTTACAGCCCCAGGGAAAAAGCCAGGGCCGAAGAAGCCATGGAGCGTCTGGGAATAAAGGACCTTAGAAAAAAATGCTACCGGGAACTGTCGGGCGGTCAGCAAAGGCGGGTTCTTCTGGCCCGCGCTTTATGCGCTGCCCAGATGGAAATTTCCGCTGCCAGCCCTAGCGCGTCCCACGGGAAGTTTGCTTCCCGCCAGCTCCTGATTTTGGATGAACCCGCTGCGGGCCTCGATCCCCTGATTACTGTAGAGGTCTACGAACTGCTCAAAACCTTGAACCAGGATACGGGCATCAGCATAATCATGGTTTCCCACGATACAAAAGGAGCCAGGCAATACGCAAACAAAATTCTTCACATGGAACAGGGCCGGGGGTTTTTCGACAGCACCGACGCTTACCTTGGCTCTGAGCGGGGAAAAAGATTCTTCGGACAAGGAGAAAAATAATGTTCACTGATTTTTTCGTCATTGTATCCGACATGTTTTCATTTACGTTTATTGTCAGGGCCTTTGTTGTTGGCATACTTGTATCGCTCTGCGCATCCCTTCTTGGGATAAGCCTGGTAATGAAACGTTTTTCGATGATTGGCACCGGCCTTTCCAATGTGAGCTTCGGCACCGTGGCAATTGCAACTGTCATGAATGCGGCGCCCCTTTTGGTTTCCATTCCGGTGGTAATAGCTGCGGCCTTCCTGCTTTTGCGCCTCAACGAAAACAGCAAGATACATGGAGACGCGGCTATAGCGCTTGTTTCTACCAGCTCTCTGGCCATTGGGGTGATTGTTATTTCCATGACTACGGGCATGAACACCGATGTGTGTAATTTAATGTTTGGCAGCATTCTTGCAATGAGCAGAAACGATGTGTACCTTAGTATTGGCCTTTCGATAATGGTGCTTATCCTTTTTGTATTTTTTTACCACAAACTTTTTGCGATTACCTTTGACGAAACCTTTGCCAAAGCGGGAGGGGTTAAGACAGGCACATACAATATGCTTATTGCCCTGCTGACGGCCCTTACCATTGTGCTAGGAATGCGAATGATGGGCGCCCTGTTGATTTCGAGCCTTATTATTTTTCCGGCTTTAACGTCTATGAGAATACTAAAGAGCTTCAAAACCGTAACCATCTGCTCCGCCATAATCGCCGTGTTCTGTTTTTTTACCGGCATAGTCATGTCTTATCTGTATGCCACTCCGGCGGGGGCCAGTGTAATAATGATGAATATTCTTATTTTTTTTGTTTTCTGGGCAATAAGCATTGTCTTACAACAAAGAAAGACTAAAGGAGGGATGACATGAAAAAAACGGCATTAGCTTCGATTCTATTTATGTTTTTTTTCACAGGATGCATAGACAACTCCAACGATTCGGGGATTGTCGAAGTAAGGGAAAATATGTTTGTCACCCAGGTAATTAACATTTTTATTAATCAAAATGAATATCTGGGAAAGACCATAAGACTCGAAGGGCTTTTCAGACACAATCATTGGGATGGTAATGATTTTTATTTTGTGTTCCGTAATGGCCCGACCTGCTGCGGCGAAGATGGGCAGGTGGGTTTTGAAGTATCCTGGGACCCCGATTACTTTGAATCAGACGATGAGCAGAGAAGCTATCCCAATACAAATGACTGGGTTCAGGCCATTGGTGAATTGAGGGCCTATGATTCTTTTGGTATGACTTTTTTGTACCTTGCCCTTTCTGAACTCAATGTTCTGGAAAAGCGGGGCGCGGAATTTGTATTCCGCTAGAACTGTAGCCTCATGCCCAGGGTCAGGCTAATGCCGGGCATGGGGTAGGCGTAAAACGATTCGTAAGAGCTGTTAAGGATATTCCGCAGCGAGCCAAACGCTGTCAGCGTATCGTTGATTTCCTGATTAACCGTGGCATTAAGCAGAAGGTAGGGTTCCAGCAGGGTAAGATTTTCCCTGTCATGATAGCGCAGGCCTTCATAATGGGCGGAGACAAATAGGGAACCGCCGTGCCAGGCAATATCCAGGGCTGCGCCGATAGTATGTTCAGGGTTGTAGGGAATCCGCCTGTCGGAGTCAAAGCTATAACCAAAACTCAATAGATAACTACGCAGGTATTTATAGCTAAGCGACGGAGATATTTGTCTTAGCGGCCCAATGGACACCGGTATAAAAAAACGAAGGCTGTTATCCAGGCCGAAAAAAAGCGCCTCTCCTACGTTTTCAGGCCGCCAGACAGCGCCGCTCCCGGAAAACCAGTGAATGGAATCTCTCATCCACTGGCTAAAAAAAACGCTTTCCAGAGCCAGGCCGTTTAAGTTCCAGGCCGCGCCAATGTCGGCACCCCAGCCGTCTTCCGGGCGCAGGTCCGGGTTGCCGATTGCGCCGCTGCCAGTCCAGTAAAGTTCCTCGAAATCGGGAAATTTGAAACTGCGGAAATAGTTGTTTTTTAGAACGAGGGAATCGCCAAGATCCCAGCGCAGGCCGAGTTTTGGGATGAGCGTCATATACTCTGAACCGCTATTTGTAAACACAGCTTTAAGCGACGGGCTTATTTCAAACTGCCTGCCTGGCCTTAATTCCGCAGTCAGGTAAACACCGCCATCCTGCCGGCTGCGCTCGCCTATTTCCGTGGAATCAAGGTGGATAAAGCGATAGTCAAAGCCGCTCCTTAGGCTAAGCCGCTCTGCTGGAAGCCAGGCCCAACGGTTGATCGCGCTTATGCTGTTTTGATCGTGGCGGGAACCGTCGAGGACAGCGGGTGAAGCATAATCCAGCCGGGCAAAATGCCAGGAGACGGCAGCCTCTGTTGCAAGTTCATCGTGCCAGGCGCGGGGTAGCTCAAGCATGAGGCTTTGGCGGCTTACAAAATCTTCCTGCTTGCCAAAAATGCTTGAAAAACCGGAGACGGGAATATTTTTATCGGCGTAATAAAAGCTGCTGGAGGCGATCAGTTTGCTGAGTTCGTCCAATTCCCATACCATAGATGCGTTGATACCAGCGTCAAAAACCTCGTTGTTTTCCCTGCGGCGAAGGTAGTCAAGATGATCCGTGTAAATAAAATGATTTGCGGCCCGGTTGGCAAATACGCCGCCCCTGAACGAGAGCGCGCTGCTGCCGTAGGCGGCCGAAAGGGAAATGTTCTGGGCGTCAAAAAGGTCTCCCCAATGGGGGCCCTGGCTTTCGCCGTCCTGGGCGCGGTACTCGGCGGGCATGCTTGAGCTGTTGGAGAGCGAGGCGTTAAAGCGCCAGCCCTGAGCCTGCCTTCCAAGGGTGATAATATTAATCAGCCCGCCCATCGCGCCGGAAACATTGAACCACGAATCCGAACCGCCATGGATAACTTCGATACGCTCAATGGAGGCAAGGTCAATCTGGTTTATGTCAAATCCCCCGTCCATGGCGGAATTCGCCGGCAGGCCGTCGATTAGAAATGCCAGGCGTCTTGAACTATAGCCCCGCAGATGAATGCTCGTTTGGCTGCCGTAGGGGCCGTAACGGGCCACGTTCAAATTTAAGGCCTCTTGTAAAAGGCCAGCAAGATCCTGCGCGCCTGAGTTTTCAATGTCTTCCCTGCCGATGATCTCCATCTGCTGGCTTGTCTGGCGGGTTCCAACGATTGTAAGGCCGATCTCGTCTTCGAATAAAAGATCGTCATCGGCGGGAAGAAAAGACAGGGAAATTAACAAAAGACAGGCGGCAAAAAACCTCACTGTGCAAAAAGCCTAAGAGTATAAGGCGCGACTATCCCCCAGTCGATGACATGGACGCTTGAATTTTCTGCAGTAAAAAGGCCCAGAGCCGCAGACAGGGAGTCCGCCTCTACAGGGAGAAAATCCGGCGCGCTTCCAATGGCAGTTGCCAGCCTTATTGAAGCGCTCGTGTAATCTCTGTAATACACGGCGGTATAGCGGCCAACAGTATTAGAGCTGGCCTCAGTAATCATGATTATCAACACGCCGGCGGTACTTGAAAAATCAACGGCCCTTGCAATGCTGCCCTTAAGTATGACAGGAGGCCACTCCTCTCCCCATCCTTCCGCAAAATAATCAAGAGAGCTGTTTGTTATGTTATAACGGTCAAAATCTGTTGCCCACAGACCTACCGGTATAAAACCACGGTCTTCCCATTCTTCGTTGTCCATGGAACAGCCGATGGAAAACAAAGCTAAAAAGACCAGAGTACAGAGAAAAAAAGATCTACGTGATAAGAACATAAAGAGGCTCCTTTGGGTCCAGTCCACGAGACCCAGGAATTGGGGATCAGAATCTACGATTCTTAGAATCTGTTGTATACCAAAGTTCCTGGCTTCAGCGTATTTTAAAGCTATAGCTTTAAAATAACTGTCACAGTTACGGGATAGCGGGGGAATTTCACCCCTCTTCCTTTGATGTATACAAAGACGAGAATATCAGGTATATTATAAGATGTCAATCAAATCATTATTAGGAGACCAATATGTCAGATACAACACTGGAAGATCAGATAAAAAGCGCCCTTGAAAATGTACGGCCTTCCCTTCAAGCCGATGGCGGGGATGTGGAATTTGTGTCCGTGTCGGATGACGGTGTGGTTTCCGTAAGACTCACCGGCGCCTGCGGGAATTGCCCCATGGCTCAGATGACCCTGAAAATGGGAATCGAGAACTATCTGGTAAAGGAGATCCCCCAGGTAAGTTCTGTTGTCGGGGTTTAAAGGCCGCTGCACCGCCCCTAAAGACAAAAGCCTATTCAGTCGCTTGATGAAGTCTGAACTGAAATAATTTTTTCCTCTAGCATTCCATGACAGACCAATATGCTACATTTAGGGCATGAATATCAATTTTTCCGCCTTAAAGACAAGGTTTTTCCCAGTTAAGCCGGGTTCCGGGAGCGAAACGCGATTCAAGAGTATGGACATCCTGGATCATATCGAGAAAATTGTCGAAATTGTGCAAAAATACGGTTTTGCCAAATGTCAAGTTACAGGGAAAAGGCATATAGACTATCTTACCGGGAAACTCGACATAAGCCCGCTGCAGGCAGTACTGTTCTCCCATTTTATTGAAAAAAGCAGCGACAATCGTATCCTTATCAGTGAAATAGCCGAATCCATAAAATGCAGCAAAGTCAGAATAATCAAATACATGACCGAATGCGAGGAGCTGGAAAAGAAAAAACTAATCCGGTGCAGCAGAAGCGAAGACGACACCTCCTACCGGGTCCCCCAGGAGGTTAGAGAGTCCCTTAGAAAGCATAATGAATACAAGCCAGAGAAAAAAGATAATCTGAGCATTGACAAATTTTTCATTGTTCTTGAACAGTTGTTTGAAGAACGGAGCAATAATGAATTGACTTTCGAAATCCTGACTGAGGAATTACTGGATCTCGTCAGTAAGAATATGCACCTTGAATTCTGCAAAAAAATAATGAGTTATAAGCTCGACGAATATATACTTATACTACTCATCTGCTTCTGTCATTTGGCAGGCAATAATAACGACGATAATATCGGAGCTCATGATATTGAATTTCTTTATGAAAACAAAAGTGTATACAGAGCTATTGAAAGGCAATTATCTGATGGTTCTCATGGCCTGATAGAGAGTAAATTTATCGAGTTCAACAATAATAACGGTTTCGTGAATAACGAATCCTGGAAAATGTCTGATATGGCGAAAAAGGAATTGCTGTCAGAATTAAATATTAAGAGCAGTCAAAGTTACAAGAAAAATCTAGTTCTGTTTGACACCATCAAGGCAAAGAAAATGTTTTATAATTCCAGGGAAGCAGAGGCTATACAGACTTTGACATCTCTTTTGTCAGAGGAAAACTACCGGAAGATCCAGGAGCGGCTTGAAGGAAAGGGAATGCGGAAAGGCTTTGCCTGCCTGTTTTCAGGAGGACCCGGAACAGGAAAAACAGAAACAGTCTATCAGATTGCCAGGGAAACTAAACGTAATATCATGATGGTGGATTTATCTCGGATAAAGAGCTGCTGGGTTGGAGAAAGTGAAAAAAAGACAAAGGAAATTTTTACTACATACCGCTATGCGGTTGAAAATTCAGAAATTGCTCCCATTCTATTATTCAACGAGGCTGATGGAATAATCGGCAAACGTGTTGATATTACCGGAGCAAATGGTGCGGTGGAACAAATGGAAAATACCGTCCAGAACATCATTTTACAGGAGATGGAAACCCTTTCGGGCATTATGATCGCCACTACCAATTTAACCCGGAACATGGACAAGGCTTTCGAGCGCCGCTTCCTGTACAAAATCACCTTTGACCGGCCCGGTATAGAAAGCCGGAAGGGTATCTGGAGTTCGCTGATGCCGGATATACCGGAAGAACAGGCTGTTGAGTTATCCGGTAAGTTTGATCTGTCCGGCGGGCAAATCGAAAACATCGCCCGCAAAATAGCAGTTGACGCCATAATAAATGGGGGTGACCTTGCCATGGATACTCTGCTACAGTACTGCAAAGATGAAGTGCAAAACGGCTTCAATATTTCCGGTAAAACCATAGGATTCACCAGTGCATGATTTTATAGCCATTGACTTTGAAACTGCAAAGTACTCAAGGGAAAGCGCCTGCTCGGTGGGCCTTGTTAAATTCCGGAATGGAGAGGTGGTGGACACTTTTTACTCGCTCATCCGGCCGCCAGAGCTTTACATACTTCCGGACTTTACCGAGATTCACGGCCTTACGGTAGAAGACGTGAAAGATGCTCCCAGCTTCGCAGACATTTGGGACAGTGCCGTAAAGCCCTTCATCGGCAGCCTTCCATTGGCCGCTCATCACGCGGAATTCGACATGGGTGTACTGCGGGCTGTTCTTGAATGGTATGAACTGCCTATTCCTGAGTTGTCTTATTTTTGCACCTGCTCTCTGGCCCGCCGAACCTGGCCAGGGCTGGAATCCTATAGCCTGACAGCTCTGGCAGCTCATTTCGGCATTGTCTACCAGGCCCACAACGCCCTGGACGATGCCATGACTTGTGGCAAAATGGTGCAAATGGCTTGGGAGAAACTGGGCAAGGGAAAAAGCGTAAAGGGATTGCTTAAAGCTGCCGGAATTGGTATGAAGGTTTTAATTTGAAAGGAGAGATAAATGACAGTTGTATTGGACATTCTTATAGGGTTGAATTTGTTGCTTGCCCTCCTGATTCTGCTTATCGTGTTATACACCAAAAAAGCAAAGGATTTTTCTTTGTTTCCAAGCATAGTGTTGGTCTTTACCTTTTTTTGCCTGTTGGTCAATGTTTTGGCTGCCTTGTTTATCCTGATCAGGGGAGAGGCTTTTGATGGGGTGCTTATTCGCTTTGTTTCCTCTTTGGTAGCTGGTTCCGAAGTAGATAGGCTTATTATAGGTTCAATAATTTTTCTTGCGATAGCAGCTGTTCATATCCTTATTGTTACCAAGTGTACAGCCAGAGTTTCAGAAGTTGCTGCACGGTTTAACCTGGATAGCCTTCCGGTAAAACAGATGGCTATCGATGTGGAATACAGTTCCGGCGCTATCGATCAAAACGAAGCTGCCTTGCGCAAGGAAGCGCTTCAACAAGAGTCAGATTTTTTCGGCGCTTTGGCTGGCGCGAGTAAATTCATGCCAGGAAATGCTAAAGTTGGGGTTTTTATCACTATGACAATCATTATCGCTGGAGCTTTGATAGACCATCTGATTAGGGAAATTGCTCTCACCGATGCTCTTGTAACTTATTCTTATCTCGCAATCGGCAGCGGCATTCTTTTCATGATTCCAGCCGGCATGGTAGCTAGTGCTGTGGGGATTGTTGTGACGAGAGAAGTCTATAGGGACTGATGGGTAATATGGATTATTTTGCTTGGTCTATATGTTACGATATGTTAAATACACCCTTAAATATTGATATAAAAAGGGTCATTAAACACAATTTAAAAAATGATATACAAATACCGAAAGTATTTATTATTAGAATATTAAAACAAAAAGATGTTTTTCCAAGTTTATATAATGACATATTGAATGAAAAAGAAGTAAACTGGTCCTATATAGAAATGCCTCACAGTGCTATTTGGAGCCACAGCTCAAATTTTCCTCTTGGTACATTTGATATATTAAGCAAATGGTCTAAGATTTACAAACATAATAAAATTAAAATAAATAAATTTATATTTATTACCTCAAATTATATGAATAGTATCAGCGATATTAAAAATAATATATTGCTGATAACGGAGCCTGAAAAAATTAACGACTATTGTATCTATAAAAATGTAGTTAGTGTAAATTATAATAAATACCTGATAAATGATGAAACTTTATTAAGAAAAAAAATCAAGAAATATGATAAACATAATTGGCATAACATCGGTACTGGAAATAGTATAATAAACAAACGTGTGTTTTTCCAACTAAATATGTTTGTTGAAGCATTAAATAAAGAAAAATCGGCTTTTACATGCAATAAATTTTTAGTAAATTGGGATGAAAAACAAAGTAAATACATAACACAATATATTTTGTTCTTTGATTGAATACGGAAGCCCTTTTGGTACATTTACACGAGTCGGAAATGTTAGAAAAACAAGACAATGATAACATAAAAATTCTAAAATTTTATTCTGGGAATGACTTCCGGCATCTTAAAGATTGGTCAAGAATGATTAAAACTTTTCCGAATATTGATACCTGCTTACTCGCTGTAAAAAAATGTGGGGTTGCACTGCAATATGTACCTGAGGCACTTAAGACACCGGAGCTCTGTTTAATCGCCCTGCAGCAAAATAGCAAAGCGTTTAGATATGTGCCAAAAGAACTCAGAAAAAAACCGAGGTAGAATCCTTGTAAAAGGCGGATAATTAATATATTATACATTATGAGGTGGGCATTGGAATGTTTGTCAAAAGGTAATGGCTAAAATAAGATCAAAAACGAATGGTAGTTGGATGTTTGAACAAAAAAAGGATAAAAATTTAATATAATGAGAGTATATCATGGATATGTTTGGTAGGCACGATAATAAAATTTTAGGTTTAATTGAAGTAGGGCCATTAAGATCAAAACTTGTTTTTGAGAATGAATATGGAGACAAATATATAGGGTATTTCGAAAACATATTAATATCAAGATTGAACAAAGAGAGGTGTTATCTTTGTTTTGGGAGGCATAATGATGACTTCATAAGTGGCTTATATAGTGGTTTATATGAAAAATATAGGGATAACATAAACATAGCTCCACTTTTTAATGATAGCGGTGAACTAAAAGAAGATTTATTTGGCTTTATTGATGTTATAATAATTGAAATGCATAAAGGATATAAAAAGAACACTGTATTTTTTGGTATTTGCAAAGATAATAATGGGAATAACACTGTTATTAATTATGTCAATAAAAATAAAAAATTAATATCAATTGGAGATATTCTTCAAATAAGTCCATTAGAGCTAGAAGAATCTAAAGCATATAATAAAAATGAAGAATTATTGAGGGCTTATAATGCAATAATAAAAGAAAAAAAGGCTCATAACTAGAATGCTAAAGATAATCCATCCCTCCTTCCCAAGTTTTGCAGCATTGATCTGTCATAGAGTGCTATACTTAATGAAAAGTTCAAAAAAACTCTTGTAAAAGGCAGATAATACAAGGTATAATGAAGGCAAGGAAGGAGGCAAAACATGGCAAATTTCTACTGTAAACACTGCGGGATAAAGTTCACGGATGTAAGGACATTGACAAGCGCATCCTGTACAAGAAGCCCGACAAAAAAGCATGAGCTGTACGAAGGCTCAGAAAAGTCGCAATACACCTGCAAGCACTGCGGGTTTAAAGGAACGACGATATATGCGCTTACGGCTGGGTCTTGTACGAAAAGCCCTACGAAGAGGCACTCGCCGGCGTTGTAGAGGGGGGATCGCATAAATGTAATAAAAAAAATTAAGTACATGCTTGACAAAATATTTAAAAACGCTATTATAATATGGAGGTAAATATGAAAAAGGAACTTATAGATATTAATTTTTCAAAAATTATTCAATATCCAAATATTAATGGATATTCAGATGATTTTCCATATAAATGTAATGGATTTTGTGTGGATTGTGAACATAACGGAATTTTAAAAAAAAATGAAAAATTAATTACCATTTCTCATGGAGCTGATAGTTCTGATTATAAGAAGATTATCAAAAAAAAATATAAAAATGATATTCCAATTATGTTTGTTTTTGAAAATCCAGGTGGAAACGTTGAATATGAAATTGGAAAGTATAAAACATATAAAGGTATAAAAAAATATATTCCAATAGATCATTATTATTGGGTTAATGATATTGAAAAACCAATAATTGGTTATGATAAGCTATTAGAAGGTAGTTTAGAAGGTAGTTTATATGGTAGGTATATTTTTTACCTAATTGAGAAATATGAATTAAATAATATATATGTAACAAACTTGACTAAATGTAAATTATGTAATGTAAAAACAGATGAGATAATAAAAAATTATTCTAGGGTTAGAAATTTTTGTATAAAAAATATATTTCATAAAGAATTGGTAGCTTTTAAGCCTAAAGTAATTATATGTATAGGTTCTTATACATATAAATATTTTCCAAAGGATCTTATTGATGAATCTATTTGGCAAAATTGTATCAATTTGTATCATCCAGCTGCTAGAATGAACAAAAGAAAAATTTTTCAAGAAAATGATAAAATATTAGGAAGGAGATTACAGAAAATATTATCGTAAAAGCACTTTGTACATGCATAGTATTTCCATGACAGTCACCTCCGAATGCGGCTAATATATCAGAGATCTGTCATATAATGACATAGTAAAAAAATTTACCTCTGGCATTTCCTGACAGATCAATCTGATAAAAAGGAAGGTATCCGGACAAGTTTTTTTGATCTGTTCGGACATCAACCTTTCAGAGGACTGATGATGAAACAAAAACGAGGTAGAATCCTTGTTAAAGGCAGATAATACAAGGTATAATGAAGGCAAGGAAGGAGGCAAAACATGGCAAATTACTACTGCAAGCACTGCGGGTTTAAAGGAACGACGATATATGCGCTTACGGCTGGATCTTGTACGAAAAGCCCTACGAAGAGGCATTCGCCGGCGTTGTAGAGGGGGTAGGAATAATTATTCTATATATTTGTTGTTGTATGCCATTTTAGAGGAGGATGTATGAAAAATAATCTAAAGCAATTAAATTTTAATAATTTATTAATTTTGGATACAGATGTTTCAAAATATGATTATGAAGTATATTCGAAAAATAATGGTCATAAAATAAAAGGTTTTTGTACAAAATGTGATGAAAAGAAAGTAAATATTTGTCCTAAAGATAAAAAATATAGATTACGAACTATATCACACGGTGCTTGTTCTCAAGATTTTATACAATCGACAAAAGACAAAAATATTGACTTTAGTACTTGGAAAGAAGAAGATGTTATTTTTCTTTTGGAAGGACCTAGTGTTGGGCATGATTTTTATGGAGAAGAAGAATACAATGGTTATGTAAAATGGCCGACTTTAGAATGGTATTGGGTTCACAATAATCATGATCAATATATTTACCCAGAATACTTCAGAGGTGGAGCATATGGTGAACTTTTTAGGAGTATAATTTTCACATTTGAGTTAAAAAATGCATATTTTACAAATTTTGTTAAATGCGGATTAAATAACAAAGATACAAGTTATAAAGGAATAAATGAGTACAAACCTGAATGCTTAGATACGTGTTTCAATGAGTTTTTATTGAAAGAAATACAAATGATTAAACCTAAAATAATTTTTTGCTTTGGGAGTAATCCTGAGAGCAAATTATGGGATTATTATCCAGATGAATATAATTTTGAAGTCATTAGTTTACCACATCCCGCTGGTCAAAGAAGGGGATATAAAAATGAATTTTATCGACATTTATATTTTAATGTA